>Ga0134092_1002904_pt1 | contig 12289 bp, 10 predicted proteins | sample 3_6taG_FD_94454 | JGI IMG/M metagenome (GOLD analysis project Ga0134092, IMG submission 94454) | Switchgrass degrading microbial communities from high solid loading bioreactors in New Hampshire, USA - 3_6_20_6_A3 metaG | ecosystem: Engineered > Bioreactor > Semi-continuous > Anaerobic >...
ATTTCCACAGCTTCCTCATAGCTGTATGTCTTCGGAGGCTCCTCCACGATAGGCACATACAGGTCGTACATATGCAGTTCATCCAGTTTCAGAGCCTTTTTCCGCAGCTTAAGATACCTCTGCAGCAGAGGCAGGTTCCTGTTCACTGTATCGATCAGGTTGTCGTACACGCTCACAGGCACATTATCGTCATCCAGTGATGCGCTGCGGCATGAATCATACTTCTTGACGCTTGCGTAAAACTTGTTCTTCTTGATATTGGCGGCAAGTGATGCAGCCAGAGTATTTTTCATTGCGCTATAGGAGCTGTAGAGGGTATGGAACGCGTCCTCTCTCACTCTCCTGTCCCTTGACTCCAGGAATCTTATGTAACGTCCCTTTGTCAGTTCGATTTCATCGCCGTTCTCGTCCTTTATCATGCCGAATTTGATATCCGCATTATTGAACATTGTAAAGATGTCGGACGGCGCCTCAGCCATTTCCAGAGAAAGGGCCAGCAGTTCTTCTTCCCTGTCTGAGAGCACATGCTGTTTTTGTCTCAGAATCTCATCGATATAATGCCTGTACAGTGAAAGGCCTTCAACTTCATTGACGCTCTTTCTGAGCAGATCCTCATCTATGGATATGATCTCAGGAACAATAAATGATACCGAAGCATACACTTCCGTGCTCAGAGCCATCGCCCTGTCCGTCAGTGCCTGATACCTGGGCTCCGCATTGTTTTCATCCCGTCTCATCCTGGCATAGGCAAAGACCTTGTCGTTCAAAGCCATCATTTCATCACAGATCCTCAGGCATTCCACCAGAGTATCCATGCTGCCGCTGATCCTGCCCTTGTATGTTGTCATCTTTTCCGCCATCTGGCGTACTTTTTTAAAATCCTCTTCCCATGCATCATCGTTTTGATAAATATCCTCGAGCTTCCATTTGTATTTCGCATCGATTTCTTCTCTTGCAGGAAGTTTGTTATCTGCCATAAAATCACCTCTGTTCGTAAATCATTATCGGGTAAATGAAAGGAGCGGTTTTCATATTTTTCTAACCTCCGAAATTTCGAATCATGGACACAATTGCCTCACTGACCGTCTCCTGCTTCCCGCGGCTGCAGGTGGTAACATTCTCTTCATATTATACCCTCATATAGATTATAACACTTTGTTTAAGGAATATTTTGATAATTTTCTTGCGATAGTATAACAAATCGGTCAATACATAATTTCTTCTTGACATCACAAGATAATAAAAACTATTATAAAAGTGCTGATCATACCTTAATTTATGTCAGCAATATATGTCAGCGGAAAGGGATTTCAGGTATGGACATTATTATAAGAGAGACTTATGAAGAATTGAGCAAGTATGCAGCAAATGTAATCGCCGGATACGTAAAATCAAAGCCGGACTGCGTTCTGGGCCTTGCCACAGGAAGCACCCCAATAGGTACATACAAGGAACTTATCCGGATGCATAAGGAAGAAGGACTGGATTTCTCAAAGGTCAGGACATTCAACCTCGACGAGTACCTCGGTATAGGTCTGGACCTGTCAAAGCCCTACAACGAGGATCAAAGCTATGCCAGATTCATGTACGAGGAGCTTTTCAGGCACATCAATATAAATCAGGACAATGTACATATTCCTGACGGCAGAACCAAAGATCCTGATAAGTTCTGCAAATGGTACGAAGAAGAGATCAAAAAAGCCGGCGGGATCGACCTGCAGCTGCTGGGCATAGGCGGAGACGGTCACTGGGCATTCAACGAACCCGGTTCTTCACTGGCCTCGAGAACAAGAGTACAGGCATTGACAAAGCAAACCCTCGATGACAACTACGAGCTGTTTTACAAGAAGGCCGGGGTAACCAGGGATCAGATGCCGCATTTCGCACTCACCATGGGCATCGGGACCATTCTGGAAGCAAAGAACATACTGATGCTGGCCTGCGGTGCTAAAAAGGCCGATGTAGTTGCAAAAGCTCTTGAAGGGCCTGTAACAAATCAAATAACAGCTTCGGCTATACAGCTGCACGGCGGCGGTATTACTGTCGTCCTTGACAGCGGAGCCGCTTCAAAACTCGCAAACATAGATCACTATAAACATGTGGAAAAGCTGAAACAGCAATATTCGCTTTAACTATCGGGCATAAGGAATATCCGGCTGTCGGACATCCAATTGTCAGGTATCCGGCTGTAATGCTTGAGATGCTCAGTGATATAATATGAACTCAAAAACAAAGGCTTTTGGCAGAAATTCTGCCAAAAGCCTTTTATGTCAATAGCCTTTCCGGTTCATTCGGTGCTGCCCGGCTCGGTTTTCATCAGTGCCCTGTATATGATTACTGCAGCCTGGGCTCTTGTGGCAGTGTACTTCGGCCCGATTGTATTGCCCTGCAGCCCTTCTATTATACCCTCTCCGACAAGCACAGCCATGGCTGAGACCGCATTGGGAGATATGTTTTGCTTGTCAATGTATTTCTCAAGTACAGAATTGTCATGTACCGTGAATTTCCGTCCGGAAGCCTGAAGAGCCCTGAACACCATCACTGCCATCTCTTCTCTGGTTACAGGTTTTTCCGGGTAGAATCTGTTGTCTTTATCTCCCGATATTATCCCGAAGTTTTCGGCTATCATCACTTCCCTGTAATACCACTTATCATATTTCACATCGGCAAGGCTGCCTACAGGAGCTGTCTCAAGTCCGAATGCCCTTACGACGATAGCTGCGAATTCAGCCTTCGTTATCGTATTCCCCGGTTTGAACAGTGTGCCTGAAACACCTTTGATGATACCCATTCCGGCCAGGTTCTCAATCGCTTCCTCCGCCCATGGCACGCCTTTGGTATCGGAAAAATGGACCTTTGTGTTAGTTGTAACTCCCACAACACCGCTTTCCGAAACTCCGGCTTTGTTGAAGGCAGCTACTTTATAATAGTAGCGCTTTCCGGCCGCTACACTGTTATCATAATAAATAGTAGTATTTTCGGTCGTTTCTCCTATCAGCGTAAACAGACGGTTGCTGTACAGGCTGCGGTATATTTTGAATCCGCTCTCCAGGTCCGAATTGTCCTTCCACGTTATTTTCACCTGCGACGCAGACATGGATACCGCAGACAGATCCGAGGGCTTTGCCGGTGCCGCTGTTGTCACTAAAATTTCCTCGCTTACCGATTCTGAGTCCTTCGTATAGTTGTATGCTTTGACCCTGAAGTAGTACTTCGTGTATTTATTAAGGTTCGATACGGTATAGGAGGTCTTGTTGGCAGACACAGATCCTTTTTCGATCCATTCGCCGTCATCGCCTGCTTTCATCTCTATGATGAAACCGTATTCATTATCGGAAGTATCAGTCCATTCAAGAAGCACCTGACTTTCGGAAATATACGAATATTTCAGATTGGCAGGCGGATTTATCAGCCCCACGCCGGCAGATACGGTGTTTGAGAAATCCGAATAAACACCCGTCGCCGTAAAGGCTCTCACCTTATAGCTGTACTGTATGCCCTTTTCCACGCGGGTATCCGTATAGGTTGTAATGTTTCTGTCTACCGAATCCAGAAGTACGAATCCACCGCTGTTGTGAGCATATCTCCATATCTCAAAGCCAGCCTCATCAAGGGTCGTATCATACCATTTCAATACGATGCCCTTATCCTTCTCCACTGAAATGGTAAGACTTGAAGGTGCCTTGACATAATAGTTCTGTACCGTGATCTCTTCTGAATAAAGCGATTCATTGGTGGCTGTCTTGGCCTTTATACGGTATGTATAGAATGCTCCCGGCACAAGCCCGGTATTGTCATACCAGCCGTTTGAAGACGGACCGACGGTCATGATAGCACTGAAAACGCCGTTTGACATCTTTCTCTCGATTACCACATCTGCTCCGCTGACATTGGACCACTTGAGATAAATGGAGTTATCATAGGATGCCACTGCTGACAGCATTGGAGTGGCAAGCTTTGTGTATGCGCCCACACCTGATTCACTGGGATATGGTGCACCCGAAACCCCTGTACCCAGCGACTTTCTTACCCTGTAAAAATATCTTGTGCCTGGCTGCAATCCTGTGTCGCTGTACTTCAGAACTCCTACCGCTGTGGTAAATATCGGTGTCCAGGTGCCTTCCGCACCGGTTTTCCTTTCGATGATGGTATTGTAGTTTTCCGACCCGGTATAGCTCCATGACAGGTCAAGCCGTGTTGCAGATACAGATGTTACAATAAGTGAAGCCGGCGCCGCAGTATCCCATGAATTGACCGTAACTTCATTCGTATAGCCGGATTTGCCTATGCCGTTGTACGCACAAACCCTGTATATATACGAGTTTCCCTGTACGGCCGTATTGTCCGTATAGGTTACTGTGTTTGATCCCACAACACCGATACTGACAAATTTGATCTGAGTTTCGTCAAACCTTTCAATGCTGAAACCAATTTCATTATTGGAATTATCATTCCAGGTAAGGGTAATACCGGATCCTGTTTCTGCACTCGCCCTGAGCAGCGTTGGGGCAGCAGGTGTAACAGCCGAAACACTCACCGATGCATATGACGAATAATGTCCGGCATCATCGACGGCATTGACCCTGTAGTGATACGTAGCGCCGGTCAGTATGGCAAAGCGGTCCGTGTATGTATTCACATTACTTTCCAGAGTAGCCAGAAGTGTATACTGTCCCTCTGCACTGCCTCCGTCTTTTCGCCATACCTGTATTTTGCCTTCATTGCCCCTTGCATTTTTCCATGTAAGGTCGATCCTGTTCTTATCGGTTATCTGACCAGCCAATTCTGTCGGTGCAGCCAGGTTGTTAACATAATCGGTAATGTTGCTGTATCCTCTGTATCCTCTGTCTTCTCTGGCCCGCAGCCTGAACCTGTACTTTCCGCCCTCATCCACGGCACAGGTCGTATTACTGCCGGACAGTGATGAGTTTACAGTCTCCCAGGCACTCCATGATGTCCCTTCCCATTTTGAACATTCCAGAACAAAAACGTTGATATATGACTGTGTGTCCCATGAGACCCTTACTGTCCCATCATTCACATATTCGGCCGACAGAGTGGGAACCGGCACAGGGAACACGCCGATGGTATCTGAAGCGGCGGATATGCCGTATCCGGCTGACTGAGCCAGCGTCTGGACCGTAAATCTCACAGTGCTGCTTCCGGTTATCATCTCTTCTGCAGTAGTCGTTTCAGCAACATCTCTGTAGGATACAGCGCCGCCGTCATTCCTGTTGATTCTGCTGCCCTCTGCAAGGGCGGAACTGTTCCATGTAAGTATGGCTGTCTTTGTGTTTATATCGTATATTGCTTTCAATCCATATGGCCGTATCATCGGTGAGGTCACAGTCACTGTTGTATTATCCTGGACGGTAAGCTCCCTCATTTGCTCATCATATGCCTTAAGCACATGTGTATAAGTCGTCCCGGGCTTGAGGCCCTCATCAACATATGTCAGGGTATCCAGATCCGTATCGACATCTATGACCTTTACAAGGCGCAGGCCGGTTCCGTCATCCCTGAAGATATGGTACTGCTTTGCAGCCGGAACAGACTGCCATTCCAGTTTTATCTTTGTGTCCGTATCCGGGCTTAGAGGGTATGAAACAAAATACTTTTTCTCTGCATTGGCAATGCGGCCGAGAACTGAGAAGATCAGCATTAAAATGCATAAGAAAATGAAGCTTCTTAGAAAGTTCTTCTTTGCGGTTTTGTTGATATTGTAGTCCGGCTCCTGCTTTTTTCTCCGATACTGATAATTATAGTTAAACCTGTTATCACCGAAAGCCATGTTAATCCTCCAAAAAGCATATTTCACTAAAGTTATCGGCAAAAAACAGCACAGTATTAACAACTCGGTTTCCCAATCGAGAAAGTTGACAGACAGGTGGCGATGTGATCTCTTGACAATCTCCGATGATGGGCAATGAATCCTGGAGAGGCAGAGGACCTGAATCGGGAGATTAAGCCCCTGCCATCCTCTGTTTGACAGAAATTGCTGGTTTTTGCCTCCATACAGGACTTGACAATCAGGCTGAATCATTATAAAATAGAATTCCGTTGATACATGCGCCCGTAGCTCAGCAGGATAGAGCGTCGGTTTCCTAAACCGCAGGCCGGGGGTTCGAATCCCTTCGGGCGCACCAACAGCCTCAAGCTATTTATGGTTGAGGCTGTTTTATTTTTTTTCAATACCAATCTACCTGTGAAACACCGACACAATTATGAAAGGATCAAATTTCTCCTCTCTCCTACACTTGTTACTTAGTTGACCATCTATCACAATTTTTTATGACACATCCTCTTTAAGGTTCCACCCCTGGTACTCTCCAGAGGCTAGACCATGCGAAACTTTATACCACACTTGCAGCCCACTTCTTTAAGAAGAGGGAACGGAATAGAGTAAAATATGGAATAATTGCACGAGAAAATAAATTAGCATATGATATAATTTTGTGTTAAAATTAATAAAAAATGAGTTTAAATTGTAATAAAATATATTAAAAAATGTATTGACATTTACTTATATGGGGCATAATATATTGTTGTAACGACGTTACATCGTATTATCATGTCCCAGCAGTAAGCCTCCCACGATACGGGAAGTGCCGAGCCTGGGATTTTTTATTTTACCAGTCACAGGGATGGGGGAGAAGCACTCATGAAGATCGCCATACTTGTAGATGGAGGTTTTTACCGTAAACGGGCGGAAAGCAAGCTTGGTCCTAAAACACCTGCTGATCTATTCGCACCGATTAAACCGGATCTTTTTGAGCACATTGACGGCTTATACACCTGTGATCCCAATTTTAAGGCAGTAAAAGCTAAATAACCTGAAGCAGTTGCTAGAAGCTTTTATTTTTGCTTCAGCGCATGTTATGTGTTGTTTATCATTCTTCAGTTTCAGCTATCTCAGCTATCACTTCGATCTCAACGAGGACATTTTTGGGCAGTGCAGATACTTCCACGCAGGATCTGGCCGGTTTCCCCGTGAAATAGGAAGCATAAACCTCGTTGAATTCCGCAAAATGCCTGATATCCGATAAAAAGCAGGTTGTCTTGATGACTTGCTGAAGAGAACTTCCTGCTGCAGTCAATATAGCTTCAATATTTTTAATGACCGCTTCCGTCTGCTCACGTATATTGCTTCCGATTATGGTTCCATCAACAGGCGACAGCGGGATCTGACCGGATGTATATACAAGGTTCCCTGAAATAATCGCCTGGGAATAAGGCCCTATTGCCGCCGGTGCGTTTTCGGTATGGATGATTTTCATGCATTTTACCTCCTATTAGTAAGATTATTCCCGATCCGTTATAAGGTTCACAACCATCCTCACACAGTCCTCCAATTCTTTCAGGCTGAGTCGGGTTGATGGAATTGATGTCTGCGGGCAGTTTTTCATTGATTTCTTACCGTCTGTTATTTTGCTCCACGTAAAATCATAATTAATGTCACTGTAGTATCCCATTGCTTAATACCTTTGTCATACAGTTCAATTCTTTTATCGTATTTTCTGTTGAGAATTCTTTTAAGTTCGTTAACCTCATCAACTGTTACAACATCTGATGCGATATCCAGTAAAGTTTCTGCTGCATCAAGCGCTATTTCGCGATCAGCATTAATCATATCATAAGCCATTTGTTTAGAGTATATGGGATTGTCGGGAGTTAAATTAATGGTAATGTAATCGGCAGTAACATTTTTAAACCCATGTAATTCCATGGTTAACGGCAATTCCGCCTCACTTAACGGATAAGTACAGACATTATACTTTTTATTTGCTTCTGTATAATATTTTTCAGACCTATTCCAAATTTCTTTTTCAAATTCTGTTTGTTCAGAAATACAGGGAGCAAGAACATTTATTCCTCTTCTTACAGATAAAACAAGACATACTCCGTCATCCTTCAATACTCTGTATTGTTCTCCGAAAAATCTCGCCGGTTCAACATGTTCCTGCACGGTGTGTGATATGGTAACATCAAATGTTTTATCTTCAAAAGACAGGCTGGTAGCATCCTCTTCCTTAAAAGCAATTTGGGGAGCTTGCTTTGAAGCAAAATCAATAAAATTTCTATCTCTATCTATCCCAACAATTTCAGCATTGGGATACCAGCGATACAGTGCTTGAGATAATGCACCCGGTCCACAGCCTATTTCAAGAATCTTTTGCTTGTCATCGATTCCAAATGCTTTTTGATATTTTTCTTTAAATATATCTGAGAATCTGAGTGTCCGTGACAAATACAGAGTATTGATTTTCTGTACGTACGTTGACCATATCGTATTCAATTAAGACACCTTCCTTAAATATCGGTGTTTTGCTTTAAAAACTCGCAACTAGGTAATTTTGGGAGTTATATATAAATATAAATAAAATTACCCCATTTATGAATAAAGCGAAATGTCTAACGGATAAATATGCCTTCCAATCCCAGTATACAGGACAGTCATATAATTTTTATACACATTATATGTATTGCGCTTTGTGATGTCAATCAGACTTTGAAAAAATATCCATTTTTGATCGGTTTTCAAAAAACATTTAGCCGGACAAATCCCACATGTGCATTATTAACCTGTAAAGCCACTGTCTGGATTGAACTCCAATTATTCATATATTATAATGTGAACGAGGATGTGATTTCATGAAGATATCGACGAGAGGCAGATATGCCCTTCGCATGATGCTGGATCTGGCCTTGCACAATGATGAATATTCATCCATCAAAATGATTGCAGAGCGTCAGGATATATCCGGCAAATATCTGGAACAGATCATTACGGTATTAAGCAGAGCAGGATTCGTAAAAAGCATCCGCGGTCCTCAGGGCGGATATAAGCTGGCCAGGCCGGCTGGTGAATATACGGTCGGTATGATTTTAAGGCTGATTGAAGGCAGCCTCGTCCCTGTTGCGTGTATGGAGGATGAACCAAATCAATGCCCCCGCTGTGAGGTCTGTGCAACTCTGGATGTTTGGAAGCAAATCGATGAAGCAGTCAGCAGCGTAATTGACAATATAACTCTGGAGGATCTTGTGAAGCGCCAGCAGCAAAAAATGCAAAATCTGTCGGCAGTGTGAAGCAGGCTATGCTTCTCTGATTCCCACATCTGACATCACCTATGCTCAGTTATATCAAGCAATCGTAATCAGCTATTTAATGAAAATAAAACACGGACAGCATCACAAATCGTGCAATGTTGTCCGTGCATACAGTCATTGGCGATAAAGTTTTATATCCCGTCTTTGGGAATATCGGCAGCATTTTGCCGGCTGAGATGACCCTCAAGCCAGTCCACGAACTGTCTTGCAGTCCTTGGCGAACGTCCGTTGTATTGCATCTCCCACTTGAGGGCTTCGCTGTGGAGATAGCTTTTTTCTGCATTGATTCCTCTGGCCTTTGCCAATCCCTCGACAATCTCGAGATATTTCCTTTTGTCCGGCGATGAAAAGACTACAGTCATACCGAATCTGTCGGAGAGTGAAAGCTTTTCCTGCAGAGTATCGGCTGCCCTCACCTCATCGTCTGCATTGCCCGAACTCAAACCTGCTCTGTCGCTGAACCTTTCCTTGATGAGGTGTTTTCTGTTGGACGTAGCGTATATAATCACATTATGGGGCTTGTTCTCGATCCCGCCCTCCAGCGCTGCTTTCAAGGCTGTGTAATTTTCTTCATTATCCTCGAAGGCAAGATCATCGATAAAAAGAATGAATTTCAGGTTTCTTCCCACCAGCTGCCTTATTATAAGCTGGAAATCTCCCAGCAGCCTTTTGGGGATCTCTATCAGGCGGAGGCCCCTGTCGTGATACTCATTGACAAGTGCTTTGACCGTAGTGGATTTCCCTGTTCCCCTGTCACCGTACAGCAGTATATTGTTGGCAGGCAGGCCTTCAAGAAAACGCAGTGTGTTTTCTATTACGTCCTTTCTTTCAAGTTCATATGACACCAGATCTGCAAATCTTACCGGGTCCGGCGATGCGACACCGACAAGTGAGCCTTCCGCTGTACCTGGAACTCCGCAATCCCTGTTTTCCCACGTCATCGGAATATCTCCGTTTATTCCAGGCATCGCATAACTGTGATATGTCGGATTACGTCTCCATACAAATGCCCTGTGTTTGGCAAAGATACCGCTGCCGCATTTTCTGTGGAATTCGGCAAGTTCGGCAGCGCAATCAGGCCAGCTGCTGCTGTTCATAAAAAGTGACTTTACTGCCTGTACGCTTTTGCCCTCTATCTCATCAGAGCGCTCTTTATCAGAAAAACCTTCACCCCTGTCAGACATATCAGCCCAGCGCGGCAGCTTCATCACCTCCTGCCGCATCAGCTCATCATTCCCGCAGATACCTGAAATTATTCCTTTTATCCACTCAGACCGTAATGACGCAAGTTTTTGCAGATGAGCCAGATCATTTTTAACAGCAGCTTCCATTGCACCGGTCAGACACCCGGCTCCGCTGAATTCTGCCGCTCTGCTGAAGGGGTTTTCGGAAAACAGGATTTTTTCAACAAAATACTCCTTAATACTTGTTGCTGCACTTAGCAACCTGTGGCCTATGGAGCTGTACAGGCCGATTACGGTGAATATGTCGGTCTGTTCACCGTTCAGCAGATTAAACAACATAGTCAGGTCTCTGATAAGTCCGTCATTCCTGACATCTTTGTAAAGAACTATCGCTGATGATGAAAGCTTAATCTGATTCAATTCAGCCGTCAGTGTGTCTCTCCTGCCGGCGGCTTTTTCAACATGTACCCTTTCATTACAGCTATTGCCGTTATTCATAGCATATCTCCACCTGTATATGAATTTTTATCTTATTTGAACATGAATAATACAACAAGGCGGGAGATACTGTCAATGAATGACAGCTATATCCCGCTCAGTATATTATAGCATATCCCGCATATCACTCTAAGCTTTTGAACTCTTCGGCCATAACGATCCCTCTTACCCTTCTGAGCAAAAGGCATGAACAAATTCACTCATATTATCAGGAACTGTCATTTCCGCTTCATGCTGCGGATCAGCGTCTTGGTATCACTGTCGATCCTGTTTGATTCGATGATTTTTTGCAGTGCTTTGTTGTATGTAAAATCGTCCATTGAATTATTCTTCAGATATGCCATCGTTTTTTCAGGGAACTTGACAAAACACACCGATAAAGCCCACGCTGCCGCCATCTTTACATAATAGCCGTCGTGACGGATATTATCGATAATCGACAGGAACTCGTCTATGTGCTCCTCATCAATGAAATAATCCATCCCCATCACAACAGCAAAGCGAATATCAAACTCCCTGTCCGACCTGAAATACGGCTGCAGGAAGCTCCATACAAGCTCCTTGTTTTTCGCGGCGAATTTCAGTCCTGCGCAGAAGCTGTCGCAAACCGACCAGTTACTGATCCTGGGGATAAAGTCCCGGATAAACCTCAGCCGCTCTTCAGCATCCGTTTTTACCAGTCCGATTACCATCCCCTTCAGCATGACCTCTTCAAAATACTCATCATCAGCGGTATTGATATATTCCTGCCAGTTGCCTCCGGCGATTTCCCTGGCAAGTTTACGTAGCTGCGGCAGTCTGACTCCAAGTATGTTGTCCGTACCCGGTAATAATTGAGATGTAAAGGTGCGGTATTTTTCATCCGCCAGGCTCCGGAGTTTCTCTTTTACCTCTGTCTGCATATGCCGCCTCCTGCTTTATATATTACGGGTGTCCGTTCTGCCTGCCATCCCCCGGAAATCATTTCACGCCGACAACCGCCGAAAACTCACTCAACAAACGCTGCCCGAAGCCGCCTGATCTCTTCGGCATAACCGTCGAGCTCATTGGGTGTTTCAAGGTAAAACGGCAGATGTCTGAGCTTTGGATGGTTGATTATTCTGACAAGGGCATCAAATCCCAGACTCCCCTGCCCGATTTTCTCGTGACGGTCCTTATGACTGGCAAACGGGTTTTTGCTGTCATTTATATGAACGGCCTTCAGCATGTCCAGGCCTATTACACGGTCGAACTCGCAGAGCACGCCGTCCAGGTCATTGACGATATCATAGCCCGCATCATACACATGACACGTATCAAGACATACGCCCAGCTTCTCCTTAAGCTCCACCCTGTCAATTATCTGCCTCAATTCTTCAAACCTGCCTCCCACTTCACTGCCTTTGCCCGACATGGTCTCCAGCAGCACCGTCGTTGTCTGGTCAGGCTTCAATATCTTGTTGAGCAGTGCGGCAGTCAGTTCGACACCGGCCTCAATCCCCTGCCCCACATGGCTGCCG
>Ga0134092_1002906_pt1 | contig 12283 bp, 10 predicted proteins | sample 3_6taG_FD_94454 | JGI IMG/M metagenome (GOLD analysis project Ga0134092, IMG submission 94454) | Switchgrass degrading microbial communities from high solid loading bioreactors in New Hampshire, USA - 3_6_20_6_A3 metaG | ecosystem: Engineered > Bioreactor > Semi-continuous > Anaerobic >...
CATTATTCCTGTAGAAACCAATAAAGAAGGCGAACTTACCAAACGGTCATCGGCGGCAAATAATAAGCAGCTAAAAGCCCTTCTTAGGTTTGTAAACAGCAAGCTGATAGAAGATAAAAACCGGATTTTAGAGGGAGATACAAGGCTTAACCCGTACAGGATGGGAGAGATAACCGCCTGTGACTTCTGCGAATATAAAAATGCCTGCGGTTTTGACCCGAGGTTGCCGGGATTTTTCTTTCGCAATCTGGCTAAGAAGCCTACAGACGAGTTAAAGCAGGAAATATGGGGAGATGAGGAGGGTACTTATGGGCTGGACCAAAGCACAACAGAAGGTAATTGATACAAGACATAAAAACTTGCTGGTTTCGGCTGCGGCAGGTTCGGGAAAAACCGCAGTACTGGTTGAACGGATAATTAAAATGATATCCGAGGGTGAAAACCCTATAGATATAGACCGGCTTTTGGTGGTTACCTTTACCAATGCAGCGGCAACACAGATGAAAGAAAGAATAGGCAAAGCCCTGGACCAGAAGCTAATTATGGAGCCGGGCAATGCCCATTTGCAAAAACAGGTATCCCTACTGCAGAGCGCCCATATAACTACAATTCACAGCTTTTGCCTGAATGTTATACGAAACTATTTTCATCATATAGACTTGGACCCATCGTTTAAAATAGCCGACGAATCCGAAATTACTCTTATGAAGTCCGATATTGTGGCAGAGGTACTGGAAAAATGGTATGAAGAAGGAAGCGAGGACTTCTTAAGACTTATAGAAAGTTATTCCCGTTCAAAATCGGACGACCCAATAGAAGACCTAATACTTTCTTTATATGATTTTGCCATGAGCAACCCATGGCCCAAACCTGGCTTAAAGGAGTTCAGGAATCCTTTAAATTTGAAACCATAGAGGATATGGCTAATACCAGATGGATGAAGGAATTGCTAAACTACATATTATCGGTATTAAAAGATCTGTTAAATAAGATTGAAAAAGCCATAGAAATATGCAATGAACCTGACGGGCCCCAGGCCTACCTTCCGGCCCTTCTAAGCGACAGGTCCATGCTTTTGGAATTTTTAAAGAAGGATACATATGAGGGGTATTGTAATGCATTTTCGGAAATTTCCTTTGCCCGCTTATCGTCAAAAAAGCAGGAAAACGTACCTGAAGATAAGAAAAATAAAGTAAAAGATTTAAGAGAAGAAGTAAAAAAGGGAATAAAGGATATTACAAACCAATTTTTCTTTCAGCCTGCAGAAGAGATGTTTAATGACCTTAAAGCAGTGGGCAGCATAATGGATGTTTTGTCAAGGCTGACCCTGGACTTTATGGAGGCTTTTGCTGCCAAAAAGGAAGATAAAAATCTGGTGGATTTTAATGACCTTGAACACTTTGCCCTTAAAATACTGGTAGAGGAAAAAGACGGCGAGATTATTCCAAGCAAAGCTGCTTTGGAGCTTAGTGAGCAGTTCGAAGAAATCCTTATAGATGAGTACCAGGACAGCAATCTGGTGCAGGAAACAATTTTAAAAAGCATATCAAGGGAAAACAAGGGGCTTTATAACCGTTTTATGGTGGGAGACGTAAAGCAAAGCATTTATAAGTTCCGCCTGGCCATGCCGGAACTTTTCCTCGAAAAATATAAAACTTATGGCACCTGGGATACTGATGAGGACGGAAACGTAAACCTTACCCAAAGAATTGACCTGGATAAGAACTTCAGAAGCAGAAAAGTGGTTCTTGATTTTGTAAATGATATCTTTGAGCAAATCATGATCGAATCGGTAGGCGGGATAGTTTATGACAATTCGGCTTCATTAAAGTATGGAGAATTGTTTGAAGAGCAGGTACCGGAAAATGAGGCCGGAAAGTTATCAAATGAAGTAAAAGAAAGAATAGCAAAAGATGTAGAGCTTATCCTTGTAACCGAAGAAGAGCTTGACACTGCAGGCGAAAATACCGGGAACGGTTCTTTTAATGGAAGTTCTTCGGACAAAGAAAATGCAAATTTAATTGACCTGCCTGATGAAGACAAAGAAGAAATCCAATATACAAAAAAAGAGCTGGAAGCAAGGGCGGTGGCAAAAAAAATTAAGGAAATCATAAATCCTGAATACGGTCTGCTTCTTATAGATAAAGACAAGGAAGGCAAGGTAATACACCGTCCTGCAAGGCTTGGGGATATAGTTATCCTGCTTCGGACCATGGCCGGATGGTCGGAAGTGTTTGTAAATACCCTGATTCAGGAAGGTATACCTGCCTATGCGGATACGGGCACCGGATATTTTCAGACTACGGAAATCATGACCCTCCTTAATATGCTGAGGATAATTGATAATCCCAGGCAGGATATACCGTTTGCGGGAGTTTTATATTCCCCGATAGTCGGGCTTACTTCCGATGAGCTGGCCCAGGTAAGACTGATGGACAGAAAGACGACTATGTACGGGGCTTCCCTGGCTTATGCACAGGATGGAAGCAGTGAGGAATTAAAGAATAAGTTAAAAAGTTTTCTCGATATGCTCCATAAACTTAGGGACAAGGCAAAATATACCCCCATTCATGAGCTTATCCAGGAGATACTGGATATGACAGGTTATGCATATTACGTCATGGCCATGCCCGGCGGGGACCGAAGGAAAGCCAATATAGACATGCTTATTTCCCATGCTGTCAGATTTGAAAAGAGCTCTTACAGCGGCTTGTTCCATTTTGTCCGCTATATAGAAAAGCTTCATAAATACGAAGTGGATTTCGGAGAAGCCTCGGTATCCGGAGAAAACGATGATGCCGTAAGAATTATGAGTATACACAAAAGCAAAGGATTGGAGTTTCCTGTTGTCTTTGTAAGCGGTTTAAGCAAACAGTTTAATATGCAGGATCAGAGAAAGAGCATTCTTATGCATGTAGATTATGGGATAGGGCCGGACTATATTGACCTGGAAAACAGGACAAAGGTTCCCACATTGCTTAAGAAATTTATCCAGAAGAAAAACCAGACAGACAGCTTAGGTGAAGAACTTAGGGTACTTTATGTTGCTTTAACCAGGGCAAAAGAAAAGCTTATAATGACCGGATATTTAAATAATACAGAGGATTTATATGCAAAAAAAGATTTCTCATTTTATGAAATAATGTCATCCAAAAATTATCTGGACCTGGTACTTCCAGCAATGAACAATAAAAAGACCGATTATATGAAAATAAAAGTTATCTCAAGGAAAGACATTCTCGGTGAGGAAGTCGCAAGGCAGATATTCATGCAAAAGGATAAAGAAGAACTGGAAAATCTAACTCTTAATCACAAAACAGACAAAGAGCTGCAAAATCAGATTAATAAAAGGCTGAACTTTAAATATCCGTACGCCGCCGAAACAAAGCTTAGGGTAAAACTTACGGTATCGGAACTAAAAAAACTGGGGCAATTTATAGATGAGGAAGACGGCGAAATATTATACGGAAACACTGGCGATAATAATGAATTAAGTGATGGAAGAAATGAAGTTAATACTTTGTCAGCAGACCAATATATACCTGATTTTATAAAAGGGACTCTGACAGAAACAACAGCTACGGACCGAGGAAGCCTGTACCATAAAGTGCTTGAACTTTTGGACCTTTCCAAAGTAAAAAATTATAAAGACCTGGTAAGAGAACTGGAAGGGTTGGCAAAAGAGGGAAAGATACTAAAAGAAGATATAAAAAGGCTTAATCTAAAAAATATTCTTAAGTTTGCCCAAAGCAGTACTGCAAAACGCATAATTAAGGCTCAGGCAGAAGGAAAGCTGTATAAAGAAAAGCAATTTGTCATCGGGGTAAAAGCCTGTGAAATTTACCCGGACCAGGACAGCGAAGAACTAATTCTTATCCAGGGTATAATCGATGCCTTTTTTGAAGAAGATGGTGAACTTGTTATTATTGATTATAAATCGGATGTAGTAAATGATGAAAAGCAGCTTGAAGACAGGTATAAGATGCAGTTGATTTATTATAAAAAAGCTCTGGAACAAATATTAAGGAAGAAAGTTAAGGAAATGATAATTTACTCCTTATACCTGGGCAAGGAGATTTATATTAACCGGTAAAATATATGGATGTTATTGTAAAATGAAAAAATAGCCCGAATATTCTTACGCAAGTTGGTTACACTCTAAAAAAGCAAAAAAGAAAGGGTGTAACGTATGGCAGCAAAAAGGGAAAAGAAGATTGATCTTAACAATCTGAAACCTGAGGAGGAAATGAAATATGAGATAGCAAAAGAACTGGGATATCTTGATAAAGTGCTTTCTTCAGGATGGAAGTCCCTTACTGCAAAAGAATCGGGAAGGATAGGAGGCTTAATAACCAAAAGAAAGAGAGAATTAAAAAAACAGGCAGAAGCAGAAGCCAAATAAGAGCCATATAAAAATGCTTATGAACATAACATTATAAAATAATAATTGTATGAGGGATATTTTTTGTTAACGCCTGTTTAAGATTTAAGATAGGTTAATGTAAAAAAATAAAAAATATGGGCTTAGGTTGAATTAGACTTAAGCCCATATTTTTTTGGATATTTTCGGTAGTTTTGACTGGCAAACAAAGCAAAAATCAAAGGCTTATTGAGCTAATAAAACACATAATTCGAAAAATGTCGTCTATTGACAAGTGAATCGCACTTACATAGAATGGAAGAAACTGATAAAAAAGAAACCAAAGATAAAAATAAAGATGGAGATGATATTATTGCTGTTTTTATATTTATCAATGCTTGAAAATGAAGATGATAAAAAGAGGATGGCAGATATATATGAAGAGCATAAGCATGCCCTTCTTTTATATGCATTAAAGATTACCGGATATAATCAGGCCATGGCAGAAGATGCTGTACATAACGCTTTTTTATCAATAATAAAAGAAAAAGAAAAATATTTACATTTAGATAGTAAGAATTTCCGGTATGTATCCGTTTTTATAGTAAGAAATAAATGTATAGATTTGTTAAGAAAAGAAAAACGTTATGCGGATACGCCTATAGAAGAACTGGAGATATATCTTAGTGCGGAAGAAAAAAGCCCGGAAGAGCAGGCTGAAATAGCATCTGAATATGATCTAATTAAAAAGCACTTATCAAACATCGATGAAATCAGCAGGCAGGTCCTTATCATGAAATATGCCCTGGGAATGTCTTATAAAGAAATATCTGAAAAATTAAATATACCTTACGAAAATATCGGTGTTCGTATAAGCAGGGCAAAAGATAAGGTGCGAAGACTGGTAGAAAAAGATATTTCAAATAATAAACCCCATAATGAATAAAATTTCAAGATAAACAATAAAATTATGAAGGTGTGAGTAAAATTGGATATAATGAAAATGGATGACAATTTATTTGAAGCCTTATTCCGGCAGGCAGTAATTGATGAATACAAAAAAGAAGTGGATAGCATACCGAAAAAAGAAGAGCTTATAAAAATGGTAACTATTTCTCCGGAGTTTGAACTGCGAATGAGAAAATTATTGGCCCGTGACAGACGAAGGGATATAGTTCTTAAGGCTATTCATGCCGGAAAACGCGTAGCAGCTATAATTTTACTGGCTGTGGGCTTTTTGTCATTATTAATGTTGTCCAATGCGAAGGTTAGGGCCTCGGTAAAAGAAGCTATTGTTGAATGGTATAATAAATACATTTCAATTATTTTCAATGGACAAGAAGCGTCCGATACAAGCGATATAAAAGAGTTCAGACCCAAATACCTGCCGAAAGGATTTAAGGAGAGCCAAGTTGAAAAGGATGATGGTAGAGCGATTTTTATATACCAAAATGATTTTGGTGATTCTATTTATGTTTCGTACTGGCATAACTATTATAATGCTAATTTTTTAATAGATAATGATAACCACATAATAGAAACCAGAATGATTAACGGTTATGAGGTGTTTATTGCCTATGCTTTTCAAGAAAATCCTATAAATGTTATTGTATGGACTATGGATAATTATCAGTTTAGGATATGGAGTACATTGTCTATGGATGAACTTATAATGATGGCGGAGTCAATGTGTAATAACTAAATTAGAATCAGTGAAAATTTATAATCATATTTTTTGATTAGCAATTTTATATAATAAAATTATTATAATTTTGTTGAAAATCACATGATAAATACATATACTTTCTAACGTTTATTTAGTGAAGGCGAAAATGCCTTACTAAAGATGTAGAAAGGATGGAAGACCAGTGAAACTAAAAAAAATACTTGTAATTTTAATTGTAGCAGTACTTCTTTTACCGCAAAGCTCTAAGGCATATGCACAAACTCAGGACCAATCGGCAGTAAAAATAGGTGAAGACGTCATAGTTACCCCGATGTGGACAAACATAAATGATATTACATTACTGCTTGGTTTTAAGGATGGAAAGGCTAACTGTCACGGGGACATTAACGCTTTTATAGGGACAACAAGTATAAGTGCAACCTTTAAGCTTGAAAGGTTAATACCGGCAGGATGGTCACATGTAAAAACATGGACTGCAAGTTCTAATTCCAGTATATTGATGTTTTCTGCTTCACATTCTGCAATTCAAGGTTACAGATACCGCTTTAGCGTTACAGCTACAGTAATAAGAAACGGTATAAGTGAAACAGTTAGTGCTTCGGTAGAAGGAGATTATAATTAATTTTTAGTATGATTATAATTGATTAATCTTATATTTGATTAAAATATACAGTAAAAAATGAATATTACATTGCCATCCTTTTATTGGGTATAAAATTGCCTGTTTTAAAATAAATGGCTTGTGTCCAAACTGACACAAGCCATTTATTTACGTGACTCCTATTAATCCATTAGCATATTATGTTTACTATTACTATAATCAAAAAACGACAGTTTCGTTTATTAAATTAAAACAAAATATTTAATTTTTCTTATTACGGAAAGATTTATAAATATATATTATTAAATCGATTATTTTAGGAATAACTAAAGCTAAAAATATTAGAAAAAGAATTTTATTTGTTATTTTTAGCTGATATGCCAAATAATCGATGCGATAAGGAATTAAATCGGCCATAATAGAATCTCCTTTTTAATTTTTAAATTTTATATCTATATTTACAATTATATCCATTAAAGTTAATTATGCAATAGTTTGGCATAAAAATGTCTAAAATAAGCAAAAACTGGTACGGCGAGTAAAATAAATGGACTTGCTTCTTATTAGACGCAAGTCCATAATTGTTTACATAGATAACCGGATATACATATTCTTAATCAGAAAGGTGATTGATATTTTGAATTATTAAGCTTAAGATTGTTAATTCCAAGAAAGTTCTTTATAGCCACGCAGGCACCGCCAAGCAGAATTGAAGTATCCTGTAGCACTGACGGGACAATTTTTATATAACTGTTCATCTTGCTTTTTAAAGCATTTTCGATTTTCTCCAAAACTTGCGGAAAATGAATCGTAAAAGTACTGTTTATGATAACTATTTCAGGATTATAAGCATTAAGGACATTGTTTATGCATACGGACATATATTTTATAAATTGATCCATTATATGCAGGGCATCCGGGTCTTTATTTTCATACATTTTGCGGTACAGATTAAAGTCAGCATCTTCTAAGCCTTTGAGTTTGGCAAATTCATTTAAAAGCACCCGTTCGGATACATATTGTTCCAAACAGCCGTGGTTGCCGCAGGGACACTCTCTGCCGTCTATTTCAACAATAGTGTGACCAAATTCTCCTGCCCGACCGCTGTAACCGGTATATAACCGATCGTTTATGATAATGCCCAGCCCGATGCCGGAATGAACACTTATATTGGCGATATTGGGATAATCGTATTGGAAGGTTTTTTCGCCGATAACCGATAAATTTGCTTCATTTTCAAGGTATACAGGAACACCGAAATGCTGACCTAAGCTTCCTGCTATATCTAAATCGGATAAACTATAATAAGGGGCAAAGGATACTTCATTGTTGACGGTTACACCATGTATGCCCAGTGTTATTCCTACCAGCCCATAAGGGGTATCGGCGGGTAGTTTCATCGATTCTATTAGTTTTACAATCTCATCAACAATATTATAAGTGTTTTTCGGAGGTTTGATCTGCTTAAGAATACAATCTTCCCCCGCCAAATCGGTAACTAAAGCAGTGATAGTTTCTACTCCCAAATCTATGGAAATAACAAAACCGGCTTTCTTATTCAAACTAAGAAGAATTGGTTTTCTGCCAAGGCTTGTATCGTCGCTGCCGATTTCAATAACCAGTTTACGGTTGATCAGATCCTGAACAATGGCCGAAACGGTGGCTTTGGTTAACCCCAGGTGCTTTGCTGTGGCGGCTCTGGAAATAGCAGCATGATTTATGATGGTTTCCAGTACCAGTTGTGTATTTATATCTCTTATTAGCTCTTTACTCCCTGTTACCATAATTTTCACCTTTTCGTTTTGTTTCTATATCATCCTATCATAGAATATCATATTTGGAAAGAGATATTTATATAAGGCGCTGATTGAATCTTGACATTAAATAGCCTGGTTGGTATAGTTTAAGTAGATATAGTTTAATCAATTAACAAGAAAATATTTACAAATAAACCCCAAAGTCATGCGTATTAAGAATAGTACGTAAGTAACTGCCGGGTATCAAATTCAAATAATGAAAGGAGAAGTATTCGAATGCTTTATATCGGTGTTGATTTAGGTACATCCTCCGTAAAGATGTTACTTATGGATGAAGAAGGAAACATAAAAAGTATAGTAACAAGGGAATATCCTTTATATTTCCCTAAACCGGGCTGGTCCGAGCAGAATCCGGAGGATTGGTACAGTGCTTTTGTAGACGGAATTAAGGAACTTACCAAAGATTGCAATAAGGATGAGATCGAAGGCATCAGCTTTAGCGGACAGATGCATGGTATGGTTATTTTGGACGAGAACGACAATGTTATTCGCCCTGCCATACTGTGGAATGACGGTCGTACCCAGGCAGAATGTGATTATTTAAACTTTGAGATAGGCAGAGAAAAAATTTCTTCATATACAGCCAATATGGCTCTTACCGGTTTTACCGCCCCTAAATTACTGTGGGTAAGGAAGCATGAACCTGACAATTTCGCTAAGATTAAGAAGGTTATGCTGCCTAAAGATTATTTAGCATACAAACTTTCCGGAGTACATTGTACGGATGTTTCCGATGCTTCAGGAATGTTACTGTTTGATGTTAAGAATAAACGCTGGTCTAAAGAAATGCTTGATATCTGCGGATTGAAAGAAGAGCAGATGGCAAAAATTCATGAATCTTATCAGGTAGTCGGTACCTTAACCAAGAAAGCTGCAGAAGAAACCGGCCTTCCTGAAAGGGTCAAGGTTATAGCAGGCGGTGGTGACCAGGCGGTTGCAGCAGTCGGTACCGGAACCGTAGGAGCAGGAAAATGCAATATTTCTCTCGGTACTTCCGGCGTAGTATTTATATCTTCCCAGGAATTTGCCGTGGATGACAAGAATGCCCTTCATGCCTTCTGCCATGCCGACGGTAAGTATCACTTCATGGGAGTTATGCTTTCAGCAGCAGCCTGCAACAAGTGGTGGATGGATGAGATAATCGGAACCAAGGATTATGCTGGAGAGCAAAAGAATATTACAAAACTTGGCGAGAACAACGTATTCTTCCTGCCTTACCTTATGGGTGAAAGAACGCCTCACAACAATCCAAATGCAAGAGGTACATTTATAGGAATGACCATGGATACAACCCGTGCCGATATGACACAGGCTGTACTGGAAGGCGTAGCCTTTGCGCTTAGAGATTCGTTTGAAATTGCCAAGTCTCTGGGTGTTAAGATTGAAAGAACCAGAATTAACGGCGGCGGTGCAAAGAGCCCTCTGTGGTGCAAGATTGTAGCCAATGTTCTGAATGTTAAAGTCGACAAGATTAATTCCGAAGAAGGCCCTGCTTTCGGTGCAGCTATTTTGGCAGCGGTAGGCTGCGGCAAATATTCAAGCGTAGAGGAAGCTACAGAAAAGCTTATCAAGGTAATTGATACAACAGAACAGGACCCTGAGATTGTTGAACGCTACAATAAGAAGTACGAGATTTTCAAGCAGTTGTATCCGTCCTTGAAAGATATGTTTGACAAGATGGTTGAATAATAAAGTATTCAAAAAATGAATATAATTAGGCTCTCAATATAGTAATTATATTGGGAGTCTTTTTGTTATTGGAATGTACTTTATTTATTATAAATATTTGAGGACTATGATTAAACTTTTGATTTAAATATCATAAAAAGTTTTTTACATTTACAGAGTAAGTGTATGTAAAAATGAAACTTTTTCATATTTATCTCGTCTATTGTATGAAGGATAAAATTAAAAACTTTGGCAATAGGAGGTAGCATATGAAAAAGGTTATATCATTAATACTGACGGTTATAATTGTATTATCGTCTACATCATTTGTTTTTGCAGCCGAAAAAGATTCCGATAATAGGTCACGTTTCAATTCGGTTTCCGGTACTGTTAAAGAAATCAAGAAATCTGAAACCGATGAAGATGCTTTATATGTTCTTTTGGAAACCGGAAAAGACAGTGAAGCTTATCTTATAATAAATAAAGAAACCTGTTTTATAAATGACGAAGAAATTTTTATAGGTTCAAAAGTAACCGGATTTTATGATGCAGATGCCATGATGATAATGATTTATCCGCCGCAATACGCTGCCATAGCGGTTTGGGTATCAAACGAAGAGCAGAATATAAAGGTTGATCTGTTTGACAAAAATTTGGTAAGTGCGGATAATACACTGAAATTAATAATGGACAAGGATACAAAAATTGTTACAAAGGACGGAAAAGAATTCAAGGATGACTTGGCTAACCGCAAACTGGCTGTGTTTTACCGTTCAGCCACAAAGAGTATTCCTGCACAAACAAGGCCTGACAAGATAGTAGTCTTATCAGAGCCTATAATTCCCGATGAGGATAAAAATTCGTATTTCGGTTCTTTTAAGGGAACGGTAACTGATATTGAGATTCTGAAAGAGGATAAAAATATAAAAAGGATAACTTTAACTGATAAGGACGGACTGGAAGCCAAATTTACAATAACAGATGATACTTATCTTACTAATAACGAAAAAATTGCCATAGGTTCGGTAGTGACGGGATATTATGATGCAAAAGTATTCAGGATTATGATATATCCGCCCCAATATGAAGCAGTAGTTTTGAATATTGAAAGACCGGACTACAAGGTAAAAGCAGATTACTTTGACAATAAACTTATCAGTGCAGATAAAAGCCTTAAATTAAATATCGGAAACGATACGGAAATTATCTACATGGACGGGGCAAAGTACAGCGGTAAGCCCGTAAATTCCAATCTTGCGGTTATATATGACAAGGTTAATGAAAGTATGCCTGCTCAAACCGAACCGGTTAAAGTAATTGTTCTTGAAAAGAGCAAGAGCAATGATAAAACCGAAAGTAAAAATGATTCTCTGAAAGCAAAACTGGATGAATGGAAGAAGCTTACGGAAGAACTTTTTAAAAATCTGGATAAGCTGTCGGATTTCAAAGAAAACTTGTTTAAATTTATTTCTGAACTTATATATAAACATGGAAACCCTTTATCTGATGTATTAAAAATATTAGGCCGCAATTAAAATTAATGTCTTTTATATAATTTATACCTCTTAAGCAGAAGCATATTCATAAATCTGCTTAGGAGGTATTTTTTTGATAAAAAGTAATACACATAAATTTTGTCAAAATTTACAGGTAACAAAGAACCGCCTTTTTAATAAGTAATAGACTTTATAATATTATTAATGCTATAATTTATTTCGTAAATTCAAAAAGATTTGAGGCTACAAGCTAAAAGAGAGGAGCCGTAAAATTGAACAACTACACTGACTTTGCTTCGGTTTACGATATACTGATGGAAGACATACCTTATGACGACTGGGCGGATTATATAGAAAAAATATTAAGGCGTCATGGAATAGAAAAAGGACTTGTATTGGAGCTTGGTTGCGGTACAGGGGCTATGACAAGAAAGATGGCTCAAAAAGGCTATGACATGATTGGGATTGATATATCCGAAGATATGCTTTCCGTAGCCAGGCAAAAAAGTGAAGGAAGGGATGACGGTATTCTTTATCTTTGCCAGGATATGAGGGAGTTTGAACTTTACGGTACGGTAGCCGCCATATTCTGTGTCTGTGCCACAATAAATTATCTGCTTACAACAGATGAATTAAGCAAAGTCTTTAACCTGG
>Ga0134092_1002913_pt1 | contig 12260 bp, 10 predicted proteins | sample 3_6taG_FD_94454 | JGI IMG/M metagenome (GOLD analysis project Ga0134092, IMG submission 94454) | Switchgrass degrading microbial communities from high solid loading bioreactors in New Hampshire, USA - 3_6_20_6_A3 metaG | ecosystem: Engineered > Bioreactor > Semi-continuous > Anaerobic >...
TTACCAAGCCTTCATCAATCAAATACTTGTTTGCCAAAGGTAGTATAAAGCTTATTGCTGAAGAAAGCAGCATTAAAAATATAATAAGAAGTATTTTCCTTCTAAAGGGATATAGGGCCTTCATAAGTCTCTCAATAATAACCATATTTTCTTTCACATCATTCACATCCTAAATATTAGACAACTGCTTTAAACTAAATTTATATATATTGTTGGTTACCCAATATGGATTCAATAAATATATTTATTAACACTATGGTGAATATATTTTTGAGGCATGAAATAAGTTACAATTAAAGTTGCAATAATAGCTGTTATAGAACATATATTTAGATTTGTTTTAAGTTTATATGATTTGATAGGCTTTTATTGTTGTATGATAGAGTGTATAGAATAATGATTATTAATGTCGTTATAATCTATTTTTTCTCCAATGTGATTTGCAATAGACTTTTCTATCTTTAACTAGATCATCTTATATAATATAATCATCTAATTTAAATATAATAAAATATTATTTAAAATCAATATATACAGGACAAAAGGAAGGGTTTTAAGGACAAAAAGCACAATTCATAAAAGTATTAGAACAAAAATAAATGTAATTTATATATCTTTATCTTTTGAATATTAAAATAAACTCCCTCACCTACTTAGTGAAGGAGATTTTTACTCATTGAGGTACAACTCCACCTTGTTTTGTATTACCTTAGCAGTTTCTTCTATACTTCTGCTGCTGGAAAGATATATCTTTATCTCATTCCAGATGATATTGAACAATTCATCAGGTACACCTAAAGCCCCATTCTTATTTATGCTATTTTTAATATCGCTTATAGCCTTTATATTATCCTCACCCAGCAGATTGTATTTTTCTAACTCTTCAGCAAAAACAGCAATTCTCTTTTCATCAGCTTTCCTATTTACAGCAAAATTGCTTTCGCTTAAATAGAACTGTGTATCTTCAGCAAGAAGGAATTTCACAAACTCCCATGCTTCTTCTTTATTTTGGGATCTGCTGTTTATGATACATTATAAGCATCAAAGAGCTTGGTATCTGTATACTCTCCCTAGGGCCATGGTAAAAGCTTCATGCCTTCGTCATAAGGATTGGTGATGTTTAGCCAATGATAGCTTCCAGTTGATATGGCAAAAAACAGTATATTATTTCTGGCAGTTTCAAGACCCTTTTCATCTCTTCCGGTATATTCAGGATACATGAATTTATCTTTTATTGAATCTAAAAGTTTTAAAACATCACGGAATTCTTTTGTATCAAAATACGCCTTTTTTCCATCCCAATCAATATAATAATCAATATCGCATCTTATTATATTTTCAAACCAGAAGTATTCATCATAATCATATTTACGCAGAACATAATAATTCTTATTTCTCTTCTCTATCTTCTCTTTTATATTATTTAAGTCACTCCATCTCCAATTGATGGATGGATTTGCTTCCAACTCATTCAAAAGCTTCTCATTTCCCATGTAAAAATTTATGCTATAAAAAACCGGCAGAACGTAAAGATTACTCTTATATTTTGAGCCTTCTATGGGAACCTCATAATAATCATTTATGTCAAATTCGCTATCCTTCTCAATCATTTCATCCAGTTTTACCAGTATGCCTCTATCTATATATTCTCTGGCAGGATAATAGCCACATATAATATCCGGTCCCCTTGCCTGCTAAAAGTTCAGTATTAAGAAGCTGTATATAAGGCAGATTGCTAAGATTTTCTGCATCATAAAGCTCTTCATGAACTATGAAACGAACACTGATATTAGGGCATCGCTTTTCAAACTTTTTTATTATATTTGAGATGTTTTTGCTGGCATGGCTATCAAAAGGATAATAAGAATATACAACTATTTCTTTTTTATTGTTGATATCTTCTTCATTATTTTTTGTCCTTGTAAGCTTCAATATTTTTTGAGTATTATTGCTTCTTCCTTGGACATATATGTTTTCTTCTTCATCCACAATAAACAGGAATATATTATCCAAATATCCAAGCTGCTCTCTTCCGGCTATATTTCCCTTTATGCTTCCTCCATCATTGAGACATGCTATATCTTGTGAAGTTAAGCAATATAAAGCTTTACTCTTCGGATTATAATATATGGATTCCGGCATATCGGTTTGTTTATAAATCTTCTTCCAAATGGATTTTTGAGTTTTTCCCGATATTTTCTCTATATATGCTTCCGAGTTGCTGCCATAACCTAGTATCAATATATTATCTTCTTCATACAATTCTATATCAAAGCATTGTCTGCCTTGAAGCATATCAATATTTTTCAGCTTCTTGTCTAATATTTCTATTTCTCCGCTTGCTTTCAAACAGTATATATTTTCTTGACCGTCTGCTTCAATCTTATCCATTACTTCTCCAATAAGTTCTTTACTGTTCCCTTTGGTTTCCACAACACTGCTCTGTTCTAAAAGTGTATTGCTCTGAATGTCATATATCCTAAGTTGTCTTGTAAGCAATACATTTTCTTGGCTGTCTTTCTTTTCAAGAGATTGTAACAGTACATAAAGCTTATTGTACTTGTCAAAGGTCAATACCCCGTCCCAGTTTTCTCCTACTTCTATCTCTCTGATTTTAGTGCCTGCTATGTCAAAATATGTATATCTTCTTTTCATAATAGTTGTATAGAGCCAATTCTCCGTTGTTTCCCATGGCAATTGAGAATATTCCTTTGCTTCCAGTGGCCGAATATATTTCGTTGACTTCATAGGTGAATTGCTCTTTCTCCTTATTGGTGCCAGTAGCAGGAGTTGTTCCACAGGATATAGTGAATATTAAGCTTATGATAATAAAAAATAGAATTATACGTTTCACTTTAATACTCTCCCATATCTTATACATTTTTTAAAATAGACACATAATTTTGGCATAGCTGAATATGCTATATACTTCAGTCATGCCTTATATTAATTCCAACCATCATTAAAACATATTATGCAAACAGCATCACAAGTAAATTTCTTAACAGTGACCTTCATATTTAGATTTGATATAGTTCCGTCTCTTGCCATATTTAAAATTATCTATATATTTAACTCAACAGCAAAAATTAAAACTTCCTACTCATTGAGATACAGCTCCACCTTGTTCTGTATGATCTTAGCCGCCTCCTCTGCACTCCTGTCACTGGTTACATAATGATAAATTTCCTCTTCCAGCAGCAAATATATGGCATCCGTATCAATACATAGCTTATTCGAGCTTTGTGCAATATCCTTTAACTTCTCAATGTCTGAAGGAGTATAAAAGTAGCAGTACGGATTCTTGATTTTATGCTGCATTTCCAAATAATAGTCTTTTCTTTCCTTATCTGCATTTTGGTTGAGCAAAAAACGATACTCGTAGAAGTTTGATTGCACTTCTTCAGATAATAAGAGCTTTATGAACTCCCAAGCCTCATCCTTGTATCTAGAATTCTTGTTTATGGACACTATATCCGAATAAAAAAGGTTATGACCGGTATGCTTTCCTTTAGGATAGGGCAAAACCTTAAAATCACAATCACTATATAGTTTACCGAGAACACCTATTGAGTCATAACCTTGTATAGGTACATAAATCAAAAGAATGTTATCTATAGGATTATTCTTATTAGGATTTATGTCATCTTCTTTTATGTTTGGAGATGTGTAGTTTTGCCTTAGCTCTTTGTATTTCCTTAAAAGATCTATAAACTCCTCTGAGTCAAATTTTGCAGTTTTCTTTTCCCAGTCTATATAGTGTTCTATATCGTTATACAAAATATATTCAAAATGGCCACGGTCATACTTGATCTGAGGGAATAGGTAGTATTCTTTACTTGAACTGCCGCTGTTTAGTTTTTGAGCTGCATCGTACAAATCATCAAAGGTATAATCATTGTCAATAGTTATGTTTTTTTCTTTCATAAGCTTGTCATTTACTAAAAAGCCATTGATATAATAGTTTACGGGCATTGCATACAGCTTTCCTTCTTGCCTGCAACCATTTATGATGTTTTCATAATAATCACTAATATCAAAGCTTTTATCCTTTTCTATCATTTCATCAAGGTTTACTAATAGGTCTTTTTCCGCATATTGTCTCAGGGGATAGAAACTGCCGATTATATCAGGACCCTTTCCAGTAAGCATTTCAGTATTCAACATTTTGGCGTATTCAAAATATCCAATATCTTGATGGATTTTAAGTTCAACTTTTATATCTTTATGCAGTGACTCAAATTTCCTGGCTGCATTGGAATATACAGACAGTAAATCATTAAATACATATACAACCAGCTTTTTTTCTTCAGTTTCTTGGTTTATGCTTATTGCTTCATAGATCATTGAGTTTTCATCCACATTGATTGCAGGTTTTTCAGGAGATGCACAACCACACAAGACAGACATAATGAAAAATAAAATAAAAGTTAACAGTTTTACCTTTTTACTATCCACATCATTCACCTTCACCCTTCTATAACATAATGTGTTATAAGAGCATCCGTCAGCCAGCAGCCATCATATCACTTTTGCAATATTTCAGGAGATGTATAACGACAGCAAAAATTACTCCATAAATCTCTTAAAGATTATTTTAATAAGCCTCTATTCCTGCAATTAAAGAATAACCTTATTTTGCACAGCCTTAGCTGTTTCTTCAGCAGTTTTCTCATTTTTCATATATTTCTCTACTTCATTCCATATAAGCTCATTCAGTTCTGCATCATAGGAATGGATCTTATTTATTTCTGCCATAAAGCTTTCAATATCTTCCATTTCCTTTTCTGTAGGGATGTACCAATCAGAGGGTATTAGATCTCTATCCCTAAATAAATCTGCCCTGCACTTTTCATATGCTTTATTATGAACAGGAAAAAGATGATACTCACAAATCTTATATTGCATTTCTTCAGATAAAAGCAGTTTTATAAACTCCCATGCCTCCGCCTTATATTGGGAATTGCTGTTGATGGCTATATTGCGAGGATATATTTCTCTTATATCGGTACTCAATCTTCTGATAACAGGTATTATCCGAAAGCTATCATAATACAATCCATATTCATATATCTGCTTATAGTTAGTAAACATAATAGGGATAAATAATATATCTTCAGGAGATAGCTCACCATCTGAACGTATTATTTTCTTAAGGTCTAAATCAGGATGAAGTAATTTTTCATCAACCATGCGCTTCATAAGCCTCAATGCCTGTATAAACTCTGGGCTGTCAAACCTGGCAAGCTTGTTTTCTTTGTCAATATAGTAATCTATATCTCCTAAAATAATATAATAAAATATTTCATAATACCCCATCTTAGGAAATATATAAAACTTCTCCTTAGTGCTGCTGTTAGCCTTTACAACCATAGTGAAAAGCTGCTCCCAATTTATATTTTCCTTTAAAGCAATTGCCTTCTTCTCCATCAGCTTTGTGTTGACTAAAAAACAATCAATATAATAGTCAACAGGCAAACTGTAAAATCCATAATCTTTTTTTGAGGCATTTATTAGATTTTCATTATAGTCTTTTATATTAAAGCTTTCATCCTTATTGATAAATTCCTCCAGATTTACAAGCATGCCTTTCTCTATGTAATCTGCCAGAGGAAAGTCACTAAATATAATATCTGGTCCTTTTCCTGCCATCAGCTCTGTGTTCAACTTTTTTATAGATTCATCATATTGAATATCACGAGTATCATCGATCACTATATCAACATCCGGATGTTCTTTCTCATATTGCAGAACTATATTTGATAATTCATTATCAACATAATACCCGTATATAGTCAGTTTCTTCTTTTTTTCCTCTGAAGCACTCCTTTGGCTTTCATCCCGTTTTATAAAACTGATGATGTTCGATTTTTGATCATCATAGCTTTGAACATATATCTCCTCTTCATCATCTACCAGAAATCCATTTATATAATCAAAGGCCGCCAGTTCTTTTATATCTAAAAGTCTTCTCTCAATATCTCCGTTGGCACCATAGCTAAGAACAACACCATTTTGAATTCCATATAGCTTGCCTGTGTTCCTGTTGTAATATATGCACTCCGGTGCATCCATATTTTTGAGCTCCTTCTCCCATACAACTTTATCATTTTGTAGATTTAATTTTTGCATATAAGTTTTCCCGTTGGTATTTCTTTGCAACAATATGATATTATCCTTATCGTCTATAGCAAAATCTGAATAATTAGCTCTATCCCAGGTTCTTATAGTGTTGAGGTTCTTGTCCAGCACTTCAACTGTCCCATCGCCTCTACGCACATAGATGTCTCCTTTTTTATCCACCATCATCTTGACTATGTACTTTCCTTTTAGAGACTCAAAGTCACCCTTTATTTCCTTTTCAATCTTGTCGTCTAATCTCTGACCCTGCTGGTCATAGATTGCTAATTCCGAGGTCATTCCAGTTACTTCGCTTCCATTTCTTTTAAGATTTTGAAAAATGGAATATAGGTTGTCATTGCTGTCATATGCAAGAGACATACCTCCTTTAAAGGTATCAGGTATTTCTTGCAGCAATGCTCCATTTTTATCAAATATTCGTATTTTCCACTTTTCTTCATCAAATACTGCAATCTCTCCTTTGCTATTGATACATGGGCTGGAGAAGTATTGCAAATCCATAGCATTACTTAAATCAAAAGCCTCATAGTAGTATGATCTTTCTTCCATGGTATCCTTGGAATTGGATGTACCAACAGCTTTACATCCTGCCATGGAAAACACCATGGTATATATGCATGCAATGCTGATGATAAAAGTTACTGTTTTTTTACACTTCATTCTTATCCTCCTGTTCTTTACCCATTTATCCGATTTGTCTTCCACCTTTATTTCTATTCATTGAGGTAAAGTTCTACCTTGTTTTGTACAACCTTAGCAGTTTCTTCTGCACTTTTTTCATTCTTCAAGAAAGATTCTACCTCTATCCAAATAAAGTCAAAAAATTCATCTGAAAAAGTAAAAGCATCATTTTTGTTCAAACTATTTTTTATTGCAATTATATTTTCCATTTCAGATTCAGTAACTCTCTTCATATCATCATCTTCTTGCTGCTTGAAAAACAACTCAATTCTTTTTTCTTCTGCCTTCTTATTTAATACAAATTGATATTCGCTGAGGAAAAACTGATTTTCCTCACTGAGCAAATATTTGATAAACTCCCATGATAAATCTTTATTCTTCGACTTCTCCAATATAGAGGCATTATAGCTCATAAACAGCCTTGACTTCGTCTTTTCCCCTTCAGGTATGGGTATTATTCTTATGGAATCAAATTTCTGACCCATAGTATTAAAATTCCAGTAGCAACCTGTATATTCAGGAACAAAAAGTATGCTTTCCATGAATTCATCTCTGTCTTTACTGCCATAGGATGCTTTCAACTGAGGATGATAACAATTTTTCTCAATAATATGCTTAAACATATCCAAAAGTTCTGTAAAATCTGTTGTATTAAATCTTGCTTCTTTTTTATCCCAATCAACATAGTAATCTATATCTTGAAGTAAAATATTCTTAAATAGTACACGACCACTGAAATAGGATTGAGGAAAAGCATAGACTTTTTCGTTTTCTCCATCTCCAACCATATCAAGTAACTGGCTAAAGTCTTTCCAAGTCCATTGAGTTATATTGATATTTTTCTTTTCCATTAGTTCCTTATTCCCTATTATAAAGTGACATGTATAGGATAGGGGCATTATGTATTGACCATCCTTATAAGTAGAACTATTGATTATCACTTCATTGTAATCATGTATATTAAAGTTCTCATCTTTCTTTATCAATCCTTGTAGATCAACCAAAATTCCTTTGTTTGAATATTCTAAAGCAGGATAATAACCCAATAAAATATCAGGGCCCTTACCAGCTAAAAGTTCAGAATTCAGTTTCTCAATATAATTTTTGTGACCTGTTTCCATATTTAATAAATGATCATAAACTCGAAAGTTTAACTTTACGTCGGGATGCTCTTTTTCAAACTTCCTGGCAATATTAAGTAAATCACTGTTAGAGTTATTATCAAAAGGCCAATAAGCGCATATATTTAATTCAATCTTTTCCGCTGAATCATTATTTCTTTCATATCTGGTATAGCACTTTAACTCAATATTGCCTTCACTATCAGATAGTGCAAATATATTCTCATTGCTATCTACATAAAATCCAAATAAGTCATCAACCTTTGTAAATTCATTAATATTTAATAATTTTACTGATTCATCGCTTTCCATATTGTATTTCATGACGATGCCATAATTAATACCATATAAAGACTTGTCTTGAATATTATAGTATATATACTGGGGTGCTTCTGAATGGCTGTCTTCAGCCTCCCATACTTTTCTGAAATTGACAGCATCTATTTTAATCAGTTGCTTATCTCCAGATCCTTTCCTAAGAACAGCTAATAGATTATCATCTTCATCTATTGCTATATCCCAATATTTATCTATCCCCAGAGTATTCATGCTTTGTAGCTTTAAATCAAATACTTCAACGGTGCTATCATATTTAAGGGCGAATATATATCCTTTGCTGTTCACTTGGATTTTTCTTATAATCTCGTCTTTTACTTCTTCCCAATTGCCTTTTTTCTCATTAATTGCATACCTATCAGTCAATTCATTTCCGACACTGTTATAGACAATCAGCTCTGTAGCTAAAGCGTACACTTGCCCTTTATCGTCTTTCTTTAAATAATTATGCAAAACATAAAGATTATCATTTCCATCTACTGCAAAACACAATTCTCCATCCATATCCTTGTTGATTTCTCTTATGATTCTGCCTGTGTTTTCTGCGTATACAATTCTCCCCTTATCCTCGTCATAGAATATTACTTCACCTATGCTATTTATACATGCTGATGGAATATTCTCTATTCCCAACAATTCATTAATTACTTCTTCCTTATATGTGTAAGCACTCGCCTCTGTTGCTTGATCAATGGAAGTATTTTCGCTTTTGCAGCTAGACAAAAGCAACATTGAAATAAAAATTAGAAAAATAATATATTTATTTTTCTTAGCTTTAATAATCATGTAGAATCACCTTCATATAATCTAAAAGTGTATTAATCAACTAAAACAGGGCACAAAATCATTGAATTTATATCTTTTATAAGTTTCTATTCTTGCAAATAGAGCATAACCTTATTTTGTATAGCCTTAACAGTTTCGGCCGATTTTTTCTTCAAGAAAGATTCCCTCTCTACATAAATTATGTTAAAAAATCATCCTTGGCTTTTTACATACTCTTTCTCTGATTCTTTGGAAGAAGTTCATTAATTAATTGCACTGCCTCATCCCAATCTTTAGATGGTGCAGAAATCATCCATCCATCAGCAGAACTAAAACTATATACACCGGATTCATTCGGCTCAAATATTTGAATCATAATCTTTTCTAGCCTATCTCCAAAATAAGCAAATAGAACTGTATCATTATTCTTTAAGCTTGCCATTCTATCTTTATTTATTATCAATATCATTTTAGTAAAGTCAAATTGTTGGTCTTCTACAGCAGTAGTGCCTTCAAATGCAATTCCGCCATTTTTGATGGTTTATAAGTTCCATTAATTGAAATGGTAATTGGTTCCACACCTTTCTCATTTACGATCCTGAATTTAAGTCCGTGTAAAGTAGTGTTTATGGATTTGGGAGACATATAATAATAATTAGCTCCAACATAAAGAAACACTATAATTACTATTAAAACATAAATTGACTTCTCTCTAGTTTTCATTATAGCCTATCTCCTCCCCAATATTTTTTGCTCTAATTTATAATAAGAATTATTCTATCTAAATGAATCATGTTAATGTTATAGTCAATGCTAATTTGCTCTCGTTTTTAATAAGAAGTTTAACCCTTAATATCAATAGCTCTCATCGCCTTTATTGAAGAGTTTAATTTTCTTCTCCTGAAATATATTATTTTTGCTGATGCGCATTATCAGGATCGTGACTAATATAACCAATATGAGTAAGGTAATGGATATCAGCAATAGTTTTAGCCTAAAAATCCATACATTGTCTCCATGAAGCCAGTATAAAAAAACTTCCATATATTTCACCACAGGTTTCATTAATATAAAAGTATGAATTGCATTTACACTGCCATGTATCAATACAGGTATCCAAAAACATTGAGTTATCTCGTACAACAATGCATAAAAAATACCCGAAATAAATATTATAATTACTCTGTACAAATCAAAATGAAGCACTGAAAATATTAAGCTGCTTATGATCAGAGCTTTTACAATTCCTTTCTTCTTGTACAAGTTATATAAAAACCCTCGAAAAAATAGTTCCTCGATGAAAGGTACAAAAACACTTGCTATAAATAAAAACCGTATATTTTCAGGTGAAAAAGACATGCTACTTTTACTTAAGTTTTCTATAGCTACTTGAAAATAGAAATGATCAAAGAAAAGCATAAGCGCTAGTAAAGCACCAATCAACATAGATAGTAACACTATTGGAAATTTTGCTTTTCTAAGATATAAGATATCTCTCAGTTCTATGTCATTTTTACTAATCCAAACTAAAATAAATATCACCATAAATGAATGATTATATGGGCTTATAATGAGTGTAAACAACAGTAATATAAGTAAAAGAGTTTTTGCATCTTTGAAATTTGCTTTGCCCATAGATATAACCCCCTAAGTATGCCTTTAGCATATGGAATGTAAGCCAACAACTGGTCATGTCTGCATAAATTATGCAACCCATACAATAAGGCTAACGCAAATAAAAAACACTAATGCGAAATTTTTATCTATCAATGGCTCTCCATCATTTCTATTTATCAATATAAAATCTTTAATATTTTTCCCTTCAAATATGTTGTTACCAACGATACGCATAACTAAAAACATAACTAATATGGCTAATATACATAATGCGATTAGTATAGACAAGAGCTTGATTCTGAAAAGTTCTGCATTGTCCTCATGGAGCCGGGATAAAAATTCTTTCAAAAACCCTGCTATTGGTTGTAATTCTAAAAGAATATTAATCCCATTTATACTGCCGTGAACTAATACAAGTATCCAGAAACATTGGGTTATCTCGTACAATAAAGCAAAAAAGACACCTATGATAAATAACATTACTATCCTATATACATCAAAATGAAGCATAGAAAAAAGTCCACTACTTAAAACAATAGCAATAAATATACCTTTCCTTTTATAAAAGTTATATAATAATCCTCTGAAAAATAATTCCTCAACAAAAGATCCAAAAACGCAGGAGGTTAATAAAAACCAAAGAGCTGATAATGATGACTTGCTATCTTTCAATAATTCTATATCAGACCTGAAATAGAAATGGTTACAAAAGTTCATAAGAGCTAACAAAACACCGATTAAAACAGAAAACAATACTATTGAAGCTTTTGGTTTATTAAAATTTAAAAAATCTCTGAGTTTCAAACCGTTACTTCCAGCCCAGGCCAGAATCATAATTAATATTAATATATGACTGTAAGGATTCATAATAGCAAATGTAAGCATAAGCACAACAAGCAAAAGAAGATTTACATCTTTTATTTTTATTCTATCCATTGATATACCTCCGCTTCATGCATTTGAGCCATTGATCTTAAGTTCACATTAATTAAGTTTGCTTAAAAATGTAACCCTTACAATAAGGATAATGCAAATGGCAAATACTAATATCAAGTTTCTGTCTATCAATGGCTCATCATCATTTTTGCTTATTGATATCAAATCTTTAATTTTTCTCCCTTCAAATATGTTGTTACCACAAATGCGCATGATCAAAAACACGACTGACATAGCCAACATAAATAATACAATGGATATGAGCAAAAGCTTAATTCTAAAAAGCCATACATTGTCTCCATGGAGCCAGTATAAAAATTCTTTCAGAAATCCTGCTATTGGTTGTAATACTATAAGAGTATGAATCCCATTTATACTGCCGTGAACTATTACTGGTATCCAGAAACATTGGGTTATTTCGTATAGCAATGCTAAAAAAACACCCATAATAAATATCAGAATTATCCTATATAAATCGTAATGAAAAATCGAAAAAAATACACTGCTTAAAATAACAGCAGTTAATATGCCTTTCTTTTTGGGTTCTATGATAAATGTTGGGGTGATTAGTACTCCAACATTTATTATTAAAAAATAAATGCACTTATTTGAAATGCCTGCTAAAATATAGTTGCTCACACCAATATTAAAGGAGGCATTCAA
>Ga0134092_1002916_pt1 | contig 12255 bp, 6 predicted proteins | sample 3_6taG_FD_94454 | JGI IMG/M metagenome (GOLD analysis project Ga0134092, IMG submission 94454) | Switchgrass degrading microbial communities from high solid loading bioreactors in New Hampshire, USA - 3_6_20_6_A3 metaG | ecosystem: Engineered > Bioreactor > Semi-continuous > Anaerobic > Digestate...
AAAGTAAATCAGTTAACACGAGCGCTTAGAAACTTAAGAAATGGCGGCTATATTATATGATTTACCTAAATATTGAGGGGTAATATGCTTTTTAAAAACCGAGAACAAATTGACACTGCCTATGTATGATGCAAGTTTGATAATGATTGGTAATAAGTGATATAATAACAGTGGTGTAATAATATGCCATATTTAAGATATTGCCTGAAGGATTCTAATAAAAGGCAACAAAAGAGGGAGGCAGGAGTAAAACTATGGAGCTTGCAAAACTAAAAGTAAAAAATGCCCATTATGATGCATTGATAATTCCATTTGGAAGTGAACTGGAGATTACCTCTTTCATACCGGAAGAGGCTAATGCCCCAGTCAATGCTGCAATAGAAGGTGGATTTTTCAAAGGAGAAGATGGAGAGATATATAAGCTTTCCATGCTGGCAGAAGGGAAAATCCTGAACATAGTGCTTGTTGGCCTTGGAAGCAAGGATAAAATTAACAATAGATCCTTGTTTTTAGCTTTTTCAAAAGCTTATTCTGCTTGCAAGAAGCTGAAGGCAAAGACTATCAGAGTTGTCCTTGATAATGCCAAAGAGTACATAGAAAATTATTATGTGGTGGAAAAGATATGTGAAGCTGCTTTGCTTGTGGATTATGAATTCAATGAATACAAATCCGAGGTAAAGCCTAGTACCCTTGAAAGAGTGGAATTCGATACTTCTTACGATAGATTTGATGAAGCATTGGCAGAAGCTATAGTCTGTGCAGAAAGCACCATACTGGCAAGGAATTTGATTAACCAACCGCCTGCTTATATGACGCCTGCTAAGTTGGCAGAAGAAGCTCAGAATGTAGGAGAAGAATGCAATATTGAGGTTAATATTATACATAAGCCTGAGGCAGAGGAATTAGGCATGAATGCATTTCTTGCCGTGGGAAAAGGCTCTGTAAACAGTCCTAAGGTCATAGTAATGAAATATTTTGGAGACAAAGACAATGAGGATATAATAGGGCTTATTGGGAAAGGCGTAATGTATGACAGCGGAGGGTACTGCCTGAAGCCGCCTACTTCATTGCCTACCATGCATGGCGATATGAGCGGTGCTGCAGCGGTGGTAGGAGCTATGAGAGCCATTGCTAAAATGAAGCTTAAGGTTAATGTGGTAGGTGTCATCCCTGCCTGCGAAAACAGAATATCAGGAGAAGCCTATCTGCCTGGAGATATATTGAAATCCATGTCAGGTAAATATATAGAGATGAACAACTCGGATGCAGAGGGCAGGCTTACTCTGGCAGATGCCATTACCTATGCCATAAGAGAGCAGAAGGTGACTAAGGTTATTGATATAGCCACATTAACAGGAGCGGTGAAGATAGCTTTGGGCAACAAAACTGCAGGAATAATCTCCAATGATGATGAACTGGTGAAAATTGCTCAGGAGGCATCTGAAGTCGCCTGCGAGAAGATTTGGAGGCTCCCTGCAGATAAGGAGTTAAGACATGCATTAAACTCCAGTATAGCAGATCTGAAAAACAGTGCAGCAGGCAGCACTATTGGTGGAGGTACAATATTAGGAGGTCTTTTTATACAGGAATTTGTAGAGGATAAACCCTGGCTTCATATAGATATAGCCAGCACCAACTGGGCTCATGAAGATCTGCCATACTGTCCAAAGGGCGGCACAGGCTTCGGCACCAGCCTGCTTTATAATATAGTAAAGCTAATGAGTAAATAATTAGAACACTAAAAGACACAAAAACTGCACAAAAAACACTAAAGGATTCTATTTCGATAGTATAGCGAACTAGAATAAGCATATGTGCAGTTCACATGAGTATTGATTTTGGTAACTCTAAAGCTCATATCCTAAGAAAAATCTAACGCCTCCCAAAGGGTCTCCTTGCCCTGGAAGGCTTGGGCAGCATCCTTGCTGCCCATACGATTTTTCTAAGGATATTTCGCTAAGAGTTACTAGCAAAATCAATAAATATGTTCACTTGCACATATGCTTATTATCTAGTTAGTGCAGTGTTCTTAAAAAATAAACCCCTCCGTGTTAATCCGTGGATTGTGCCGTGTAAATCCGTGTTCCTTTTGTTGTATTTCCTATACTACTACAGTACAATTATATTAGCAAAGAATTCCATTCAGCAATGTGAGGGGAGGGAGTTCAATGGAAAAAACTCCGCAGATAAAGGTGGAAAATCTGAGCAAGATCTACCAGATGGGTGAAGTTCAAGTAAAAGCACTGGATGATGTGAGTTTTGAAATATATGAAGGAGAGTTTGTGGTCATATTGGGACCCAGCGGCTCAGGCAAAAGCACTCTTTTAAACATTATGGGAGGTATGGATTTGCCTACCAGCGGCAGAGTCCTGATTGCTGATGAGGAAATAACCAAGTACAATGACACAAAGCTTACTGCATATCGTAGAGACAAGGTAGGCTTTGTTTTTCAATTCTATAATCTGATGGCTAATCTCACAGCCAGAGAAAATGTGGAGCTGGCTGCAGAGCTCTGCAAAGATACCATGGACATAGACGAAGTCATGGCAGAAGTAGACCTTTCAGACAGAAAGAATCATTTTCCATCCCAGATGAGCGGTGGTGAACAGCAGAGAGTTGCTATTGCAAGAGCTGTAGCCAAGAATCCTTTGCTCATTTTATGTGACGAGCCTACTGGAGCCCTGGATTTTAAAACAGGCATACTCATACTGGCTCTTCTGAGAAAGATAAATAAAAAGATGAACAAAACCGTTGTTGTCATAACCCACAATATGGCTGTAGGGGATATGGCCGATCGGGTCATAAAGATGAGAAGCGGCAAGATTACTGAGATCAAGGTGAATCCAGAGCCTATACCCCCTGAAAGGATTGAATGGTAATGAAAAAGCTTGACCTAAGACTGCTGCGAATGATTAAGGCTTCGAAGGGACAATTCATATCTGTGGTTGTCATCATAATGGTTGCTCTCAGTATTTTTATATCCTTCAGCACCACAGCTGTCAACATGAGAAATGGCATCGACTATTATTATGAGGAAACAAAGCTGAGTCATATTCATGTCCAGCTTATGAGAATACCTCAAAGCGCGCTGAAATATGTAGAGTCCATAGAAGGAGTAACAGATGTTCAAGGGAGAATATCATTTGATGTTCCTTTAAAAACAGATGATGAAGAAGGAAAAGTAAGGATAAGGATTATCTCTCTTCCAGCAGGGGGAGGCAAAGTAAACAGATTATATTCACCTAAACCCATAGATGATATAACCCAGGGGAATGCCATACTCATAAGGCAGTTTGCCGAAGCCAGAAATATAAAGCCGGGTGACATCATCGAACCATATATCAATGGGAGAGAACATAGTCTTAAGGTTGCTGATGCAGCATCCAGTTCAGAATTCGTATATCTTATGGAAAATGAGCAGAACATGATGCCTGCACCTGAGAAGTTCGGAGTAGCTTATGTTACCGAAGAATTTGCCCAGTCCGTTTATGGATATAAGGGCAGCTACAATGAGCTCCTCATCAGAGTTAAGGATGAGGATATGATAGATGATGTGGCAGATGAGCTGGAGGAAAGACTTGATAAATATGGCGTGAAAAGAATAATAAAGCGTGAGGATCAGCTAAGCAATAAAATTCTGAGCCAGGAGCTTAAAGGCCTGGATACAATGGCAGCAGCTATACCGGTGCTTTTCCTTGTAGTAGCAGCAATAATAATATCCATAGTCCTATCAAGAATGGTGAGCAACGACAGGATGTCCATAGGAGTGCTGAAAGCCTTGGGCTACAGCAACAGGGAGGTTTTGTTTCATTATATAAAATATGCATTAATCTTAGGAGTAACCGGATCAGCCTTAGGCATAATAATAGGTCTTTCTTTGGCAGGTGTGTTATCAGAGATATATGCTATGTTTTTCGAAATACCTCTTTTAAAAGTAGATATTCAATATATATACATAATATATTCTCTGGTTCTCACAAGCCTTTTCTGCATAGCTTCAGGCTTAATGGGAGCCCGTCAGGCACTAAGAATCATGCCTGCAGATTCGATGAGGCCTGAGCCTGCGAAATCAGGAAAACACATATTTATAGAGAAAATAACCTTTATATGGTCCAGGCTGTCATTCAGTTGGAAAATGGTAATAAGAAACATTGTGAGGATGAAAAGGAGATTTGTATTTCTGGTCATGGGCTTAGCCATGGCCTTTGCTATAAACACAGTTCCAATATTCATGTGGGACAGCTCAACAGGTATGTTCTATATACAGTTCGGTGAGTTTCAGAAGATGGATTATATCATAGGGCTATCCAGGCCTATGAATGAAGATGTCATATATGATATAAAGGGACTTGTGAAAAATGGTAAAATGGAGCCCAGAATTGAGTACCCCTTCGAAATCAGCAACGGCAGGAAGAAGCTTAATGCCAGCATCATAGGCGTGCCAGGGGATACCATATTCTATGAATTCAGAAATCAATATGATGAGGTAGTGACTTTGCCTGATAGGGGAATATTCATTTCAGAATATATGGCAAAGGCTTTGAATATAAAAAAAGGGGATTATGTAAGAGTAAATAATTTTATACCTTACAAGGATAATGTGGATTTTCAAGTCAAGGAAATAATCAAGCAATATCTTGGGGCAAATGCCTATATGGATATTGACCATATGAGGGAGACACTGACAGAAAAAAATATGATTACCGGTGTAGCTGCTTCTTCAAAGGAAGATTTAAAAACCAGGCTGGAGGATGCAAAAAATATAGCTTCCGTAACCACCGTTGATGATATGACAAAAACCTTTGAAGAGTATATAGACATAATGCTTCTAAGCATAAATATAATGATGCTTTTTGGCGGGGTCTTAGGATTTGCTCTCATATATAATTCTACAATAATCAGCATTGCTGAGAGGCGTATGGAGCTGGCAGCATTGAGAGTAATGGGTTTTGACAAGAAAGAAATATTCTGGATGCTGGCTAAGGAAAACTCTGTGATTACCATTATAGCAATAATACTTGGGATACCGATTGGAATAGGGATGATACAAAGCATGGCGGATGTTTTCAATACGGAGCTTTATTCTCTGCCCATGATTATCACTCCCAAAACCTTTGCAATAGCTGGTTTATCCACCGTTTTATTTGCAGCCATAGCCCAATTGGCAGCATTGAAGAAGATTCATAATATTAATTTCATTGATGCGCTGAAAAGCCGCATCTCATAGGAGGGGGAGCATATGATAGGCAAGAAAAATTTCATTTGGTTAGTACTAATACTTATAATTATAGCTGGAGCAGCCTATATGTATATGACAAAAACCAGTGCTGTGGATGTGGAACTTACAGAAGTAAAAAGAGGGAGTATAGCGGAATATATAGAAGAAAAGGCCACAGTGGAACTGAAAAACAAAGCCGACATATATGCCCGACAAAGCGGAGTGGTAACTCTTTCGTCTGTTGAGGTAGGAGATAAGGTAAAAGCAGGAGATGTACTGTTAAAAATACAGGATGAGGAGTTGCAGCTTCAGATAAAATCAATGGAGCTTCAGAAGCAATCCATCGAGGCGCAGCTGGAAGAAGCCAGAAAGGGCCTGAACCAATGGGATTTGCAAACTCTGGAGGCTAATGTAAAGGCAGCTCAGGTAGCCTATGATGAAGCAGAAAGGATCCTGGGAAACAACAAAAAGCTTTATGAAGCAGGAGGCATAAGCAAAGATATATATGAAAGCTCTGTAGCAGCTTTGGCTTCTGCCGAAGCAAATCTGGAGGTTGCAAAAGCTTCTTTGGCAGCAGCCCGGGAGGGACTTTCTCCTAATATTGAGAAGCAGTTTATCGCTCAGATGGATGAGCTTCAGATTCAGATAAATCATCTGAAAAGCAAACAAAAGGACTATATCATAAAATCTCCTATGGACGGAATTGTGCTTGTAGCAGAAGCACCTGAAGGGAGCTCAGTTTCCATGGGAGTTCTGGTTTTTCAGATAGGTAATTATGATGAAATGTATCTTTCCAGTGACATTCTGGTAGATGATATGGCTAATATAAAGGAAGGATCAGAAGTATTCATAAGCAACGAAGACTTAGGTATCAACAATGTAAGAGGGACAGTAAGAAAAATCCATCCTCAGGCTTTCAGCAAAATGTCTGATTTGGGTATAGAACAGAAAAGAATAAAGGTAGAAATAAGCATAGATCAAGAAATAGATGGATTAAGACCGGGTTATGATATGGATATAAAAATTATTACTGCAAGTTCTCAGGATATCCTGCTTATAGAAGAAAAGGCAGTTTTTGAGCAGGGGGATAACAGTTATGTTTTTGTATATGATAATGGAACAGCAAGACTCAGGCAGATAGAAAAAGGTCTGGAAAGCGATGATATGATTGAAATAACCAAAGGCCTTCAGGAAGGTGAAAAGGTTATACTCTCACCGAGTGCTGATATCGAGGAAGGGACAAAGATTAAATAGTTTATAGGATACGGGAAGCTTCTCGTATCCTATAATTATGCGTTTGATATATTTAAATATCCATTATGACAACAGGATTTTGAAGGATCCGGGTCCTGTAAGGAATAAAATTAAAGATGCTAATATAGAGAAAATAACCCATATTTTGGCGAAAAAGGTTTGTGTTTTATAAATATAATGTTGTATAATATTGGCATGTGTGAAAATTGGTACGAATCCGATTAACAATTATATAATTCAGAATGCGCTTTTGCTTTTCATAATTAAGAATTGCATAATAACCTCATTAGGTCAAATTAATATTAAAAAGTATAATTATACTTTCCTTAGGGTTATAAAAAATGGTTGATTTTTACCGTAACATGGTATAATAGGTTATAATAGCATAAAAATATCTTTTTATGCCAAGTAGTAATGGAGGGTAATGTGCATGAATTTGCATATTAAAACATTAGGCGATTTTGATATCTGTTTAGGAGAAAAATCCCTATTGAAAGAATCCAAAAGATCTTATAAATTATATAAGCTTCTCCAGTACTTCCTTACTTTCAGAAATAGAAAGCTTCTTCCTGAAGTAATAATTGATAATTTATGGCAGGATCAGGAGTCCAATGATCCAAAAAACATGCTGCGAACACAGATTTTCAGGCTTAGGCAATTGATAAAAAAATTTATTCCAAAAGATGCTGATGATTCTAAGTATTTTAATATAGATTTTTCAAATGGTTACTATTGTTTTGAGGTAGGAGAATATACAGTTCTAGATATTGTTGAATTTGAGGAATTAATTAATAAAGCCGGGGAAAAAGAAGAGGAAGATGTTGACGAAGCAATAGAACTATATAGAAAGGCTTTAGATTTATACAAGGGTTCATACCTTTCAGAAAGCTCCTACGAGGTATGGCTGGTTCCCATCAGAAATCACTATAGACGATTATACATCAAAATTCTGTTTAAATTGATTGAATTATATAAGAAAAAAGATGAGTATGCTAACATAATTGAATTATGCGAAAAAGCAATAATAATTGAACATTACGAAGAGAGCATTCACATTTGTTTAATGGAAGCAATGCTTAAGTTAGGCCAAATAAAAAGTGCCATGAGTCATTATGAATATATATCTTCATTATTGAGCAATGAAATAGGAGTTAAATCTACACCAGGTCTTAAAGAAATATATAGAAAAATACAAAGATATTATGATGAACAAGGGGAAACTGATATAAGCAATATAAGGAAAAAACTTGAAGAAGATACAGAGGAAGGAGCTTTGTTCTGCGATTTGGATTACTTCAAATTCTTGTATAATGTTGAGAAAAGGAGAAGCACTAGGGATGACAATCTAGGTTATATGAGTCTTATCACTCTTAATTTAGATAATAAAGATGCAAACAAGCCAGATGAACTAAGCAAAGTTTCCAGAACTATGCTGGAAGTTCTAAAAAAGTCATTAAGAAAAGGTGATGTTTTTACTTCTTGGAATGATACCCAGATAATTGTAATGTTAACTAATGCTAAAAAAGATGGTTTGGGGAAAATAGAAAAGAGAATAAGAAATCATTATCAAAGAATCACAAATACATATTCCAATGATATCATCATAAAATTTTTACCTCTGTCCTCAGATGAAAGTATAATTTAATGTCCTAGAATAGGGCTTTTTTTTTTGCGCTTTTTTGTAATTCAAATGTAATTGAAGTGTAACAGAAAAATAATTGTAATAAAATTCACATGTAATTGAAATAAACATTATTTGAAATTCATAGATGATATATTAAACATAAATAGCCTGTACAAAACTATTTCTGGGAGTGAGATTATGGTGGAGTATCCTTCTAAATATGATTTTTTTCTTATGTTTAAACCTATTTTTGATGATAAAAATCATTTCGTTGATTATTTATTAGTTAGTGTCAGTGATAATTTTCAAAGCATTACAAATATAAAAACTGAATATATACTTGGCAGAAAGATATCAGAAATAGTTTTGGAATATGGGCACGATGTTTTATGTGATGAGGATGTTTACTACAATATGATACCAAACACAAGAAGAAAATTTGAAAAATATATAAGTCAACTTCATAGGATATATTCTATCAATATATTCAGTGATGATAGAGATTACCTCTTACTGTTTTATAACGACATTTCAAGGATTAAGAGATCTTACACACCAGATGATTTTAATACAATAAGCAGAATAATCTATGATTTTGATAACATACAAGACTGTTATGGATTCAAGGACAAACTGACAGGTCTTTATAACAGAGATTTTTTTGAAGCAGAGCTTTCAAGGTTGGACAGCCCCAGGCAGTTGCCAATAAGCGTAATAATGGGGGACATGAACGGACTTAAGCTTATAAATGATGCTTTTGGACATGAAATGGGTGATGGAGCATTAATAAGAGTGGCAGAGCTGATGAAGAAAGCCTTCAGGAAAGAAGATATAGTCAGCAGAATAGGAGGAGACGAATTTGTGGTGCTGTTGCCTCATACTCCAGAGCAAACAGCATTAAACATAGTAAAAAGAATAAAGGAACAATGCAAACTAAATCCTCTGGATTTTATAAAGATCAGCATCAGCTTTGGAGTAGCCACAAAAACAAGTGTAGAAGAAGACATAAAAGAAATCTTCAGAAAAGCTGAAAGCAGGATGTATTTCAGCAAGTTAAATGAAAGTAAAAATGCAAAATTATCAATGATTAAATATCTGAAGGACAAGCTGGAGGAAATATCATTTGAAACTAAGGCTCATTATGAAAGGCTTAAATCATTATGTCTTATGTTAGCAGATGAAATTGGTTTAGAAGATAGTGAGAAAGAAGAATTAAAACTCTTATGTGAGTTTCACGATATAGGGAAAATTGGTATTCCGGTACAGATACTTCAGAAAAAAGGCACCTTGAATGATGAAGAATGGGAAAAGGTAAGACGGCACAGCGAAATAGGGTACTACATTATCGGGGCATCAAGAGATACCCTGGCAATAGATGAACTAATACTGGTACATCATGAGAGGTGGGATGGCAAAGGCTATCCGGGACTTCTTAAAAATGAAGAAATACCTTTAGTAGCCAGAATATTCGCCATTGCTGATGCATATGATGCCATGGTAAATGAAAGACCATACAAGAACAGGCTTACACGTAGAGAAGCCTTGATAGAGATAGAAAATAAAGCAGGAACTCAATTTGATCCCAATTTAGCAAAAATCTTTGTCCAAATAATGAAAAGAGAAGTACAGGCAGTATAACAAAATTATGGTGTATGTGATTAAAATTTTACGAATAGGAAATATATAGAATAAAGTATGATTGCTGTATCAAAGTTCCAAATTATTAAGCTATAAATGTCAAGCTGCTATATTAATTAACTATTGTTAATTAATATAGGTGCCTGACTTTTTATAGAAAATAAGTGAAGTTACGAATTCAGCTTAAAGAAAAGGAGGTGAAAAGATGAAAGGAAGATTAAAAAGATCCATTGCGTTTCTGATGGTCTTGCTAATGGTTTTGAATATAGGTGTTACTGCATATGCTGAGGGAAATCCGAGTAGTCTTGGTGAGGTGATCCAGGAAATAGTCTCAACTCCAGAGAGTTCTGGTACAAATGATGAAGAGAATTCTCTGGAGAGCCAAGGTGGTTTAAAGAATGAGGAAGATGAAGCTACCGTAACAGAGGCAGTTTATGAAGAAGGTACAGGAGGAACAACCAACCCAATAGAACAACCAATGCCTATTGTTAAAAAGGCTTATGAAATCTTGTATCTGCTTCTGGGAACAGATGAACCAATTGAAGGATTGGAGCCAGTTACCGGCACTGCTGAAGTAGGAGCAACAATAGAAATCCCTCATCCTGAAGTAGAAGGATATCAGGTGGCAGCTGATCAGCCAACAAGCCTTGTAATAAACGAAGATGAAGAATTGAATAAGGTTGTAGTTTATTATGAGAATGTTGAGGTTGCTGCTGAAGCCACACTGACTATAAACCATATCCTGATTCATGACGGCGAAGAGTATACTTATACAGAGGTAGTAGAAGGCTTGAAAGCAGGAGATGTAGTAGTAGGAAGCGACTATGTCCTCAAAAGAAAAGGTATGGTTCTCGTAGAAAGTAAACCTACTGAACTAACATTAATCAACGAAGACAATATAATAGACCTGATATATGAACTGGCAGAAGAAGAATTGATGCTTTCAGAATCTCCTGATTTTGCTGATGGAGAAGGAAGGAAGCTGGAAAGTGTACCTGATATAGAGATTTCCAGTAAAACCTTTGCACCTTTATTCACCATGGGTAGAATGATGATGTCTTCTAATGAATCAGAGGGATTGCAGATAAGCAAGACGAAAAAGCAAGTAGACGGGAAGACAAATCAGTGGGAAATAACCGTCACTGTAGAAGGTGAAAGTACAACAAAGACATCTGACATAGTACTGGTAATTGACAGATCCGGTAGTATGTCAGGTAATAAGTTAAAAAATGCAAAGAATGCTGCTAAATCATTTGTAAACACTTTACTTAATGATAAGAATACCTTAACACGCATTGCTATAGTATCATTTGCTAGCGATGTTAAAGTTAATTCTAATTTTCAGGGTTATTCTGGTAAGCAATCACTAATCAATGCTATAAATAGCTTGTCTGCTAGCGGAGGAACATTTACCCAAGCTGGATTAAGGCAAGCAAGGAAGCTTTTAAATGAAGAAAGTAATGCAGATTATAAAAACATAGTATTGCTTAGTGATGGAGCAGCGACATATAGCTATAGTATTAATAATCCATATAATTATTCAGAATTCTGGCGCTGGACGGGTGGTTATAAAGATTTTAGAACAATTGATTCAGTACCTGAAGATGCCTTCAACTATAATCGGTATGTAGGAAATGGAAGCGATAGCTATACTTGGTTTGGCGAAATAGGAACCGATTGGTATTATTACAGTCATGGAAATAGTGCTATTTCAGAATCAAAATTCGCAAAAGAGGAAAATCAAACCATATATACTATCGCATTATCTGCGGGCGATGAAGGCAACAGAACACTAAATGGAATAGCTAGTCCAGGAAAAGCTTACACTGCATCCGATAAAGATTTAGGAGAAATCTTCCAGACAATAGCAGGAAGAATATTGTTTACTGCAACGAATGCTAAAGTGACAGACCCAATGGGACAATATTTTTCAATTCCAGGTATTAATTCGAGTAACTATAAAGGAAAGATTACTGTAAATCAAGGTTCCATAAGCTACAATCATAATACAGAAACTATTACATGGGAATTCTGGTCACAAGATGATGATAATAAGATATCACCTGCAACAATGACTTATATAGTAGAAATAGATGGTGATGCACCAAGTGGAGTTCACCCAACTAACAAGACCACAACTTTGGAATACACTGATATAAATGGTGAAAAAGTAACGCAGTATTTTGATCCTATACCAGAAGTCACTGTAAGGGAAGTAAAGTTTGTAGCTGGAGAAAATGGACGTTTAGAAGGTAAAACAGAGTACAAAGGTATTATAGACGGAACGAAATGGTCAGAAGCTGGTATATCAGTACCTACACCAGTAGCAAATGCTGGCTATAAGTTTGATAAGTGGACACCGTCATTACCTGAAAGCAATTATGCAATAACAAAAGACTTATTGTTCACAGCAAACTTTGTAGTAGACGATAGCCAGAAGCTGAGCTACACAGTGAACTACTACAAGGGAGAAGAAACAGATCCATTTGCGACAGAAACAGGTGAAGTTCTGGTAGCAAAT
>Ga0134092_1002922_pt1 | contig 12231 bp, 10 predicted proteins | sample 3_6taG_FD_94454 | JGI IMG/M metagenome (GOLD analysis project Ga0134092, IMG submission 94454) | Switchgrass degrading microbial communities from high solid loading bioreactors in New Hampshire, USA - 3_6_20_6_A3 metaG | ecosystem: Engineered > Bioreactor > Semi-continuous > Anaerobic >...
CCGTACCCGGGGTTTCCAGGCTCATAAGAGCCCAGGTCATGGCTGAGTGCCACAAGGAATATGTCGAAGCTGCAAGGGTTACAAGAGCCAGCGACTTTCGGATCATGTTCAAATACATTTTCCCGAACATATCATCAGTTTTCATAGTCACTTTTACGATGGGTGTTGCAGGGGGCATCCTGAATGCTTCAATGCTTAGCTTCATTGGCCTTGGTGCTCAGCCGCCGACACCGGAATGGGGCGCAATGCTTTCAAACGGCAGAGAATACATAAGAGACTATCCTTATTTGGTTACATATCCCGGATTAATGATTTCTCTGACGGTATTTGCAATCAACATGTTCGGCGACGGGCTGCGCGATGCACTCGATCCTAAATTGAAGGGAAGGTAGACCAGTGAGCGATGTAATTCTTTCAGTAAAAAACTTATCCGTTGAATATAGGGTAGAAGAGGGAATCGTAAAGGCAGTAAACGATGTCAGCTTTGATGTGAAATACGGGGAAACGCTCGGCCTGGTAGGGGAAACCGGCGCCGGAAAAACGACCATTGCCCTGGCGATCATGGGGTTGCTGCCGGTACCTCCGGCCATAGTGACACAGGGGGCAATATCATTCGAAGGAGAAAATCTGCTCCGAAAGAACGAAAAATATATGCGTTCCATACGCGGAAACAAGATATCAATGATCTTTCAGGATCCAATGTCAGCACTGAATCCCAGCACCTATGTCGGGGAGCAGATAAGTGAAGTGATAATGCTTCACAATAAAGTGTCCAAGGCCAAAGCCAGGGAGATGGCGGAAGAAACTCTTGAAATGGTGGGCATTCCCAGGAACAGATATGATGAGTACCCGCACAAGTTCTCCGGCGGCATGAGGCAGCGTGTAATCATTGCAACTGCTCTGGCATGCAATCCTAATCTTTTGATTGCAGACGAGCCTACGACTGCGCTCGATGTGACGATACAGGCGCAGATCCTTGAACTGATGGAGCAGCTCAAGGAGAAAAAAGGCACCTCAAATATTCTGATAACCCATGACCTTGGTGTTATCGCGAGAATGTGCAACAGAGTGGCTGTAATATATGCAGGAGAGATAGTTGAAATAGGCACCCTCAGGCAGGTCTTCAAAAATACGGCACACCCGTATACCAAAGGACTTTTTGATGCGCTTCCGGGAAGCAATTTATCCGGCGGTAAAAGATTGAAGCCCATCGGCGGAAGCATGCCTGATCCCATTTCTTTGCCTGAACACTGTAAATTTGCCAGCAGGTGCAGCAGAAGAACAGATAAGTGCGAACAATGTGTTAAGCTGACTGACATCGGAGATGGCCATCTCGTACGTTGTGTCTCTCCTTTATGCGGCGGGGAGGTATAGAACAATGAGTGTGATTTTGAAGGCAGAAAATCTGAAAAAGTATTTTGAAGTTCCGGGCGGTACGCTGCATGCTGTGGACGGAGTATCGTTCAGCATAGAAGAAGGCGAGACATTCGGTATCGTGGGTGAATCAGGATGCGGCAAGTCTACACTGGGACGTACTATTATACATCTGCACCAGCCTACGTCGGGAAAGATATTTTTTGAGGGCAGGGACATTACTTATGTTACAAAAAAGGAGCAGCGTGAGCTTCTGCGCAGTATACAGTTTATCTTTCAGGATCCGTACTCTTCGCTTAATCCGAGGATGACTGTATTGGACATTATAATGGAACCGCTTCTGATCGACGGCATGAAACGGAAAGAGGCAATGAACCGGGCCCGTCAGCTTATGGAGATGGTTGGCTTAAGCGAGCTGTTTGAGACATCCTATCCGCATGAGCTTGACGGCGGCCGCCGGCAGAGAATCGGAATAGCGCGTGCGCTGGCCCTTGAACCGAAATTCGTCATATGTGACGAGCCGGTGAGTGCTCTTGATGTGTCAATTCAGGCTCAGATCCTGAACCTTATGCTGGATCTGCAGGAAAAACTGAAGCTTACATATATTTTCATAACACATGACCTTTCTGTTGTTAAACACATATCAGACCGCGTTATGGTCATGTATCTCGGCAACATGGTTGAATTGGCTGAAACACAGGAGCTTTTCAGAGATCCCATCCATCCTTACACAAAAGCACTTCTTTCAGCAGTACCAACTATCGATATTGATAATCAGCAAAAACGCGAGATACTGCATGGTGAAATCGTTTCACCGATAGATCCGAAACCGGGCTGCCGCTTTGCAGCAAGATGCAGGTTTGCTACAGACAAGTGCAGATCTGATGATGTGCAGTTAAGAGAAGTTAAACCGGGTCATTTCGTTGCTTGCCATAACATCTGAAATAGGGTTGTAAAAACAACCTAAAAATATAAAAGGGAGGAATTTTTTAGTCATGAAAAAAGTCCTGGTAGTTTTGTTGGCATTTTCAATGCTGTTGGCAACTTTGGCCGGCTGCAGCGGAAGCAAGCAGGATTCGTCCGCAAACACTGGTACTTCTGGTGCCTCTGGTGCTTCAGCGGAGGAAAAGGCTCCTGATAACACGGCTTCTGCAGGTTCAAGCAAAGATACCCTGGTTATCAGAGTGAATTCAGACCCAACAAGCTTTGATCCTTATACCTCCGGCTATGGTAATTCTCTTATTGTTACCAAGAGTATATTCGAAACTCTGGTAACGAAAGACAACGAAGGAAATATCAAGCCTGGGCTTGCAACAAGCTGGGATTGGGCTGAAGATGGCATGTCAATCACATTCAAGCTCCGTGAAGGCGTATTGTTCCATAACGGTGAATCATTCTCAGCAGATGATGTTATCTGGTCACTTGGCACGTTCAGGACACAGCTGAACATAACAGAAACTATTTTTGATTTTCAGAATATGAAGAAAGCAAGTGACTATGAAATAGTTATACCGCTGCTGCAGCCCGCCGGTGATGCTCTTGCAAGGCTGTGTGATATAACATATGCAATATCGAATCAAAAAGCAATCGAAAAAGCAGGTGATCTTTACAACTGGCAGCCTGTCGGTACAGGCCCCTTCGAATTCGTTTCATGGGTCCAGGGCGATGAAGCAAAACTGAAAGCATTTGATAAATACTGGGATGGCAAGCCGAAGATCGAAAACCTGGTAATGCGTGTTATACCTGAGGCTTCACAGGCTGCAATTGAGCTCGAACTCGGCAACGTAGACCTGGTAATAGCACCAAGCCTTACGGATGTGCAAAGAGTAGAAAGCGGCAAGGTTGAAGGAGTAACAGTGGGCAATTACATGGATGGCAACGTATGGTGTTTGCTGTTCAATTATGAAAAAGGCTGGACATTTGATAAAAAGCTGAGACAGGCCATCAGCTACGCCATCAACAAAGAAGATATCGTTAAAGGTGCCTTTAACGGTTATGCATCGGTCGCCAACCAGCCGATGAGCCGAATATTCCCGGGTGCTTACAACGATGAGTATGATCCTGCCACCTATTCAACATATGATCCGGAGAAAGCAAAGCAGCTGCTTAAGGAAGCAGGCTACAATGCCGGAGACCTTAATCTGGTTATGGTTACCGATATGGATAACACCATCGTCAACATTGCGCAGCTTATTAAGAAGAATCTCAATGATGTAGGTATAAATCTGGAAATAAGATCTTATGACAGTGCTACGGCAGTTAATGAATTTATAACCGGTGACGAAGATGACGTCCATATGAATATCACTCTTTCCGGCAACGGTTACCCCATCGTCTACCTTAAATTCAGTGATCCCAAATATTCGCCCAACTGGGACCATGCCGCAGATTCCGGATTGTTTGATGAAGTATATGAATACTATAAGAAAGCACTCTCCTCAACTGATAAGGATGAATGCTTCAGCTACGTCAAACAGGGTGTAAAGGTAGAAGTTGAAGAGACTCTGATGGTACCGATCGTAGAAAACAATACTTATTATCTTTATGCAAGCAATCTGAAATCTCTGGGATATATCAACGGAAGAGATTTCAGCTTCAAGGATGCTTATTTTGAGTAAACAGCCCCTCACAGGCAACATTACTTCACCAGTGGTGCATTTGCCACTGGTGAAGTAATAATATGGCACCAAAGCGGTTCATCTTTTATTTCAAGACAATTATCCTGATTTACGTGTCAGCAGGGTTGTTACCGCAGCCATGACTGCAGATATCTGAATGCACAGGATATTGCGGGCACATCCTGATTTTTCGCTGAAAATGACATGATTTAACTGCTTTTTTGTCTACAGCAAAGGAGATTATGCGTTGAATAAGAAGAATACTATCTGGACCAGAAACTTCACCACGATTTTCATTGTAAATAACTTCAATGCCTTAAGCTTTCACATCCTTACGCCGACATTGCCCAAATACACCCTGTCGCTGGGCTTTTCATCGGATATTGCAGGAATGATCATTACAATGTTTACTATTACATCGATAATGATAAGGGTGTTTGCAGGCAGAATTCTGGATAACCGGAAAAAGAGAGGCATCCTCATAGCTTCGCTTATCCTCATTTCGGCGGCAATAATAGGTTATTCCAGATCGGCATCGGTCACTGCACTGATATTTTTCCGACTGCTGCACGGTATAGGCTGGGGGCTTACCACCACTGCAAACAGCACCATTGCAGCGGAAGCACTGCCAAAGGACAAACTCGGGCGGGGAATAGGAATATTCGGAATAGGATCATCGCTGGCGAGTGCAATTGCACCGAATCTGGGACTCCAGATTGTTGAAAACTACAGCTTTTCTGCCATGTTCAAGATATCCGCATGCCTGGCTATAACAGGCAGCCTTTTAAGTTTTCTGATTACAGAGAAGGATATACATGAAGAAAAAAAGCCGGCGCCAACGTTCACTGGCAGGAAAAAGCTGTCGGATATAGGTTTTTCTTTTTTTGCGAAACAAGCGATTTTCCCGGCTGCATTAATGGCTTTGATTAATATAAGTTATAATTCCATAAGCACTTTCATTGCCGTATATGCTGAAAATAAAGGTATAAGCGGGGTCGGTTATTACTTTACAGTAGCTGCTGCTTTTTTACTGATTACACGCCCCATGTTCGGCAGACTTAGCGACAGTCTGAAGAAGGAGATAGTGTTCTATCCGTGCGCAGCATTATTTGCCCTGGTTTTCGTAGTTATTTACTTTGCGCAGTCTCTTGGCTGGCTGCTTGTTGCAGCGGCATTGTATGGTATCGGCTACGGAGGGCTTCAGCCTACCATTCAGGTATGGTGCGTCAAGGCGGCCGGAGAAGGCAATTCAGGTAAGGCCAACAGTACTTATTATACTGCGGTGGATATCGGTCAGGGCATTGGATCCTCACTCGCAGGCGTTCTTGCAGTACATTTGGGATATGGTTATATGTATCTTTGCATGATTATACCAGTTGTTATTATGATAACTTTATTTTCAGTATTTTATGTTTCAAAAAGTAAAAAAATAGTTTAAAATCTATTTGGACACATATGATATTTTTGGGATTCAGGTTGGTGTGTTGTGTTTATGGGGAAAATAAAAGCATCCATTAAGGATATAGCGGAAAAATCGGGTGTTTCGGTAGCGACTGTTTCCAGAGTTATTAATAACAGGGGCAAGTATTCACAGGAGACCCGTGACCGTGTTATGAAGGTCATTGAAGAATACGGCTATACTCCGAACATGACTGCAAAAGCCCTTCGCATAAAACGTCAGCAGGCAATCGGGGTCATTCTGCCTGAAGTAACGAATGAATTCTTTGCGTCCATTACCTTGAACATCCAGGAACAGTTGTTCGATCTGGGCTATATTACGATCATATTCAACACATCATATAAAGCAGAATATGCCGAAAGATGCAGTGAAATGCTGAAAGCCCAGAATGTAAGCGGCATTATTTGTGTTTATGACAGGCAGACCGATATCTCCAAATACCCGGAGAAAATCCCCATCGTATTCATAGGCTATGACCCGAAAACGAAAGTCAGAAGGGAGAATTTCGCCAGAGTATATGTTGATTTGGCCCAGGCCAGCCGGATGGTAACGAATACCCTTATATCAAAAGGCTGCCGGCGGATTCTGTATTTGTCGAACTGGCTGAAAAATGAAGAAGGTGTTTCGGAAAGATTTATAGGATTTAAGAGGGCAATGGAGGAAAACGGCCTGCCAATCGACAAAAGGCTTCTTATCGAAGTCGACTCCACTGGTTCAGGCAGTGCATATGAAGCCGTTTCGAGGCTGATAGAATCAGGAATAGAGTTCGACGGCGTAGCTTGTAACTCTGACCAGGCGGCAACCGGTGTTATATTTGCCCTGAATGCTCATAACATTAAGGTTCCCGATGATGTAAAGGTTATAGGTTTTGACAACATGGCGGTTTCCAGGCACTTCATACCTGCAATATCATCGGTGGAGGTGAGACCGGAACTGCAGTCAAGGTATGCTGTAGAATGCCTGATGGCCATGATCAATGGTGAGAAAGACTACAAAACTGAATATATAGTTTCACCGGAGGTCATACTCAGGGAAACAACCTGATAAGCACCTTTTTACTCTCTCCTGAATACTTGCTTCACTTTACGGTTGTGTCATTATTTTTCCATGAAATTTCATTTCATGCTTATCTGATCAATCATTACATGCTAATTTCCGGTATGAACATAATAAAAACATATTGACAACAGAACACCTGTTCGTTTATAATCATAAACAGAACACATGTTCTGTTGGAGGTTTGTATGAACAGAAGATATGTTTTGAAAAACCGCAAACGTTTTTATATGTTCGTAATGACCATTTCTGTGATAGTGTTCGTCATAGTTTTTGCAGCAGCAGCAAACGGAGCTGATTTTGAAGAATATGAGACAGTAGTCGTGGAAAAGGGAGATACATTATGGGATCTGGCAGAAAAATACTGCCAGGGTAAAGACATCCGGCAGTATATAGAGATTATCAGATCCGTCAATAATTTATCCGACAATACCATTTATGAAGGCGATGTACTCATGATGCCTGTAAGCAGATCCTGATCATTATATTATGCACTTCCTTCTATTGTACAGCTCCGCCGTCAGTGCCATGAGCAACGTTATCGTGCCTTACTTCAGTTAATATGGTTTGCCATACGTCCAGCCCGTATGAGATACCGGTTACATCGTCCAGATCGGGTATGAGACCCAGTCTCCAGATGGAAATACCCTGTATACCGAAGTAGCGTGCAAGCTTAATTTTGGCTGATACGCTTCTGGAGTTTTCATACCATACCGTACTTTCGATCCCGGATTTGGGATCAGTATATTTCAAATATGGATTTTCATATGTTTCACTGTAGTTGTATTCGATTTTTTTACCGCTTTTAAGAAACGAAACAAAGTTGTCCAGATCATAGCTCAATGCCTGGGAATTCAGCGTTTTACCGTCTTTTTTCTGCCATACGGTCCAGTCAAAGGATATCTGCAGCATTATCCTGCTTTTGTCCTGAACACCGGTATTGCTGTCAGTTATTGCTTCAAGGGCATAATATATATCTTCGATGGGGGTGAGGGGAGTAACACTGACGCCCCTTTCCATCTCAGCCTTCGTAAGCTTTTTCGCATCATAATCATGTGCCATCAGGATCACCTTATCGGCCAGTTCTCCAATGGCTCTGTAGTCATATCCGTCTATGCTGGCAGAGCTTCTTTTGGGATGTATCAAAGGATGTACAGCAACAAAAAGCTTCTTGTCCTTAAGTTCCAATTCCTTCCGCAGCTCTCTGAGGAAGGCAACAAAGCTTTCCTTTGCCTTTTCACCTCTCAAGCCTTCAAAGTCAATCACAACACCGTCAAAGGAGCCTGTTTCTCCATTGGCAGACACTCCGTTCAGGGCATCCGTTATATCCTTTATAGCTTTTTTCGTTATTTCAGGATTATTGAGTACGTACTCAAGCATTGACGTATCATTTCCGGTTTGAGGATCCTTCATCCTGGTCTGCTGATTTGCATATACCATCAGCATGGCAGGTATGTCTGCGTCCTTTAATGCTGAAAGTCTGTCGCTGAAGCCCTTTGGCAGATAAAAATCATTGTATCCGAGAGCATTGCGTGACATATTGAGTACAATACCTGCGTTAGCAGCATCATAGCTCAGACTGCTCCATCCAAAGCAAACCGAATCGAAATCAGTCATTTTGTCTCTCTGCGGGGATGAGTTTATGGCATAAAATCCGTTGAGCTCACTTACCTTCCTGTTCATTGCGTCAAGCATCCTGACAAGCATTGCGGCAGCCTGTTCCCTTAAAATATTGTCATCAGGCGAAAACAATGAGGCCCTGCTTATTATGCCAAAATCCCTTGCTATGGTGATATGTCCTATGTACTCAGTTACATCCTCATACGGCTTATCAAAGTATGTGAGCCTTTGTGCAAGCTTTCCGTAACCAAGGCCGTTAACGATCATAACGGCAGCCTCCTGGCGTGTCACAGGATCGTTGGGCCTGAAGGTGTCACTTTCATTGGAGATTATGCCATGCTTCAGGGCTGTCTCCACCGGCCTGAAATAGAATTTGCCGGTAAGCTGGTTATCTGAAAATGACCCCTTCGCAGGAGCAGGATCATCGAATCCGAGCAGCTTGACAAGCAGGGTCACAAATTCGCCTCTTGTCATGGTCCTTCCATAACCAAAATTGTTGTTGCCGATACCATTCGTTATCCCCATTCTTCGGAGTTCATGGATCGCATCATATGCATAGCTGTTTTGCGGAACATCCGAAAACGGCTGGGTTTTGTCCGACGATATGTTATTTGAGACATACTGTGCATACGACAGTGCCGACAGGGATATAACCATTGAAAACAATATAAAACAGCTTATGATATTTATGTACTTTTTCATTTATTTTAATGATCCTTTCAAAATAGTAAAGAATTTTCCAATTGTATACATAACTCAGAATAAGTTTACCATAAAGAAATCAAAACCTGCAACATAAGTGGATGGTGTGTTATAATTTTGTAATAATAATGTTGAAATTCGATGTCAAACAAGGGATAATATTTAGAGGTTTTACACCGGCTGATGACAGAAAGAATACCGGGGAACCGCAGAGCAAACAGGAAATATGCAGAGGTTTGATATGAAGCATGAGGTCTATCTTGATAACAGTGCAACAACCAGGCAATATGATGAAGTGATTTCGCTGATGGCGGACATAGCTTCAAATAAATATGGCAATCCGTCGTCGCTGCATACAAGAGGCATTGAAGCCGAAAAAATCATCCGCAGTGCCCGTGAGACCATAGCATCAACACTCAGGGCTGATCCTGGAGAAATCATTTTTACCTCAGGCGGCACAGAGGCAAACAACCTTGCAATAAGAGGATATCTTGACGCCAATCCCAGGGCGGGCAGACACCTCATTACCACGAAAATAGAACACCCTTCGGTATTGGAGGTATACCGCCATCTGGAAAGTCAGGGTTACAGAGTCGATTATCTCGATGTGGATGAAAACGGACATATCGTAATTGAGCAACTGAAAGAAAAAATATGCAGTGAAACAGCGATAATAAGCGTGATCCTTGTAAATAACGAAACAGGGACCATACAGAATATAGAGGATATAGCGGCAGCAAGAGATGCTCTGAATCCCGGTACAGTAATACATGCAGACGCTGTACAGGCCTATGGGAAGATAAGGATAATGCCATCCAGAACCGGTATCGATCTTCTTTCGATAAGTTACCATAAAATACACGGACCAATGGGCGTCGGTGCACTTTATGCATCAAAAAGGATCAAATTAAAGCCGCTACTTTTCGGCGGCGGTCAGGAATCACTGATGCGTTCGGGAACAGAAAACGTTCCGGGTATCGCAGGGTTCGGGCTGGCAGCACGAATGACCTTCGAAAAGATCGATGAGAATTTTGAAAAGGTTGCTTCGCTCAAGCGCAGGTTTATTGAAGGACTGGCATCAACCGACATTGCACATCACGTCAATTCGCCGCAGGATGCACTGCCGTATATAATCAATATAGCATTTGAGAATGTACGGGCAGAGGTGCTGCTGCACCATCTGGAGCAAAAAGGGATATATGTATCGACAGGCTCGGCATGTTCATCACATAAGAAGAACAGGAGCCACGTACTTTCTTCGATGAATATCCCTCCGCAGCTGATAGACGGGTCGGTAAGATTCAGCCTTTCAGGAGATAATAATGATGAGGAAATGGACTTGACAGTAAAAGCACTGGAGGATATTATTCCGGTTATAAATATAAACAGAGGGAAGAGGTCCGGGAGGAAATAATGAAAAAAGTCATTCTTGTCAGATACGGAGAAATAATTTTAAAAGGATTGAACAGGCCGGTTTTCGAAGATAAACTCATGAGCAATATCAAAAAATCTCTGTACGGTCTTGGAAAAATATCAGTAACGCGTTCGCAGGCCAGGATATATATTGAGCCTGAAAATGAAAGCTATGATTTCGACGAGGCTGTATCAAGACTTACAAAGGTATTTGGCATCGTATCGGTAAGTATAGTATGGAAAATCGATTCTGATTTTGAAGAGATCAAAAAGTATTCTCTCCAGATGATAAACCAATACATCAATGAACTGTCAAGGAAGACCGGCAGAAATGCAGCCAGAGTAATCAGTGCTGATATACCTGGATCGGCGGCGTTTAAAGTGGAAGCCAAAAGAGGCGATAAGAAGTTTCCCATGCAGTCACCTGAGATCTGTATGGAACTTGGAGGTTATCTGCTTGAAAACATACCGGCACTCAGGGTCGATGTGAATTCTCCTGACTTCATCTTATATGTCGAGGTGCGTGAAAGCACTTACATATATTGCGATATAATTCCGGCATTCGGTGGCCTGCCGGTAGGTACAAACGGAAAGGCCATGCTGCTGCTTTCCGGAGGCATAGACAGCCCTGTGGCAGGATGGATGATGGCGAAAAGGGGCATGGAGATAGAGGCGGTCCATTTTTACAGCTATCCATATACCAGCGAGCGTGCCAAGGAAAAGGTCATATCGCTTGCCAGGATACTTGCGCAATACTGTAACCGCATTAAGCTGCACATCGTTCCCTTTACCGATATCCAGCTGGAGATCAATGACAAATGTCCTCAGGAGCATCTGACGATAATAATGCGCAGAGCTATGATGATGATATCTGAAAGGATAGCAGAAAAAAGCAGAGCTCAGGCCCTGATCACAGGGGAAAGCCTTGGTCAGGTGGCAAGCCAGACCATGCAGAGCCTGGCTGTTACGAATGCAGTGGTGGAAATGCCTGTGTTCAGGCCATTGATCGGCATGGACAAAAACGAAGTGATAGAAATTGCAAGAAAGATAGGCACCTTCGAAACTTCTGTCCTGCCTTATGAAGACTGCTGCACCGTATTTGTGGCAAAACATCCGAAAACAAGGCCAAGGCTCAGGGAAATCGAAGAACATGAGGCTGTCCTTAATCTGGAAGAGCTTATGGAAATAGCTGTTAACAATACCGAAACTATGGTCATTGGTGAGTAAATTACCACGCATGTACTGAAGCCCCATGTGACAACAATATAATATACCCATTTATGAGCACTCAGAGAAAGGTTGTTGTCAGATGGCGGTCGCAGGAAGAAAGAGCCTGAAATGGTTGGCGTATGTGGCAGTGATATCCCTGACTGTATTTACTGTTGCCTTTCTGGTGCTTTCACATTATTATACAGGACCAACCATCAGAAAAGGCATAGCTATTGAGCAGATCGACGTTTCATGGCATACGGCGGAAGATGCAAGGCAGCTGGTGGCAGACAGGCTGTCTGACGAATACTTGAACAAAAAACTGACTCTCGTCTATAAAGACAAAAAATGGGAGATACCGCTTAAAGATATTAATTATGGCTTCAAGGTCGAAGATGCTGTTAAAAAAGCCTATTACATAGGAAGAGAAGGTAACCCGATAAAAAGGCTATATGATTCTTTTGTGCTGTCACGGAGTAAATTACAGCTGGAAGTGGAAGAGATTTATGACAGGGATAAATTGAAAGCGAAAATAGAAGAAATAAAAAAGCAAATCGATTCAGCCGCAAAGGATGCACAGTTAACTTACGAAAATGGAAAATTTACATTCAGCCACGAAAGCATATACAGGAATCTGGATGTTGACACCAATGTAAAATTAGTGGAGAATCAATTATTAAAGAGAAACTTTGACAATATAGAACTGGTGGCAGAAGAAAAAGAGCCTGAAATAACATATGAAAAAATTAAGGAGATAAACAGTGTAATTTCCAGTTTTTC
>Ga0134092_1002923_pt1 | contig 12230 bp, 9 predicted proteins | sample 3_6taG_FD_94454 | JGI IMG/M metagenome (GOLD analysis project Ga0134092, IMG submission 94454) | Switchgrass degrading microbial communities from high solid loading bioreactors in New Hampshire, USA - 3_6_20_6_A3 metaG | ecosystem: Engineered > Bioreactor > Semi-continuous > Anaerobic > Digestate...
TATTTGCGCCGGCGTCACCTTTCCGCTAAGGACTGCCTTGTTCAGGAGCCTGAACTCCTCCGCCAGCAGCTTCTTCTCCATCTCACCGCAGTAGTTCCTTATGAGGTATTCTTCCGGGCCGAAGAACAGGTAAAGGCTGCCTAATTTATTCTCTTTTATGGATTTCCAGAGTATTTTCTCATTCCCGGCATACGGGTCTTTTGCTGCCATGCTTTCCTACCTTCCCCAGGTGTTTTACTTGATTTTATCAATATGCCGGCCTGTTTTCAAGGCAAGTAATACCCGCGGTACCACGCATACCGCCCGCAGTGTCATCGCAGCAGTGCCCTTGTTGCCGCGCACCATGCGTCCGCGTTATTGTCGGGGAAGCAAAATAGTCATCGGACTTCGTCTAAACCAAAACTGCTGAGTGCAATACAGATACTCTCCTCACATTTACATACAAAATTCTACATTTTTATGGATACATCTGGTATAATATAGAAAAGTATGAAGCATCGGTATTACAGCAGGAGATCCCGTAAAGAGCGGAGTTTCTCCGACATGAAGATACCGGTGATAAAAGCCGGGCAGAACCAACAGGGGGTCAACAGGAGGAGGATCATCTATGGGTGATGTCGAGCAGGTTGTTTTTTATATAATATTCGCTCTTGGTATACTAATTGCTGTAAGGATGTATATGCAGGCTTACAGGAAATACAGGGAGTTTATCAATGACCCTGATAAGATCACAATTCCAGGCAAGGGAGTGTACAAGGACTTAAAGAAAGGCAAATATTACATCTTCGTTATGCATCCGCGGGCCTTTTACCCAACACTTTTCGTATCAAAGAGATCATCCGTACCCAGGAGGTGTAACTACGAAATCATAGACGGGGCAGACTTTAAAGCCAGGGAAGTAGCAGATGACACAGAAATTGAACTGGAAGACTGTAAAGGTAAATATTACGTGGTCTTTGGAAGAAGATCAACGTTCGGCGCATATTCGGTGCGAAGCTTCCGACTGGAGCGTGATGGAGATGTCGAACTCGAGGTCTTGAGTGAACGGGATACAGATGATGGCGGCAAGGTGTTTATAAGCAGCAAAAGGGTACCGGACGCCGTACCGGTATTGAAGCTCTTCGGCATGATGTTCCTGCTGATTCTGGCCATGGGGGCATTGCATATCCATATAATGTACATCCTGGAGCAGATGGGTGTAGTTGTGCCCTGATGCAAAGAATGAATAGTATCTCAGGAGCGCGTATTGACGTGGCCTGTGCCATGCACTGCTTTATTGGTCGATCGTTCCCCTGATACGTATCCTCTCACCGTCGCTCTTAAGCAGCACGGCCCCGCATTCGTCGGTCCGGAAATACCTTATCCCTTTGCTTTCAAGCAACCTAAGCACTTTCTCCGATGGGTGCCCGAAATTGTTCTTCCCCGTGCTGATTACCGCAGCCACAGGATCGACCGCTTCCAGGAACGCTTTGCCAGTCGACGTGGCTGATCCGTGGTGTCCTACCTTGATGACATCCGAATCCAGACATCGTGCAAATGCCGAGTTTATCAGCTTTTCCTCGACTTCTTTCTCCGCGTCGGCCATGAAAAGAACAGATGTATTCCTGTAACACAGCCTTAAAACGAGTGAAGTATTATTCAGCGAATCTTCATCTGCCCTGCATCCGGCATCAGGATTCAGGACATACATGGAGGTATGCCTGTCCAGGTTGATCACCATGCCGCTGGAACACCTTGTCACAGGTATGCTTTTTTTCCCGGCGATTTCGATCAGTTCAGCAAAACATGCCTCATCATCGAGCGAAGGTATGATGAGCCGTTTGACTGTAAGAAACTCTATTACATCTGCAAGCCCCTGTATATGGTCGGAATGGGCATGGGTAGCTATGACCGCGTCAAGGGATGCTGTCCCGCTGTCCAGCAGAAAAGGAACCACCGTAAGTTCACCGACTCGCGAATCCGAATCCGGGTTATTGCTCCCTCCTCCGTCAATAAGTACCTTACTGCCGCCGACAGTCCTGATGAACGTGCTGTCCCCCTGCCCCACATCAATAAACACCACCTCAAGGCAGGCCGGCCTGACGGCATATAAAAGGCAGACTGCCGATAAAAGAAGCAATATCGCCGATATGTGCTTCAGTTTCAGTCTTATGCCCTTAATAGGTGCATACCAGAGCAGGAACCAGACTGCCGGATAATAAGCGATGACTGCAGCGAGAGGCGGAGTGGCCATAACGACAGTTGCCCATGGTATCGAGGCAGACCATTTGGTAATATACAGTACCAGACTCAGCAAAATATTGGTCACGTATCCCACAAGCACAGACAATGTGATGCTGAACTGTCCCAGGACAGCCATGATCGCCCCAAGGACGGTTATGATGCCGAGCAGCGGCGCTGCCAGCAGGTTTGGCAGCAGTGAGATGACGGAAACCTTGTTGAAATGGATGAGCGATATCGGAAAAACACCGATCTGGGCAGCCAGCGTCGCAGCGATCACTTCAGCGGCCTGCTTCGGTATGAAACGGCATCGCATCGCCCTGCTTATATTGCCGTACAGCATCACAATACCGAGCGTTGCCGCATAAGACAGCTGGAAACCTATATTGAACAGCATGTACGGGCTTATCAGCAGCATTATGATGCATGAAACCGCGATCGTCGTGTATACATCCGGTTCCCGGTAAATAACGGCTCCCAGCAAAAGCACGCAGGCCATGGACACAGCTCTGAGCACCGATGGCTCGAATCCGGCGACACAGGCAAAAAGATTGAGGAATGCAATTATTACCAGGTTCGACGCCCTTCTGCGGATCCTTAGGAGCCTGAGCAAAAAGGAAAGCGGAGCCGCAAGGAAGGCGACATTGGCACCTGAAACTGCCATCACGTGCAGTAACCCTGCATCGCTGAAAGCCTCTTTCACTTCATCAGTCAGTCCTCCCCTGTATCCGATCAGCATCCCGTTCAATAATCCGGCCTGCTGCCGCGGGAGCGATCTTTCGATGACGTGCACGATCCTTTTCCTGATAAGGAGTCCCAGCCTGACGAAAAAATTGCCCCCGGTCCTTTCCCCCGCCGTTAAGGCGTACGGATAAGCAAATACGGACGCGCCCGCTCCCTTCTGTGCGAGGTACATGTTATGATCGAACCCTCCGGGATTCCTTGCCCCTCCAGGCGCTGTCAGCCTGCCTTCGAAAATTACAGTGCTCCCGTAGTCAAACAATACACCATTCCCGTCGAAAAGGGTACTCAGCATGACTTTGCCGTCCGTTACAGCAAAATCGACCTCCCCGGCCTTTTTTATACCTTCTGCCCGGACTACGCATGAGACCTTCCGCCCTTTTACTTCCGGTTCGGATACGACGACTCCGCGTATGACGACATCTTCATCGTAAAAACCCTTAAAGCTGCTGATCCGCTTGTGATCCGCAGCCATGAACTCTGCGGCGCCCAGCAGAAAAAAGGCGAGCATCAGGCAAGGCACGGCCATCCCTTTCCTGCGCACAGTCGCGGAAGTGAAAAGAATTGCAGAAAACAGGGCAAAAAGGCCGATGACGACTGCCACGGAACCCGACAAAAAGGCTGCTGTTATGCCTGTGATCATCATTATACAGAAAGATACGACCGGTCGCCTGTAGATGAGACCCATACCGACACTTTTCTTATACCGACATCTTTTGCAAATATTATACAACGAAGCTGCCGGTTTGTTAATTATTTCCATGTTTCCGGCGGGAACAGACACTAAAAAACCTGCCCTCATTTTTGTTGCAGGGCAGGTTCCCTTATCTTCATATCATTTTCGTTCCACTTTCATTTCCCATTGCTTAAGACGTTTTTCATGCTTTGGTCGAAATCCGGATGCTACCTGGATATATAATCCCTGGCGCACATGTACCTTTTGCTGTAATATGAACTGCTGAGACTTTCGATTACTATTTTTTTGTGTTCATACGTGGAAGCATGTATGAACTTGCCGTCTCCGATATATATACCTACGTGGCTGATATCGTTCAGCTTGCCATTACTATCATTCGTGTCAAAAAACACCAGATCGCCAGGTTTCAGTTCTGATTTCTTGACAGGTTTTCCTCCCCTGGCCTGATCCCTGGAGGTCCTTTCGATGCTTATGCCGAAATGCTTGAAAACATATTGGACAAATCCTGAACAGTCAAATCCTTTAGGCGTCTCACCGCCATAGACGTATTTGACCCCGAGAAGCGTTTTTGCGTACTCGACGATTGCCTGCCTGTCTGCCTTGTCCTCTCCGGCAACGTTGCTGCTTTCACCATCTTCAGCAGTGCTGTCTGCTCCGTCTGCATCTGCAGTTTCGCCGGCTACAGCGGTATCCGCATCCATGGGTGCTTCGGGTTCGTCGGTACTTTCTGCAGCTTTATCAACGTTTTTGTCCGTATTATTCGTGCCTGTCCTGTCTGCCTGGCCTCTTGAAACCGTTTCCTTTACCTTCACCCAGTCGGCGCTCATCCAGCCGTACCTGTCTTCACCTATCGACACGCGGTACCAGTTGCCTGATTTTTCGAATATCTCCACTTTTGCCCCTTTTTTGAACTGTGCAAGCACTTCTGAACTGGTATTCGGCTTGCTCCTCACATTTACGACAGTGCCGGTCACGGTGCCTGTCGCGATGCTCTTTTCGCTGACCTTCAGCCAGTCTCTGTGCATCCAGCCATAAGTGTCATTGTAAACAACACGGTACCAGTCGCCCTTGCTGTCGATGACAGTAACTTTTGCGCCTTCTTTCAGCTGGAAAAGGATTTTTGACGAAAGGTCAGGTTCCTTCCTGAAATTTACGACAGACCCGGTCACGACACCGATCTTTTCGGAAGCTGCCGAAACCGAAGCGCTTATTGCAAGAATCGTGATCACTGATACTGACAGGGCCAGCAACAGTTTTTTTAATACCTTCATCGGTTATCTCCCGTTTATGGTTTCCTTAAGCCAAGGTATCAGGTCCGACAGGTACATAATACCTCGACATGAATATTATACCTTATACATCTTTTTTGTCAACCAAACGGGAAAAGTGCAGGAAGGAAATAATATATTTAATGTTGAATAGTAGTTTGGGCGAAATTCCGTCGCTTTAAAAAATTCAGGTGAGTGGAAAACTATGATACGGGTCGGCACTGCAGGATATTCATATACGGACTGGATCGGGCCCTTTTATCCGCCGGGGATCAGGCAGTCCGAAATGCTGGAGTTTTATTCACAGCATTTCAGTTTTGTCGAGATAAACACCACTTATTATCATATGCCCGGAATGAGGCTGTTCCAGGGACTGGACAGAAAAACGCCGCCGGACTTCCTGTTTGCCGTAAAGCTTTTTGGCGGATTCACGCATGAGCGGGATTGCGGGAAGGAAGAAGCGGAAAAATTTATTTACGCCCTTTCGCCGATCATCGACAGCGGCAAGCTGTCCTGCATACTGGCGCAGTTCCCGTACTCGTTCCATTACAACGGACAGAACTGCGACCACCTGAGGAGACTGAGGGAGTATTTCGCGGGATACGATCTTTGCATCGAGTTCAGGAACAGGGAGTGGATAAAGGGCGAAGTGTTTGACTTCATGCGCCGGGAAGAGCTGGGATTCGTCTGTGTCGATGAACCCCACGTCCGTGGTCTCATCGGCAATGTAATCGCTGTTACGTCCAGGACTGCATATCTCCGTCTTCATGGAAGGAACGCAGAAAAATGGTATTCCGGGGAAGGCTCTGAAAGGTACGATTACCTGTACAGCGGCAGCGAACTGCTGGAATGGATCGGAAGGCTCAGGGAGATGGACGACAATGCAGCGATGACTCTCGTGTCTTTCAACAACCATCCGAAGGGCAAGGCCATCGAGAATGCCAAGGCTCTTATAGGTTACCTGGGAAACCCGTGAGATTGGCCTGGCGGCCTTAAAGGCTATGCAGTCAGCCTTTGAAATCCGGATTCACGCCTGCCACATCGCCGTTCTGCGCCTGGCGGCCTGAAGACCGGAAAAACGGATTTCTGTTATGTGAGGGTATGCAAATGATCGAAATCTGTGCTGAAGATCCCGTTATATCCATAATTCCTCTGAATGAGCACAGCCTCCGGGATGCCGCTATGCTTTACAACAGCGGCAGTGATATCCGTTATGCCACAGGCGTGGAAGGGTTCGTCCCGGCATCGGTCGTTAAATCACGTCTTGGGTTTTCGGAAAGTGACAGCAACTTTTTTGCCGCGGCCATATACATGAATAATGACCCGGAATCCGCCTGCGAAACAGGCGGAAATTTCGCGGGCGTGATCACAGGTACCGTATGCGGCAGCTCCATATGGATAAGGCAGCTTTCGATCATGCCTGCACACCGCAGGAAGGGCCTGGGCAGCAGGGCGGTTAAGCTGGTTTATAAGTACCTGGAGCAAAAATACCAGGCGTCAGAGGTTTTCGTCTCAGTCGTAAGTGAAAACGAGCCAGGGCTGCGGTTCTGGAAGAAACTTGGTTTTGATGAAACAGGCAGGATTGAAAAGTATCTGTTTGGCAGCAGACGTAAATACAGTATCATAATAATGAAAAAAACTCCGGATCCCGAGTTGTCCCATAAAATATGAAAACTACCATTTTCACCGCCATACGTACCATTTGCGCCATTTTTCCGGAGAAGAAAAAATTCTCATAAAACAGTACTCGACATAATGTATTTTTAATTGATTTATGCAAAACCATAAGTTATACTATAGCATGGTAATGAGCAGCAAATGCTTGTTCCCCTACAATATATACAGCGGGAGAGATACTATGGACGGACTACTGGCTGGAATTGCAAGCATTAACCTCAAGATGGTAATAATGTATGTGATCGGTCTCGTACTGATAATACTTGCCATCAAAAAGAACTACGAACCAATGCTTTTGCTTCCTATCGGATTCGGCGCCATCCTGGTCAACCTTCCCCAATCGGTGGTAAAGTACGCTTCGATAGCAAGCGAGCCTGACATGTTCGTGACCAGCATCATCCGGAACAACCCGGGAGCGGAAGAATTGTTCAAACACTATATCGAGATCGACGGACTGTACTACAAGTACGAACCCGGTATATTGCAGATATTGCTTGAATCAGGTATACTTACGGAGCTTTTCCCGGTGCTCATATTCATCGGTATAGGCGCAATGATCGATTTTTCTCCGCTTTTCAAAAACCCTGTGATGATCTTCTTCGGTGCGGCGGCACAGTTTGGCATATTTGCCACCATGCTTGTAGCGATCGCGCTGAATTTCGACCTCAAGACCGCATCGGCCATAGGCATCATAGGAGCAGCGGACGGCCCCACGGCCATCTATGTTGCCAGTAAATTCGCGAAGGAATATTTCGGACCGATATCGGTAGCCGCCTATTCATACATGTCACTGGTACCGATCATACAGCCGCCTGTCATCAGGCTCCTTACGACCAAAAAAGAGCGTCTTATAAGGATGGAATACCGTGAAGAGAAGTTCTCGAAATTCGTACTGATCGCTTTCCCGATCGCTGTTACGATAATCGCCGGCATCGTGGCTCCGATCAGCGTTCCCCTGGTAGGATCACTGATGTTCGGAAACCTCATCAGGGAGTGCGGTGTTCTTGAGAGGCTTTCACAGGCGGCACAGAACGAACTGTCCAACCTTGTGACGCTGCTGCTCGGCATCACTATCGGCTCGACGATGGAAGCGGACAAGTTCCTCAGGCCGGAAACGCTGCTGATACTCGCCATGGGCTTAGTGGCATTCGTATTCGATACCGCCGGCGGTGTACTTTTCGCCAAGTTCCTGAACCTGTTCCGCAAGGAAGGCAACAAGTTCAACCCGATGATCGGCGCTGCAGGAATTTCGGCGTTCCCGATGTCGGCAAGGGTCATCCAGAAGATAGCTCAGAAGGAAGACCCCACCAACTTCGTCCTCATGCAGGCCGTCAGTGCCAACGTATCCGGGCAGCTTGGCTCGATCGTCGCCGGTGGCCTGATACTTGCGCTTGTGCCGATGCTTGTTCACTGATGCGGTAATGATAGGAGGATACCACGATGTTTGATGCTTTGATCAACGGCACTGATCTGGAAAAGGGAATATTCGTCACTGTATTCGGAATGCTGGGAGTTTTTGCTGTACTTATACTGTTTTACCTGATAATCAGGATATTCTCCGGATCACTTTTTAGGAAGAAAGCGGAATGATAACACGGTCACGGACCGGAGCACAGAATACATGTAAATGATGAGACACTGACTGCCGCAGAAATGCGGCAGTCAGTCCATGGAGGTATGTATGCGGATAGTTCACATAATCGGCGGCGGCGATGTAGGCGGAGCAAAGACACACATGCTCTATTTGCTTAAAGAACTGTCACGCCATATCGAAGTAAAACTCATCAGCCTCCGCCCCGGTGTCTTTGCCGACGATGCTAAAGCACTGGGCATAGATGTAACTGTGGTAAAATCCGCCAATATACTAAGCGACATCCTCAAAGTCAGGAAAATAATAAAAGAAGGCAACTATGACATAGTCCATTCGCATGGCGCCAAGGCCAATATATTTTCGCTGGCTGCCACCAGGAAGACCGATATACCTACTGTTACCACCATCCACAGCGATTACAGGCTCGATTACATGCACAGCCTTCCGAAACGGCTGACCATCGGGCTGATCAATTCCATCGCGCTTCGCTTCATTGAAAACCATATAGGCGTTTCTGACAACTTCAGGAAGATGCTGATCGAAAGGAAATTCAATCCGCTGGATATCTATGTGCTCTACAATGGCATGGATTTTTCGCAGCCCGCAGTAGAGTATTCCAGGAAGAAATTTCTTGAGAAGTACGGACTTGAAATCGGGGATGACGTGGTCCTGGTCGGTATCGCTGCGAGGCTCTACCCTGTCAAGAACATAGAGACCATAGTCAGGGCGGCGCATATAGTAAAAGCCCGCAACAGTAAGATCAAATTCATTATCGGAGGCGACGGCGAAGACAGAAAAAGGCTCGAGTCTCTCAATGCGGAACTGGGCCTTCAGGATACCGTGTATTTCCTCGGGTGGCAGGATGACCCCAATGAACTGATGAGCAGCATAGATATCAGCGTGCTCACCTCGATCAGCGAAAGCTTCGCGTATTCAGTGCTGGAAGGTGCCCGGTTCAAAAAGGCTACCATCAGTACCAATGTCGGCGGCATACCTGACCTGATCGAGCACGGAGTTAACGGATACCTGTTCGAACCAGGCGATGTGGAGCGGTTTGCAGAACTGATCCTCGAACTTGCCGCAGATGAGAATAAACGCCGGGAAATGGGAGAACGCCTTTATGAAAAGGCTTATGCCAAATACTCTGTCGAAAACATGGGACGAACCCAGATGGACATATACAGGAGCATACTTGATAAGAAAGCAGAGGCAGGTAAGCGGCGCAAGCATTACGATGCGATAATCTCCGGCTATTACGGTTTCAGGAACATCGGCGACGACGCCCTGCTGATGTCTATCCTGAAAGACCTGAAGAGCTTCAGGCCCAACATGCGCCTCATGGTCCTTTCCAAAACCCCGATCGCTACGGCGCTGGAATTCAATGTGGCATCGATAGACAGGGCAGGTATGTTCCGCATATACAGGGCCATGAGGAAATCCAGGGCATTCATATACGGCGGCGGCAACCTGCTTCAGGACAATACCAGCACAAGATCGCTCCTGTTCTATCTCAGCATGGTCTGGCTGGCAAAAAGGCTCGGCCTGAAGGTCATGTTCTATGCAAACGGGATCGGCCCGCTGAAAAAAAGGATGAACAGGCTGCTGACGAAAAAGATCATAGACAAGGTCGATGTGATCACTTTGAGGGAAGCGCTGTCCTTTGATGAACTCAAACACCTTGAAATCAGCAGGCCAAAGATACTCATGACCGCAGACGCAGCCGTCACCGTGATGGATGGCGCCGAAAACGTCAATACCGGCATCATGGAAAAGCTGGGTCTGGCAGGCGCCGGTCCGCTGCTTGGGGTTTCGCTGCGCAAATACCCGGGCAATGAGCAGATCGAACACGAGAAGTATGAAGCAGTCATAGCCAGGGCTATCGACCACATGGCGGAAAAATACGGCGCATATCCGGTATTTTTCCCCATGCAGCATCCTGATGATGTGCCAATACTTGAAAACGTCGCGTCTATGATGGAAAAGGAAAGCTTTGTCATAAAGGACAAGCTGGACATATTTGAAGTATATGAGCTTATCTCTTCCATGCACATGCTCCTCGGCATGAGGCTCCATGCGCTGATCTTCTCAGCCGTGGCCACAGTGCCCATGGTAGGCCTTGTCTACGATCCCAAAATACAGGGGTTCCTGGACTGCATCGGCCAGCCTTCGGCGGGTGACGTCAGGGATCTCGAATATGAAAAGCTTGCAGCACTGATGGACTCTGTCTGGGAAAACAGCAGTACAATAAAGAATCAGTTGGCAGAATGCATCCCCGGACTCAAGGAAAAAGCGCGGGAAAATGCAAGAGTGGCAGTCGAACTCATCTCGGGAGCAGAATCGCAAACTGGGCGATAGTGCAATTCTCCAGGCATGCACACAGCCATTTATCGAAGGTTCTCAAATAAAACCGCAGATTCCAGGAAATACGCCGGTGACCGGAAATGCATCCGGTAACCGGCTCTATGTGCATGCAAAATCGAGGATCCTCTCTGCCGTTTCATTATGTTTCTTCCTTATTCCGTCAAAATCAAGATGAGGTATGTAGAAGGCTTCAAGCTCGTCGTGGAGCTTCTTTGCATTTGACAGCATTTCCACCGCCCGGTCGAGGAGCCGGTCAAATTCATGCTCATTAAAGCTGAGCTCTTTGCTAAGTTTCGATATCGCCCTTTCATCGAGATATTCCCTGAAGTCCACTTTCCTGATGGCACAAGCATCCGTGGGATGGTATTTTGACGATGTCGAAAATGCGGTATTGAGTTCAGGTATTATCAGGTGTTCAGGTTTTTCAGGATCAAAACCGCAGTAAAACACTTCAACGTCAAAGCCTCTTTCGACTGCCGCAGTTTTTATCCTCTCAAGCACGAGATCCGTTCCGGACCCGGGGAAACCCTCAAAAACGTAGATGTTGTCCAGTGTCATCAGGTCATCCACATAACTGACCGGTCCGTCCGGTGTAATGGCGCTTGCGAACAGGCTGCGCTGCCTTCCTGGCCTGCCGGCGGGCGGGAACTCATCGAACAGCATTCCTGTGAACTCTCTCGCTATAGAGTTCAGCCCTGCTGTATCCATGGCGCTTCCATACAATACCGAACTGTCTTCATATATATAACAGGCTGCTTTAAGATACCTGTAAGCCCTCTGGAAAAAACTGCTTATTTCATTGCCGATCTTCATGATCTCATCCCTTTTTTCCACGAGAGCCGGACTGGACCAGAATTCGCCGAGGTTTATGATCTCATCGACGGCGCCAGGCACCTTCGGATCGATCACATGCGGAGCTGTGCCGTCCACCAGCGCCACTTTCAGCTTAGGTATCACGACAGCATCCAGGCTCCTGCTGTCGCTGGAGCAGTGCATATGTTCCGTATCATACCCTTGATCCGTCATGATCTCGGATATGTTTTTCATAAAGGTGCTTTTCCCTGTTCCGGGTCCGCCTTTGAGCACAAAGATCCTTCTGGCGTCCCTGTGGCTTATGATTTGGTCAAACCTGCTGAAAAAGCCTTTTGAGGTATTGCCGCCGGAAAACATGTTCCTGACTTTTCCCTTCTGCATCGGATCCCCTCCTGCCGGTCATCTGATTTATAATATGCCCGGTACTGTACATTGATACAGTCACGAAATTTGTATGGACTTTTTTGGTTCAGAGGTATATAATATGATATGAGCAAAATGTAATTACATAATAACAATTACAAGTTTATTATGATATGAGTAATTGAAACGAGGTAAGAGATGCTTTTCGGCGGCAACAAAACACTGAACAAGAATATACCTATCCCGCTGTATTACCAGCTCAAGACCATCCTGCTCGAGTATATCAGGGAAGAGCACAAGGACCTGGAAAAGCCCATCCCTACGGAAGTCGAGATCAGCGAGTATTTCGGTATCAGCAGGCCGACAGTGCGCCAGGCGATCAACGAACTCGTTGTCGAAGGTTACCTTTACAGGGTAAAGGCTAAGGGTACTTTCGTGTCAAAACCGAAAATAACGCAGGACTTCCTGCTGACACTCGACAGCTTCAACAACGAAATGA
>Ga0134092_1002924_pt1 | contig 12230 bp, 9 predicted proteins | sample 3_6taG_FD_94454 | JGI IMG/M metagenome (GOLD analysis project Ga0134092, IMG submission 94454) | Switchgrass degrading microbial communities from high solid loading bioreactors in New Hampshire, USA - 3_6_20_6_A3 metaG | ecosystem: Engineered > Bioreactor > Semi-continuous > Anaerobic > Digestate...
AGGAGGGATATTATGATCTGTGCAACCGGTAATCAGATGAAATCAATAGATAATTACTGTATAGAGAAGTTAGGCATTCCAGGTATTGTACTTATGGAAAATGCAGCATTGAAAGTAGTTAAAAATATAGATTTAGACAGTTTTAATTCTTTTACAATCGTTTGTGGAGTTGGAAACAATGGAGGAGATGGCTTGGCCATAGGAAGGCACTTAATTGTAGAAGATAAGGATGTAAGCATATTTATCATAGGAAATCTGAATAAGGGTAGCAAAGATTTTAATAAAAACTACAGCATACTTAGAAATATGAATGTAAAAATTAATCTTATTGAATCAGAGGAAGATATAACTACCTTAGTAGATTCACTAAAAACTTCAGATATGACCATAGATTCCATATTTGGAACAGGACTTACAAGAGATGTTGAAGGATTGTATAAGGATGTGATTTCTAGTATAAATAACTATAGCAAATATACATTATCTGTAGACATACCCTCTGGGGTAGATTCTGATACTGGTAAGGTCTGGGGTATTTCTGTAAAGGCAAATAAAACTGTAACATTTCAACTCATGAAGAAGGGATTAGTTAATTACGAAAATGTAGTTGTTGAATCCATAGGAATGCCAAGGATGGCTATTGAGAATGTATTGAAGCTTACAGCTGACAATTGATAATGGGCAATTTCAAAATCATTTTTTTAGATACCGTAAGATTTTTGAGCTTCTAAATTAACTATAAGGCTTATAAGATAAAGAAAAGGCTCGACTATGGGCTGTTCTTTATCTATAAGCCTTATAATCATTTTTACATCATAAAAGCTACATTTTAAATACAATAATCTTTAAACAATACTAATAACTAAAATAATTAAATATGATTAACTGTCCACATATCCTTCCATTCCTCTAACAGATACTTCTCCTGAAAGTATTGCCTCTATTTTACCATCTTTATACTCAACTATCAATTGTCCTTCCGAGTCAATATCTATTGCTTTTCCTGTTCTTTCAATATTTCCCTTTATAATTCTTACTTCCTTATTGAGTAATATAGAGTTTTCTCTTGATATTTTAATAACCTCTAAAATATCATCATTTTCTTTAAAGGGAACATATAACTCTTCAAAATTATTTAAAACACATGCTAGAAGCTTATTCCTGTCTATTTCAGCTCTTTTTACAATTTTTAAAGACGTAGCCTTATCTTTAAGCTCCTCAGGAAAATCCTCTTCACTTAAATTAGCATTTATACCTATTCCCATTATTACAAAGTATGAGTTTTCATCTTGCAAAACCATTTCAGTTAATATGCCACATACCTTTTTGCCTCCAATTACAATATCATTAGGCCATTTTATTTGAGGTATAATACCTAATTTCTTCAATGCCTTATGTACTGCAGCTGCGCCTATTAGTGTTATTTTTGACACCTTATCAACATTTATATTAGGCTTTAATACAATACTAAACCACAACCCCTTACCCTTTGGAGATGTCCAGTTCCTTCCAAGCCTTCCTCTTCCCATAGTCTGCTCTTCAGCAATTACTACAGTTCCCTCATCTGATGAACCTGCAATTTCCTTTGCCTTAATATTGGTAGATTCTATAGTATCATAGTATTCAATATTTTTTCCTATGAAGTTAGTTGTTAAATACTTCTTTATATCTATCATCAAAACTCATCCCTTTATTTTATAAGCCTCTTTATGGTATTAAATAATTATATCAAATTTTCTTTTACTATGTAATTCAATTGCTGTAATTAAAGAAGTATAATAATAGTATACATAAATCTTACTGACCCATGTATGTTGCAGATAGGGAAATTTAATATGTCTAAAATTTTTTAATTTAACTGGAGGTGAATGTTATCAATAAGCTATTTAAATCTGTTATAATTCTTTTATTTACAATATCCATTGTATTTAATCTGCCTCAATCTGCTATTGCAGAGGAGGATTTGACCATTACCAGATGGCTGGTTGACTCTGAAGTACTAAAAAATGGTGACTTAAAAATATCAGAAGATATTACCTTTAGATTTAACAGGGATTTTAATGGAGTATTTAGAGAAATTATATTGAAAGGAACTGATGGAATAGAAAATATCAGTGTATCTGAAGTTGTTCAAGGCAAAGAGGTTGAGTATATTCAAGTTAGTGATGCAGAAAAAGGGGACAGTAATGTTTATGTATTGCATAATGAGTATGAATCTGCCAAAATTCAGATATTCTCCCCTTCTGAAGATGAAGAAAAGACATTTCGCTTAAGATATACTATGAAAAATGTATCTGTAAAATACAACGACATAGGCGAACTGTATTATAAATTCCTAGGGGAGGGCAATGAAACTCCAGTAGATTTCTTTGGCGTAAATATAAGGCTTCCAGGATATATAACTGAAAGTACAAAAATATTTGCCCACGGTCCAACTAATGGAACAATTAAATTTTCTGGAGGAAATACCATAAGAGCTGAAGTTGATAATGTGCCTGATAGCACCTTTGTTGAAGTAAGAATCCTTTTCCCAGTAGAATATATTCCTGATTCCACCAATGTAGTAAACAGGGATGCTTATAAAGAAATAATAGATGAGGAATTATCATATATTGAAGAAATCAAAGAAAAGGAAGCAAAAAAAGCTGAAATGAAAAATATGTTAAACAATATGTCAATTATATCTTCAGCAGCTTTAACTCTAGTAGTATTCCTCATATTTAACAAATACAGGAGGAGATTAGATATACTTGAATCCATTGACCACAATATGTATCCTGATGACAATTCACCAGCAGTAGTATCCCTTGTGTTAAATGGATCCTATATACCATCATCACTTACAGCTACCATTCTGGACCTTGCTAGGAGAGAATTTATATCCATTGAAAAAATAGGTCAAAAAAAGAAAGATACTATTAGTTTCAATCTCATTAAGCTGGATAAGCCAACAGATGGTCTTTTAGCCCATGAGAAGTATCTTTTAGAATGGCTTTTTGATGAAATAGGATATGAAAATAAAGTGAGCACCACTGATATAGAACTATATAGAAAAAACCAGGTATCCAGCTTCTATAAAGGGCATACTCAATGGACTGAATTAGTAAGGGAAGAAGCAAAAAATATGGGATACTATGATAACAATACTAAACAAATAGGAAGAATATTGCTGATAATATCGATAGTATTCTTAGCAGTTTCTGTGCTATCACTTGCATATGAAGCATTATATGGAATGCTTTTAATAATATTATCCATTACATCCTTCATATATTCCATAGTATTGCTAACAAGAAAATCTGATTACGGATATATACAGGTCAGGAAATGGAAAGACTTCAAAAAAGATTTAGAAAAGAGAAGCAAATCACTAGATGTAAATGATTTATGGATATCCTTAGATAAGGCCTTGATATATGGATTAGCCCTAGGGGTACCATATAATTCATTGAAAAAATTTAATCCTCTATATTCCCAAAACTATATGCTAAACTATTGGGCTTACTGGTTCTTCTTAACTAATTCAAGAGGTGATAATGCATTTACGGAAAGCATAGGTGAATCCTTCAATATGTCAGGAGCCTCTACTGGAGGCGGAGGAGGCTTTTCTGCCGGTGGTGGTGGCGGTGCCGGTGGCGGTGGCGCCGGAGGTTTTTAACAATTAAAGGGTCTCAAAATGAGACCCTTTGAATACTTTATTAGCTATTATTATAGTTTTAATATAAGCTATCATATTATATTACTTCGTATTTATGACAAACTTCTATTTATTTCCTGGGAAATTTGTCAAATATTTATGCATATTATTCTAATATAAAACCTTCAAACATATCCTCAACTAATTCTTCTGTCTGTTCATCATAAGATATATAGTATGACTCTGCACCAATATATTTACCTTCTCCTGGTACTGTAGCTATGTTGATGTTTTCAAAATCTATATCATTTAACTTTGGTACTACTTTTAATACTGCAGTAATTGGAATATTTGTGTCTACATAGTCAAAGTAGGTGCTTATCATTTTAGGTATTTTGGTTATATTTTTGGCTTGCAATAGCTGTTTAATAAATTCCTTTAAGAAATACTGCTGTGCTTTAACCCTGCCAATATCTCCTTCTGGATAGGACCTAAATCTTAAATACTGCAATGCCTTATCACCATCAAGTGTCTGTGGTCCAGGCTGAAGGTCTATAACTAAGGGAGGCTTAGCTGCTGGGTCCTTATACTTCATCCTCTGTGGTACATCTAAGTACACTCCTCCTATGGCATTTACTATTTCCCTTACTGCTTCATAGTCAACTGTTACATAGTATTCTAAATCTACATTCAAAAAGTCCCTTACGGTCTTCACTGATAAAAGAGGCCCTCCATAAGAATGGGCATGATTTATCTTTTCCTTGGAGCTTCTCCCTCTTATATTTACCCTTGTGTCCCTTGGTATGGATAACATGGTTATTTCTCCAGTTTCATAGCTGAATTTGCAAAGAATCATAGTATCAGACCTTAAACCCGTTTTCTTATATCCATTTTCATCTTCCTTCATCTTTTTTATGGCTTTTATGCCGCCTCTTCCTTCCATGTCATCTACACCCATAAATAAGAACAATATTTCTCCCTTTTCTTCTATTTTCTCTACTTTCTCCTCATCATCTATATCTTCATTATCTTCTTCCCCTATGGAAACAACAGAGTTTTTTTCCAATAAATATGGTCCTACTATGCTAAAAAGGACAGAAAATACCACAAAGGATATAAAAAAGCTAATCCAGAATTTTTTTTTCATTTCCATACCTCCCATGTACTGCCTACAGCTTTAATGATACTAAATTTGCAATTTTTTTTCAATTAAAATAAGGTTACAATTTGGTTTCAGTGATATAGGTTCTTATTATTTTACTGAAACATATGGGTTGTTTTCTATATAAAACCTATAAGGGAAGTCCCTTGCTTCCTCTGCATAATCTATGCCTATCCTTGTTGTTTGTACTATATTGAAATCCTTCTTTTCTCCTTCTTCAACATAAAGCCTGCTACCGCAAAGGTCTATTCCATTTAGCTTTCTATCAATGTTAAAAGCCTTTGTCAGCTTTCCTGGGCCATTGGTCAGGTTCTTCTTCTCATAAGGAGTTAATTCCACATAGGGTTTATTGAATCTATATGTGGCCATACTATTAAGGCCTTCCACCGGTTCAATTCCTCTAATTAGCACCGCTTGAGGTATCCCCTCTCTTTCAGTGACTATATTTAACAAAAAGTACATTCCATATATAAAGTATACATAGGCATGTCCCGCAGGACCATACATAACCTCTACCCTATTTGTCCTTCTTCCTCCATAGGAATGGGCAGCCTTGTCTTCAACTCCTAAATAGGCTTCTGTTTCTACGATTCTTCCTTTTATCAGTATCCCGTCTATATTATGTACGAGTATATTTCCAAGCAACTCTTTTGCTACCGTTATAGTGTCCCTTGCGTAAAATTCTCTTGCTAACTTCATCTTACCACTCCTTCTTATTATACATGAAAAGATAAGAGACGAATTATCGCCTCTATTATACTATTTTCCAATTGCTTCTTCTACCTTATCAAGCAATATATCATTTCTCAGTTCTCCAACCCTTTCTTCACCTACTAGAATCTCAATTAGCTTAAGTGCAAAGTATACTGCTACTGCAGGACCTCTTGCAGTTATAATGTTTCCATCCTGAACTATAATATCATCTTTGTATTCGCTATTCTTTAAATCATTATCAAACCCCGGATAGGATGTAACCTTCCTTCCATTTAGTATTCCAGCTCTATTTAACACAATTGGCCCTGCACAGATAGCAGCCAGTATCTTATCTTCATCATGAAATGCTTTTATCAGCTCTATAACCCTACCATCATCTCTAAGATGAATTGCTCCTTCAAGTCCTCCAGGTATTATAAGTCCATCATAGCCCTTTATTGAGTTAATCCTATCTATGTCCTTATCTGTTTCTATTGTAATTCTATGGCCTCCTGTAACCTTCCTTTCTCCGTTTATTGAGCAGGTATCAACTATGATATCCATACGCCTCAAATAATCGATTACAGTAATAGCTTCCACTTCTTCGAAACCTTCTGCCAATAACATTAACATCTTTTTCATGTGCAATCCTCCTTTAATTTTCTTAATCATATTATGCACAAAGAGGAAGGATTTAATAGCAAATAAAAAGCATAGCTAAATCGCTATGCTATTTAATGCTCTCTAAAGTTGCAACTGCTTCACTTAAAAGTTTAGGTACCTTTGATAATACGCTTTCGTCAATTATATTATTATTATGCTCAATTATGTCAATGTATTTGGAAATTATCTTTGATGTTATTAATCTATCATTTCCTTTTATCTTCTTATAGCTCTTCATTATGTCCTCTTTTATTTCCTTAGTTTCATATTCGTACAGTGGAGAGTTATCGGAACCCTCCAGATATAACCTTAAATAATTACTATATATTCTCAATACATCTTCAAATTTGACACCTTGTGGGTATTTTTGAATATATTTTTCTGTCTGGGTTAACCTCTCTCCTATTTCATCAAAGGAAATAGCTATTTCAGCATCTAATATAGCTGGTTTACTGGAGTTTAAAGCTTTAATCTCAATGTATCCTATAATCTCATCTGAAAGATATCGATTGTATTCCTTATACTTTTCATAATCAATTTCAGGATAGAATCCACCTTCCATATTTATAAGCTTGTATTTTCCCTTAAATATCCTTTCTACTATATCCTTTAGCTTTACGTTCTTTATATTTTCTATATTTTCTTCATTAAAGAACTGTTCAGTTCCTGAAAGCTTTAATAGTTCCATCTGATTGTCTTCCATAAATAGTTCATCTGTGTATTTTTGAATATATTCCTTTTGGACTTCCTCTAATATTAGAATCATTACTGCTGCCTCTTCCTCTGTTGCATTCTTTATGTTTTCATCTATGAACTGTACCAGCGTATAGGGTTCGTTATTGCTTTCTACCATGCTTTTAAATTCATGCACTAATTTATCGGTGTCTTCATTTTCAGCTGCTGTCAAAGGGTTTTCTAATGCTTCATATATTACCTTATCATTTTTTTCTAGTAAATCGCTTTCACACCCCATAGTAAACAGAATCAATAATATACTAATCATACTAATTGCTTTCAATATTTTCTTCATATGATTACCTCTTTCATATATAATGTATACAAGTATTTAAATCCCCTCTTTAGTATAATATATCAGTTGACAAATGAAAAGTCGTTACAAAGGAGTTACAAAACAAACTGACAAGCTTAACACCTGTCAGTCTGTTATAAATAATATTATTGATAAGCTTTAGCTGTACCTTTAAATTTCCTTTCAATGTTCTGATTTGCATTTGAAAGCATTAGCTTGATTCTGTTTAGCTGGTTTACTTCACTGGCTCCAGAATCATAATCTATAGGCACTATATTAGCTTTTGGATATCTATCTCTTATGGCTTTTATCATACCTTTCCCTGTTATATGATTTGGTAGACACCCAAAAGGCTGAATACAAACAATATTTTCCACTCCTCTGTGTATTAGCTCCAGCATTTCCGCTGTTAATAGCCAACCTTCTCCATATTGATGTCCTAAAGTTATAAGCTCTTCAGCTTCTCTGGCAAGCTCATATATTGTCATTGGCTCATCAAATCTACTGCTCTTTCTTAAAGCTTCTCTTGCATATTTTCTATAGTGTTCAATATATTTTACTGCTATATCACCAACTAGTTTAGGCATCAATCCTTTAGACAGGTATTCATGCTTAAAGGTTGTATTATGAGCTGAATACAATAGAAAATCTGTCAGGTCTGTAACCACTGCTTCAGCTCCTTCTTTCTCCAATAGCTCTACAAGATTGTTATTGGCTTCAGGATGATACTTAACCAGTATTTCTCCCACTATACCTACCTTTGGCTTTACCAGCTCTTCATCTATTTCCAGTTCATCAAAATCCTTAACCATATTGTTTATATTTCGTATATAATCCTTTGTACTTCCGGTTTTAACCGCTTCACAACATTTGTCTATCCAGTGCCTTGCCAGTATATCTGCTGAACCCTTTATCTTTTCATAAGGCCTTACTCTATATAGCATTCTCATAATTAGATCTCCATAGTGGATTGCCATTATTCCTCTCTTTATCATTGGCAATGTAAAGGTAAAGCCTGGATTAGTCTCTATGCCCTGGGCTGATACTGCTATAATTGGAACATGACCAAATCCAGCATCCCTAAAGGCCTTTCTCATGAACCCTACATAGTTTGATGCTCTGCATACACCTCCAGTTTGGGTTATGATTACAGATACATTGTTTAAATCATATTTTCCGGATTTCAATGCATCTATAAACTGTCCTACAACTATAATGGATGGGTAACATGCATCATTATTTACATATTTTAATCCTTCATCAACAGATTTTGTATTCTCCGAAGGCAATACCTCCAAATTATATCCACTTGAACCAAGGGCTGTTCTAAGTATTTCAAAATGAATTGGTGCCATTTGAGGCATCAATATTGTATGCCTTTCCTTCATTTCCTTTGTAAAATATATTCTCTTTGGTATATCGTACTTCTTTTCAATTTTATATCCCTTTTTGTCTCTTTCCTTTAAAGCTGCATCCAAAGATCTGATTCTTATCTTTGCAGCTCCTAAGTTGCTTATTTCATCAATTTTTAAAACTGTATAAATCTTGCCATACCTATTTAGTATTTCGTCTACCTGGTCTGTTGTAACAGCGTCCAATCCGCACCCAAAAGAGTTCAACTGCACCAGCTCCAGGTCTTTACGCTGAGCAACAAAGCTTGCTGCTCTATATAGCCTTGCATGGTACACCCACTGGTCTAAAACCCTTAAAGGTCTTTCAACCTTTCCAAGGTGAGCTATGGAATCCTCAGTAAAAACAGCCATGCCAAGGGAGTTAATAAGCCCTGGTATATTGTGGTTTATGGCCTTGTCTAGATGGTAAGGCCTTCCTGCCAATACTATACCCCTTATTCCTTCTTTTTCAATAAACTCTAAGGTTTCCTCTCCCTTCTTCCTTATATCCTCTTTTACTTTAACTCTTTCCTCCCAAGCCTTGTCTACAGCTTTTATTATCTCATCCTTTGGAATATTGAATTTCTCAAATTCTTCAACCAGCCTTTTCTTGAGTCCTTCCTTATCATCAAAGCTTAGGAATGGATTCATAAATAGAATATCTTCATCCTTTAGCTTTTCCACATTGTGTTTCAATACATCCGGATATCCTATTACTACAGGACAGTTTACATTGTTATCTGCCTGCTCATCCTCTTTCTTGTCATAGAATATGGAAGGATAGAATATAAACTTAACTCCCTTCTCAATGAGATCCATTATGTGTCCATGGGATATTTTAGCTGGGAAGCAAGCTGTTTCACTTGGTATGGAGCTTATTCCCTTTTCGTATGTCTTCCTAGTAGATTCAGATGATAATTCCACCCTAAATCCAAGCTCTGTAAAAAATGTATGCCAGAATGGATAGTGCTCATACATATTCAGAACTCTAGGTATTCCAACTACACCTCTTTTAGCTTCCTCAATGCTTAATGGCTTGTAATTAAATATTCTATTGTATTTATATTCAAACAGGTTTGGAATGCTATCCTTACTCTTGTCCAATCCCGCACCTTTTTCACATTTATTGCCTGTAATATATCTTTTCCCATCTTCAAATATATTTATTGTCAAAAGGCAGTTGTTTCCACATCTACCACATCGAGCCTTTTTAGTCTTATAAGTAAACTTATCCAGTTTATCCCTTGTAAGTATGCTTGATTCTGTTCCTTCTTCATATCTTTCCTTGGCTATTATGGCTGCTCCCAAGGCTCCCATAAGACCTGGAATCTCTGGTCTTACTACCTGCCTTCCTGATAAAAGCTCAAAGCTTCTTACTATGGCATCTCCGTAGAAAGTACCACCCTGAACTACAATATTTTCTCCTAATTCCTTAGGATCTCTTATCTTTATAACCTTTTGAAGGGCATTTCTTATGACAGAATAGGAGAGTCCAGCTGCAATATCCCCTATGCTGGCCCCTTCTTTTTGAGCCTGCTTAACTTTTGAATTCATGAATACTGTACAGCGTGAACCTAAATCTACCGGATTTTTAGCTAACAGCCCTTCATTTAAAAAGTCCTCAACACTCATATTCAAGGAGTGAGCAAATGTCTCCAGAAATGAACCGCATCCTGAGGAGCAGGCTTCATTTAAAAGAATACTATCAATTACTCCATCCTTGATTTTCATGCACTTCATATCTTGTCCACCGATGTCCAGTATAAAGTCTACCTTTGGCTGGAAAAACAGTGCTGCTTTGTAGTGAGCTATTGTTTCAACCTCGCCAACGTCAATATTAAGGGCAGCCTTTATGAACTCTTCTCCATATCCAGTTATGGCTGAATAGGTTATCTTCTCTCCATCAGGTAGCTTTTCATATATTTCCTTTATAATTTTAATAGCCAAATCTAAGGGTTTTCCCTTATTGTTTCCATAATAGCTATATAGAATATTGTTGTTTTCATCTATCAATATGGCCTTTGTTGTAGTTGACCCTGCATCTATTCCTAAGAAGGTTTTTCCCCTATGGGTTTCAATATCCTTATATGACATCCTTTTAGTTGAATGTTTCCTTCTAAACTCATCTAATTCATTCTCATCCATAAACAAAGGTCTTAAGTTCTTTATTTCAGATTCAATGGACTCACTTAGGTCATTTAATCTATTCTTTAATACTTCAAATCTTATGGGCTTTTCTTCCTCTGATGCAATTGCAGCACCTATGGCAACAAACAGCTGTGAATTTTCAGGAAATATTATTTCATCTTCTTTAAGATTCAATGTATCTATAAACCTATCCCTAAGTCCTGACAAAAAATACAAAGGCCCCCCTAAAAAGGCAACTCTACCTTCTATTGGTCTACCACATGCAAGGTTTGATATGGTTTGGTTTACTACAGACTGAAATACGCTTGCAGCAATGTCTTCCTTTGAGACTCCCTGATTAATCAGCGACTGAACATCAGTCTTTGCAAAAACACCACATCTTGAGGCTATTGAATATATGGATTCATGCTTAACTGCTAGCTCGTTTAACCCCTCTGCATCTGTTTCCAATAGAGAAGCCATTTGGTCAATAAATGCACCAGTCCCTCCTGCGCAAATGCTGTTCATCCTCTGTTCAACATTTCCCTTTAAATAGGTTATCTTGGCATCCTCTCCGCCAAGTTCAATTGCAACATCAGTTTCAGGTATAAATCTCCTTATAGCATTTGTAGACGCTACTACCTCCTGAATAAAAGGAATATCAAGCCATTTATGAACTGACAGTCCTCCTGATCCTGTTACCATTATAGTAATGGATTCATTCTTGTATCTTTTATAGACCTCCATCAATACTTCTTTGACGCAATTTTTAATATCAGAATAATGTCTTTTATAAATACTATATATGATGTCATAATTTGAATTTAATGCTACCAGTTTAACTGTTGTAGAGCCAACATCTAATCCCAAATGTAAGTTTATCATTTTATTGCAGTACCCTGCGCTACCTCCTTACGTTATATAAATAACCATAAATTAGATATCCCTATAGCTATTAAATGGATTATAACACAACTTCCTTCTTCACACAATTATTGTTAATCCATTGATTATTAGCGAAAATTATACTATGTATATTATAACAAATATATATTAACTGTGTATCAATTATATTACTGAAGTTTTTTCATAAAAAAAGCCCATAAATATGGGCTTTTTTACGTTAATCGCAGAATATTACACATCTCTTTGGAATGCACAATATTTGACCAATCATTAAATTATTTGGATCTACTCCAGGATTTGCCATCATCAAAGCTTGAACTGTTATACAGAACCTTTGGGCTATAAAGAAGAAGGTGTCTCCAGGTTTAACCCTGTAGTATACTCCATGTGGACATGGTGGCAATTCTGGTTCTGGGCTAGGCATTGTTGGTATACATATTACCTGCCCTATTTGAAGATTATTTGGATCTATTCCTGGATTTGCCATCATTATGGCTTCTACGCTTACACCAAATCTTTGACTTAATAGGAATAGAGTATCCCCCTGTCTAATGGTATAATAGAATCCATGTGGACATGGTGGCAATGGGGAGACCTGTGTCTCTGGTATACATATAACCT
>Ga0134092_1002927_pt1 | contig 12216 bp, 19 predicted proteins | sample 3_6taG_FD_94454 | JGI IMG/M metagenome (GOLD analysis project Ga0134092, IMG submission 94454) | Switchgrass degrading microbial communities from high solid loading bioreactors in New Hampshire, USA - 3_6_20_6_A3 metaG | ecosystem: Engineered > Bioreactor > Semi-continuous > Anaerobic >...
CCCGACTACAATCTCTATATTCGGTAATGACATAAGTTTACCCACCTTTCTTAAGTTTAATATAATACACTTTTTAATTTCTTTTTATAGAAGAAAAACCCTCTTATGAGGGTTCATTATTTTGCTTCTGTATCTAACTCTACTTCATAAACATAATCCATATCCTCCAAGGCAGTTCCCAATATTCTTTCTAATTGGTCTACTCTATCTTGGATATAATGGTCGCCTGTCAGCATTGCAGATTCTTCATTCGGGGCACGAAGATACATAAACCCGTCTATTACAAAATGAACATCGTAATCATTATCGGGTGCTTCCAACACATCCATTTCTTCTCTCAATGTGAGTTTGGTATCTAAAATCTCTTCCATTTTGGCAAGACACTGAAGGATGTGTTCTTTAACCTGTTTCTCTGCTTCCTCTTTGCTCTCTGCAGGTTCAATGAAAAATCCCTTCAACGCATACTTTAATTTGTAAGGTGTTAAACCTTCAATATGTTTTGGTGCTGTTTCTGTTTTCAATTCAATCTTATCTTTGTTCATGATTACACTTCCTTTCATTTATTATATTTATATTATACCACTTTATAAGTAAATTATCAACGGCTTTATAAATAATTTATAAGGCAGGTATAAACCTGCCTCAAAGAATTTTTCAATCTTTATACAATTTTTATTTCGGGAACTTCAATGAATTTGGATAAATAACCTTCGTGATAAAAAACCTTATCGTTTTCCTGAACCTCTTCTCCTTTGTAAGCCCGTGCTACAAAAGGATAGAATAAATGATTAACGCACTTAAATTCTACACTTCCGTCTACAAACTTCTTCATGTAGAACTCGGTGTTTTCTATTTTATGTAGCACATAATCTTCGCAGTGGAGTAAAAAGCCCTTTTCTTTTTGAAGTTGGTCTAATTCCTTATAGATGGATTCCAAATCCACCCCGTCAAAATATTCAAAGACAATTTCATCGCTCATATAAGTCAGGATATGTTTAGTATCCATATATTTGAGCAAAATCTCCATTACGAAGTGCATCATAAATTTTTCAATAGTTACCTGTCTTTTGGGGTTGCAGTTTCCAAAGACTACTTGGCGAATATACTTGGATTTGATGATATGTTTGAGAGGAGTAAATTGCCCAATCAGTTCTTCATATGTATCCTTGTTATCTACCAAGTTTCTATTGAAAAACTTCATAGCATGAAAATTTGCCTGTTTCAAATCTATACTGATAAGTCTTTTGCCAATGTTGGTTTCAGTAAAAACTGATTTTCCTCCAACTTTATAATCAGGAACAGAGAATTTATTCATATTTCATGTTAAAAATTCTTCATATTCCTTTTTGGCTTTAAGGTTGTTGATGAAGTTGTCCTTTACCTTATTGTAGTATTCAAAATATTCTTCTTCGTTTTTAAAATTGGACAAATCCTTCTTAAAAGTTTCGAGTTTTTCAACGTTGTCAAATAAATCATTAAAAAGATGAATTCTTTCCGTAAAATATGGTTCATGATACAGATTAATTGGCAAATCGGTGTCCTTACAAAATCTTTTCTTTAATTGAGTAGTAAGTTTCATAACAGTTCCCCTTTCATAACCTATTTATAATTATATTATAGCATACCAAAAATTTATTATCAATATACTTATAACTATTTACCTAAACATTTAACTATGATATAATATACCTATAAATTGATTGAGGTGATATTAATTATGTTAGAACTGAAAGGAAAATATAATACTGCAAAAGTCTTTACGGACAATATCGAACAAGAAGCCATTGCACAAATCATAGAACTCTGCAATCAGGAGTTTGTAAAAGACAGTGTTATCAGGATTATGCCTGATGTTCATTCGGGTGCAGGTTGCACAATCGGAACTACGATGACTATTAAGGACAAAGTTGTTCCTAACTTGGTTGGAGTAGATATTGGTTGTGGAATGCATGTTTCTATTTTGAAAGAAAAAGATATTGATTTGGCTACATTGGATAAAATCATTTATGATTATATCCCAAGTGGTTTCGATATAAGAAGTAAAGAGCATAAATATTGCAAAGAAATTGCAATTTCAGACTTGAAGTGCAAAAATCATGTGGATTTGAACAGGGCTATGTTGAGCATAGGCACTCTTGGGGGAGGCAACCACTTCATTGAAGTTAATAAAGAGGAAGATGGAACTCTGTATTTGGTAATCCATTCAGGAAGCAGACACCTTGGTAAGCAGGTGGCTGAATATTATCAAAAATTGGCTATCAAGGCTTTGACTGATACAAAAAAGCAAAAAGAAGAACTAATTAAGAAATTGAAGGCAGAAGGCAGACAGCAAGAAATCCAAGCAGAATTGAATAAGATTCAACCTCCTAAAATCAAGCAGGATTTAGCCTATGTAGAAGGTCAAAATTTTGATGACTACATTCATGACATGAAAATTGTTCAGGAGTTTGCCGTTTGGAATCGTAAAGCAATGGCAGATGAAATTATTACCTGTTTGGGTTTAACCGTAAAAGACGAATTTTCAACTATCCATAACTATATCAACACCGAAACTATGGTGTTGCGTAAGGGTGCAATCTCTGCCCAAAAAGGCGAAAAGGTAATTATCCCTATCAACATGAGGGATGGTTCTATTATCGCTATTGGGAAGGGAAATGAAGATTGGAACTGCTCTGCTCCTCACGGTGCAGGTCGCTTGATGAGTCGTAAAAAGGCAAAAGAAACTCTATCGTTAGAGGAGTTTGCCGAAACAATGAAAGAGATTTATACCACTTCTGTAAATCAATCTACGTTAGACGAATCTCCAATGGCTTACAAGCCGATTGATGAAATATTGGAGAATATCAAGGACACCGTAGAAATTCATAAAATTATCAAGCCAATCTACAACTTTAAAAGTGGTAATTAGTAATTAAGGGCTATTTTAAAATAGCCCTTTTTCTTTTTGAAAAACCCAAATAAACCCAATGTATGGTGGCTTATAGTTATAACTATAAGGAGATAAAGTAACTTTATATAGAAAGGAGGATTATTGCTATGATACAAATATAACAAAAGGAGGCTTACAATGACTATGGGAAAAGGAAGGCATCCCATGAAAAACCTACTAAACATTACTACCTATTATTAAGTTTGCTCTTATAATAGTTTAAATATTCATATTTATTTATTAAATAAAGTTTATTTTAAAAAATAAGCCAAACAAATTAATGGCTTTATTTTTCGCTAAATGAAGATAAAAGGAGGAAGAAGTTCAGAACATTAAAAACGATGCACAAACTAATTCTTTTAATAACACTCAAGTTATAATTCCTTTGCCTACTGTAAAAAATGTTTCTTCGGGGATAAATTACACTACAAAATCGGATGGAAGCGTTTCTGTTTACAAAGATTCTTCGGGGACAATATCCCGTGAAGTTGATTTAGGAAACGTTTCCTTGATTGATAAGATTATCTCTTCATCAACAGGAGGTTATACAGGTAAAGTTTATTATCAAACCTCTGTGGATGGTGTAAATTGGTCGCAGTCAAGTGCATATCCACGCTATCTGCCTACAGGTAGATATGTAAGGATTATAAATGAAGTAGATGGAAAATCAGATGTGATATTACAACCACCTCTAATTCAAACTACTAATCCTGAAAATATAACATTAGTTCAAGAACAAATCCTTGATACAAAAATAGCCCCTTAACTTGAAAACATACCAAATAAAAATGAAGAAAAACAAAATGAATGGGAACAAATAGATTTCTTTACTATCTTCCAAGATGCAGGAGAAAAGGTTAAATGGACGAGTATAAAAGCAGATGCTACACTTCATGAAAACACACGAATTGTTTATAAGTTCTATACTTCAGAAGATGGTTCAAATTGGACACAACCAAAAGATAATATTACAAAGGTTAATAATTCAAGGTATTTAAAAATAGAAGTTATTTCGGAAAGAAAAATAGGTTCAGATGCAGAAAATCCAACTATTAATGAAATTCTTATTAACTTTAAAACTTTAAGTGGCGAACAAAAACAAAAACAAAAACAAAATACTTATATGCTACCTGTCGCTGTAATTAATGTTCCAAATGTTGTTGGTGTAAATTATAATATCAATAGGGATTATTCAACTTCTTTTGACCCAAATGGATTACAGATTGTAGCAGTAGAGTGAAAATTAAATGGAGAATTAATACAAAACATGCCTTCCAACTTAAGTATAGGAGATTACATTGTTTCATTAAGAGTTAAAAACTCAAAAGGAATATGGTCAAATTGGGTATCAAAAATAATCACGGTAAAAAATCTCACATTTACAACTGCTACATTTACTAACGCAGGAGTAACAGAAAGATTCGGTCCTACACAAGAACAAATAAACCGTGTATACGTAGGAACTATATTGGAAGGTCAAGTAACTTCGCAAAATGGTATTCAAATTTGGACAGTTCCTATTACGGGCAATTATAGAATAGAGGCGTATGGTGCAAGTGGTGCTAATACCCAAAATGGTGGTCTTGGTGGTAAAGGTGCTATTATGAAAGGAACTTTTTATTTAGAAAAAGGAACACAATTAAAAATATTAGTAGGTCAAAAACCAGATGATACGAGTGATAATTTAATTTTTTCGGGTGGAGGTGGAGGAGGAACTTATGTAGTTAAATCTGATAATACTCCTTTAATCATATCAGGAGGAGGAGCAGGAGGCGGTGGTGGTTTTTATGAAGACAGAAAAGATAGTAAATCAGGAGCAGGATTTTTATTTGGTGGAACAGGAGGTGTGGCTTACGCTTCCGATTCTGTAAAAGGAGGCTTTGGAGGTGGAGGTGCAGGAAATTGTAATGGTGGAGGATATTCTGCAAATAGTGGTGGAGGTGGCTCATACATTCATCCTAACGCAAAAAATATTGCAACTTCCGATGGTAAATATAATGGTTCAACCACTCATAATGGTACTTCAATAGTAAATCTCAACACATGGAATTCATACGATGGAAAAGTAATTATTTATTATATAAGTGAAAATTAATAATAAAGAGGCTAACAATAACCTCTTTATTACTTTATCTTTATAGGAGTTTTTTAAATAAAAAAGAAAATATAAATTTATGGTGGTGATAAAGATGAAGAAATTTACTTTGATTGAATTAATAGTCATTATTGCAATTATTGCAATAATGGCAAGTTTAGTTATTCCAAATATACAGAACATGAAACAAAATGCGATGAAAGCAGAAGTTGCTTCTAATATACAACACATTCAGACTGCCGTAGATATGTTTTATATGAATCATAATAGTCAATATCCTACTTTTCAACAACCTACCATTCAAAATCCACAATTAATTAATTTTGATTTGCTTTATCCTAAATACACTAAAAATCTGCCAAATCCATCTTTTAAATACTTGGTAGATTTCACAGGTAAGGTGTGGGCTTCATCAGTAGAAGCACCATATAATTTTAATAATGAAGATGGTTATTTAAAATGGGAGAATAATGAAAATGCAATTGGTTATGATATTTATGAAGTTAAAGACGGAAAATTAAAATTAATTGGTTCTGTTAAAAATAATATTGTTATAAAAAAGTTGGCAGTTTCAAAGTAAGATCTAATTATAAATTAATTCAACACGAAATAGATGAAAATGCTACATATCTTGTAAGTGCAATTGACCAATATAATTTTGCAACTGCTCCAACAGGAAGCAGTTATATACCTTCTTTTAATCCTATATCCATTGTTATTTCCTTAAGAGTAAAAAATGCAAATGGAAAATGGTCTGAATGGATGGAGAAAACTATTAATTGTAGCAGGTGGTGGAGGGAGTTATAACAAAGGAAATACTTTAAGTGCAGATGGAGGAAGTTATCATGGTTCAACAGAAACAGGACAAAGTGGACCATACCTTACAAATAGAACAGGAACAGAACAAAGAGAAGAAAGTGGAGGAGACTCTTATGTTCATCCTGATGCAATGAATATAGCAACTTCCGATGGGAAATATAATAAAATTTCTAATCATAATGGTCCTATTCAAAACTTAAATTCTTGGAATGAAGGACACGGAAAAGTAATTATTACCTATTTAGGGAATAATTAAAAAAATTAGATTTTTCAAGGTATTTAAAAATACTTATAAATATGCTATAATATAAATGTAAACCAATTATTAATGAGATTAGAAAGGACGGGTTATCATGAATATTAAAATGATTGAAGAAGACATCAAGTTCAATGAAATTGCCTTGGAGACAATAGAAGAAGACATCAGAGAATTGGAACATAAAATAGAATCTATTAAGGAAGATTTGGAGATAGAAACCAACAAAGACGAAATTCTATCTCTGAAAAATGCTCTTGAAGATTTAAGCGAAGAACTTGAAAAAATGAATAGTGTTGCTGATGATTTAAAAGAGCAAATTACTGAAGGCTACAAAAAGATAAGAGAACTTGAATCTATATCTTAATGAAAAAAGACTCCTAAAACATTAGGAGTCTTTTTCTTTTATTATTTAATTGCGAAAAGTTAAAATCACAGTAGCAGGTTATGGAACTTCATTGTCTTTACCATATTTTCCATCTATCGCTGTCAATTAACCCAAAAAGCATAATTGGAACAGTTACTTTAACAATCGGTCTAAATGGTTATAATATATCTTTCTCATATATAAATTCATGGTTTAAAACATATAGCATTCAGGTTGTTGAATAAATATTTATACCTCGCCTTATATAGGCGAAGTGTTCTTTTAACTTATATTTGTTTTCGCATTATACTTGCGTCATCATTTTCTTATTCACGAATCCTTATAAATATGTTATAATATAAAGAAAAGAAGGATATATTATAGTATGAGGTGAAAGTATGAAAGATTTTGTAAGAAATATGGTTGGTTACCATACAGATATACTTCAAGCAATGAAATCTACAAAGCCTATCAATTATGTAGTCGGTGTAAAAGGCTTATATGAAATATGTAAAAATGAAATCGGAACATTTATTATTAAAGCACAAGATGTAAGAGGAGGGGCAGATGTAAAGGAAGGATTCCTGACTTCTATTCCTAAAGAACCTTATATAGAATATCAAGGACAAAAATATCTTATCGGTAAAGACGGTCTTTATAAGGTAGGCAATGGGAAATTCGGTCTTTTTGCAAGAAGAGTAGAGAAATTTAACAACTCTCTTAACGTTAGAGAGGGTTTTAAAATGAATCTTCCTAAAATTCCTTATAGTATTTATCGTACCATAATCAATTTCTTCAAAGAAATTGAAAAGAAATACTCTGCTGAAGTTATGGTTGAAATTTGGTGGGATAAAACAAAGAAGGAATATTTCGTTCATTGTCCTGAACAGACAATTACAGAAATGAGTGTTGATTATAAAAAGAGTAAAGAACTGTCCTTGAATAATAACTATATTTTAGTTATGGACATTCACTCTCATAATTTAATGCCTGCATTTTTCAGCACTATAGATGATAAAGATGAAAAAGAAACAAGATTTTATGGCGTTATTGGTGCTTTACACCGTTCTAAACCTGAATATGAATTTAGAATGGGGGTAAGAGGTCAATTTAAAACAGTTGAACTGTTTGAATTATTTGATAAGAATATTACGTCCATAAAGAAAGATACTTTCCCAAAAGAATGGTTAGACCAAATTAAAGTATCAAAAATCAGTTTATCTTCTTTCAATAGAGGTTATAACTATGATAATTATAGTCCTCATAATTATTATTTCTATCGCCAACAGAGAAGAGAAATGGCGGGGGATATATTAAATAGAATTATAGAAAGAAACACCTCTAACGGAAGAAGTGTAATTGCACAAAAAGTCATAGATGCATTATCTACTATGAGCACAAGAGAAGAGGAATATTTCTTCTGTTATTTAATTCAAAATAAATTTTATGTGACTTCTATGTGTTTAGAATCTATGGGTTATTTTATATATCCTAATCATAAAAATACAAACGATTTTTATTCACCTCAATTGGTATTAGATACTTACGGACAAAAAGTGCTAAAAGATGTCCTTTCCTTAAACAGAATAGATTACAAGCACTTGTTACAAGATTTGATTAACAGAGGATATAAAGAAAGAATGTTCTCTGCATTTTACAATGGAGGCTATGTTGTAAAATAAAAAATAAGGAGGCATTCTGATAAAGGAGGAAACAAAATGGATTACGAAGGAAGAAAAGTTCTATTTAAAACATTGGTCGGTTCTCATAACTATAATCTCAATAATCCCGAAAGCGACAAAGACTATAAGGTTTTTGTTTGCCCTACTTTCGATGACTTATTTTTCAGAAAGCAGTTTAGTAGTTCTTCTGTAGAGGAAGAGGATTATAGTGTTCATGATATACGCCAAGCAAGTGAATTGTGGTGGAAATCAAATGTCAATTTCTTGGAGGTGCTATTTAGCACAGAATTAAAAATAAATCAAGACTTGAAAAAAGAAACCGTAGTTTTATTGCTAAAAATATTTGCTATGGGAGAAGAATTAGCAAGAATGAATTTGCCTTTTCTATACGATGCTTGTGTCGGAATGTTTTACAACAAAAAGAAGTTGGTTGAAAAAGGAACTTCTGAAACACAGCATTTAATAGAAAAATACGGCTATGACACTAAACAGGCAAGTCATAGTATAAGAATTCTTGATTTCTTACGAAGATACAGAAGCAATGGTTTTTCTGATTTTAAAAAGGCGATAAGGTATGAAGACAATGATGAAGTCAGAATCTTAATCCTTGACTTACGAAATGGCAAATATACATTGGATGAATACGAAAAAATATCTAACGAGTTCCTTAAAAAGGTTGATGTTCTTAAACCTATCTACAAAGAACAACAACCAAATAGAGAAACAAAAGAAAAATTAACAGATTATATAAAGGAAATTGTTAGACTGGAGTCGAATTAAGAACCCTATGGGGGTTCTTTTTTCTTTATATAAAAAAATAAATATTTTATGAACAATAGTGATATTTTGTCCAAAACGTGTTATAATATACTTATCAAGATGTTTATAAGTGAGTTATAAAGGAGGGTTTTTGATGATAAAAGTTGATAAGATTTTTAAAGAGACTTGTAAAGAAATTCTTGAAAATGGTGTTACCACAGAAGGTCAGGTGGTAAGACCTAAATATGCTGATGGCACAGATGCACATACCATTTTTATTACACAGGTATGTGAAACCTATGATATTAGCAAAAATGAATTTCCTCTCTTAACTTTAAGACCTATTCCGTGGAAGAATGGTATTAAAGAAATCCTTTGGATTTACCAAGACCAAACTTCTGATTTAAGTGTTCTTAAAGAAAAATATGATATCCATTGGTGGGATGATTGGAATATCGGCGATGGCACTATTGGTCAAAGATATGGTGCAACTGTTAAGAGATATGATTTAATGAATCAACTCTTGAAAGGGCTTAAAGAACAGCCTTATGGTCGCAGACACATTATTGACCTTTATCAGTATGCTGATTTTGAAGAAACAGACGGTCTCCATCCTTGTGCAAAGGAAACCCAATGGAGTGTAAGAGGTGAATATTTAGATGTTACATTAATTCAGAGATCGTCTGATTATCTTGTAGCCAACCACATTAATAAAATGCAGTATGTTGCATTAATGATGATGGTGGCAAAAGCAACAGGTTACAAACCTGGGAAATTCACTCATTTCGTTCAGAACCTCCATATCTATGATAGGCACATAGAGCAGTTGCATGAGATGTTGAATAGAGAAGGTAGCGAAAAGCAACCTAAACTCATTTTAGACACTGATAAAACTAATTTCTATTCCTTCACTATTGATGATTTCAAGGTTGTTGATTATGAACCTGTGAAACCTCAATTGAAATTTGAGTTGGGAATTTAAGTAGGAGGTTTGAGAGATGATAAATATAATTGCTGCCGTAGATGAAAATATGGGCATAGGAAAAGATAATAAACTCCTTGCACATATAGAACCAGATTTACGTTATTTCAAAAAAATGACGACAGGTAAAATAGTTGTTATGGGCTATAATACATACCTGTCTTTACCAATTAAGCCTTTACCAAATAGAACAAATGTCCTTATTACAAGTAAGGATATTGAGATTGAAGGCTTTATAATCTTCCATAGTGTAGAAGAGTGTAAGAAATGGATAGATGAACAAAATGAAGAAGTGTTTATTATCGGAGGGCGTTCTATTTACGAACAATTCCTTCCTTACACCGATAGGCTATATCTAACTCATATCTTCCATAAGTTTGACGCAGATACTTTCTTCCCTGATATATCAGAAGATTGGCAATTGGTTTCTGCCTTCGGTAAATCTGAAAACTTTAAACACAAATATAAGCATATTTTCGCTGTTTATGAGAGAAAATAATTTATAAAGGTATTTACAAAACTATTGAAGTATGCTATAATATAATTGCAAACACTTCCATAGTTCCAATCCTTTCTTTCTCAAAGTCCAAGCAACGAAAATATGCTTGGACATTTTTTTATCATAAAACTATTTTTAAGGAGTGGAAGCAAATGAAATCTTTTTTTCAATTAGAATGTGAAGTATTAACCAACCCTTCTGTTTCAATTTCCCCAAATAACATAACCACTTGTGAGTTTTTGATTAAAGACTCCAAAGGGATTGAAAGGAAAGTATCAACAGTAGAGGAGAATGCTATTTATGCTTACACGAACTTGAAAAAAGGAAGTATTATTTCTATTGACGCTTTGAGTATTTTCTGTTCTATGGATTATAAAAAGAACGATAAGATTATCGCTTCTACAATAGATATTATATGTAACTCAAACAATAAATTCAAAGAAGTTTTAAAAGATATAGAACTGAAGGCTCGTTTCTTCTTTCATTCTATATTCGTAAGACAACGTGAAAGAAATATAATATAGATAGAGGATTACATATCCTCTATATAAAAAACCACGGATTAACCGTGGTTTTATTTATATCGCATCTTCAATTATAATCGTTAATTCTTGAGTTTCAACTTCTATATCCAATGAAGGAAATTTTTTTGATCCTGTGAAATTTGTTTTAATATGGTTCTTATCAATACCGAAATAATCTACAACTTTATCTCTTATCTTAATTAAGTTATCAACATCATTTCCTATATCTTTAAACTTCAATACCATATACATTCGTTTCCCATATAAACTACTACTAACAGCATAAACCCCAAGTCTTTTTGAATCTGCTCAAGAATTGTATTTAATTTCCCGATAGTAAATTCAGAAACTTGATTCATTATTTACCCTCCTTTGATATCAATATTATATCATAACTTTACTAATATTGTAAGTATATTTTACATTTTGATATATATTTTTATAAGTATACTTTACATTTTTTTATTCAATTTTATAAAGTATATTTTACTTTATTAAAAAGTGAATTTGCAATTTCTTTATTTTTGCTATATAATTTAAATCAGGGGTGGTAGGTGTTATGACTAAATTTACGAAAAGAAAATTAAAAGAAAATTTATATAATTTGATTATTTGTTTTTTAGGTGTTTCCATTTATCATGGATGGAGCAATATAACAAAAATAATTGTTTCTTTTCTGATAACATCTTTTATTTATGGACTACTTCAATTTATCGGGATAATTAAAGCATATTAAAAAGCCTCACTATTTTTTGAAGTGAGGCTTTATTTTTGAGAATATAATTATCAATGCGATAGTTAAATCAATTCTCAATTCTATTTCCATCATATAAAATACAAAATCTAATATAACAGAAAGGATAAGACCTCCTATCATTATTCCAAAAGTTAATAATAAAAACATATTCTCTTAATATTTTATCAAAAGATTCCTATAAAAATCAAGGAAAAAGATCATTATCTACTAATACAATGAAAATTATTTGGCATTAAACAAATATTCATTTATACTAAAAATATAATTATTTATAAACATGTTTATAAAAAATCCTAAACCTCCCCCGATTTTTGCATTAAGGGAGGTTTATCCCTAAAATTAAGATTTTTAATGGCTACAACCATTGAAAATACTATATGTTTTAACGGGTTTGATTAGTGCTTTATAGTTTTTGAAATAACAAGCAGGAGTTTTAAAAGTTGTAGAGAAGAGTTTGATTAGTTCTTTATAGTTTTTGAGATTTTAACAAAGATAATAAGTTTTACATATTTAGATGATTTGACGACTATATTATGTTAAAATACAC
>Ga0134092_1002935_pt1 | contig 12178 bp, 7 predicted proteins | sample 3_6taG_FD_94454 | JGI IMG/M metagenome (GOLD analysis project Ga0134092, IMG submission 94454) | Switchgrass degrading microbial communities from high solid loading bioreactors in New Hampshire, USA - 3_6_20_6_A3 metaG | ecosystem: Engineered > Bioreactor > Semi-continuous > Anaerobic > Digestate...
GGTCCAGCTTCATAAGATAAGTCTCTAAATGTTCCTCATCATAATTTTCATAATAATAATCAATTATAGTCAAAAGGCAGTCTATGTAATACTTCTCTTTTAACCCGGGAATAGATAAAGCTTGTTTTCTAATCTTAATAGCTTCCTCATTCACAATCCTGTTGGCCCTGTAATGATCTAACAGGTATAACAAAAGGCCGGTATGATTTTCGTAGTCCGCAGCAATATCCATGAAATTCTCAGGATTTAACAGGGGTCTTAATGAATAATCTATGGAAACAACATAGCGGTTGCCAAAAGTATCTATAAGGAATATATGAGCATCACCGGTATAAAGCTGAATAAGGGCCTTCCCCTCTGTCAGATGAATAGTCAGTGCTTCATCAAGTTCTTTATGAACAACTACGGCACTTATAATATTTGGGTTATCGCAGTGTAACTCCTGTGTAAACATCACCCCGGGCAAATATTTTACATAGTAATCTAAAAGTTCAGGTTTACTTATAAACTCCATGTATATAACCGCCAGGTGAGGACTGATATTTTGATCTTCCAGCTGTTCTTTTACGAACTCTTCAATCTCTTTATAATATATTTGATATATGTATTCATTTTCATGCTTGTTTATTATAATGTTTGCAAACAAATAAGCCTTTTTCTTATCATTAAGCCTGTTGTTATAAGCAAAATATATAAGCAACGACTCCGGAAGAGGATCCATACAGTCCTCGTCAACAGAATACATAAAATACTCATACAATTGAGTTATTCGAAGGTTTGCATTGACTCCTCTTTTGAACCATTCGAAATATTTTCTTTCTCTTTTATAACCTTTTATAAGAAGGCTGCATATAGCCGAAAGAATTTCCTCTGTTTCATACATATCGTAAAGCCTTGTAAGGCCTCTGTAAACTATCGGATTAAAATATTTTAACCTGCCGGCCAGATATGTAAACTGAAAGGCCAATTCCTTGTTAAGGCTGTTATTTTTAATTCCGTAATTTATAACCTGGATTTCAAAATCGGTAAGTTCCCTAAGAAGATAAGGTTCTTCGTTATATGCACAAAGAGCCTCATAATACAAAATTGGTGAACGGCATCCCGCCTCATATTGTTCTTTAATATCAGTTATTTTATAGTATTTATTTCTTTCATAACGCCTGTCTGTAAAAAGCAAAAACCAAAGTATCCTCCAGTTAAAATTATCCCTGAAATAATACCTGCTTATAATTTCTGTTGCATTGCGGACATTATCCTCATCTTTTTTGTAAAGAGCGACAAGATACAAATAAGCACAATATTCAAAACCTGATTTTCTTCGTATATATGCTTCTTCTTTGCCCAATTCTTCAAGAAGCAAAGCAGCAGTTTGCCTGTCATCCGACAGTATGGCTGCATGTGTTCTAATTAATTTTATTATGGTACCTTCTTTATCTGTATCAAGATCAGGAATTAAATCTTTTATTTTCTGAATATATCTTGTCTTATTTATGCGTTCTAAACGAAAATCCAGATAATTTCTTGTGAAATCATAAACCAGTTTTTTTCTGTTTTTCAGTTCACTTCCATGGTTTAGGGATTCATTGTGATTTTTACAATATACTTCAACTGTAATGGTCTGATAAACAGTTTTTATCCATATATGTCCGTAATTGATGCCCGGCTTTAATCTGTCTGCCATTACGGAAAAGGTTATATTATGATTATTTCCGATAAATCTGTCTGACCATAAAAATTTTTGCTCAAGCAAAATAAAGGGGGCATCGGTGCTTACCCTGATTTCGGCATAACCCCAATGATCTTTGGAAAGTATAAGTTTATCGAGTATATCTTCACCGTAAACATCATATTCCAGGTGCGTTTTATCAATATACAAATTTATTCTTGATTTTTTATTAACGGCTATCAGGAACTCTTCTAAGGCTTGGCTGGTAGAAATGCTTTTTAACAGATTGCGGTATATAACGTGATATTTTTCTTCATTTTTTAAAATAATTTTTTCAAAATCCTCAGAGCGGAAAACCTTCTTTGCTTCTGTCCAGTCCATTCTTGCCAGATTTGCAAATTCAGAAAGATTCTTAATCTTACCGATTGAGGTGCTTATGGCAGAGGCTTCTACATGAGCAGTAAAAGGCACAGTGATTTCACCGCAATCACTGATTATTACAACTTTCCCTTGAATAATATCCGAGGGTTTTAAATAAGTTGCATCAAACCGATATATTATATTTATCTCTTTACCTGCAAAAGCTGTTTGATTAAAAGTGAGTAATCGGCTGGACGAATATAACAGGCCTTTCATAACTCTATTTGCGCTGTTTCCGATTGTAAAACTTCCTTCGTACTGCTTTCCTGCCTCTACATTGATCACAATTTCTTCTAAAGACAGCTTAAGAGCCGGAAGGTCATATTCAAATTCTCCTCTGGCAAACCGCTCGATCTTTTCTTTCAATTTATCACCTCATATACGGTAATCATTGCATTTTGATTGCAAAGAGATATAATATTATCTTATAATTCGGATAAATTTCCTATCCAGCAAAAATTTAACATACTATAACTAATTATAAATCAAAAATTATGAAAAATCCAGTCCCAAGGAGGATACCATGACTAGGCAAAGGTACAATTTTCACGGCAGTGATTTAGAAATTATAGAAAAGATATATAACATAAAAAAAGAAGATATAATAAACTTTGCGGCAAACGTTAATCCATTGGGAATTTCCCCGAAACTTAAGAAAACCTTGTCCGAACGAATCGATTCTATAATGAGTTATCCGGACAGAGAGTATACTTCATTACGAGAGAAAATATCTGAATACGTTGATGCAGATATGACGGATATAATTGTCGGCAATGGCTCTACGGAACTCATTTCACTCTTCATCCGGATTATGAAGCCAAAAAAGGCTTTAATTATTGGCCCTACCTATTCGGAATATGAAAGGGAAATATCCTTAGGAGGCGGCTCTTCCCTTTATTACAGGCTGGAAGAAGAAAAAGATTTCCGGATTGATATACCAAGCCTGGAAAGAGAACTTACACCGGATGTGGATCTGCTTGTTGTATGCAATCCCAATAATCCTACTTCTTCAGCAATTACAAAAGACGATATGCGCTCAATTTTAGACATATGCAAAAGCAAAGGTATCTTTGTAATGGTGGACGAAACTTACGTTGAATTTGCGGAAGATGTAAGCAGTATATCTTCCGTTCAGCTCACCAGGTTTTATAACAATATAATAATACTTCGGGGGGTATCCAAGTTCTTTGCAGCTCCCGGCCTGCGCCTGGGCTATGCCATCTGCGGAAACTCTGATCTTATTAAAGAAATTAATAAAATGAAAAACCCTTGGACCATAAATTCCCTTGCGGCTGTTGCGGGGGAAATAATGTTTACCGACGAGGAATATATAAACAAGACCCGGCAAATGATTTCTTCAGAGCGTACAAGAATTTGCGATACCCTTAAAACCTGCCCGAATATAAAGTTTTATAATCCTGCTGCCAACTTCGTCCTTGTAAAAATACTTAAAAATGACGTAACTTCCCTTGATTTGTTCGAAGCCGCCATCAAAAAAGGCTATATGATAAGAGATTGCTCCACATTCCCGTTTTTGAACAACAAGTTTATCCGTTTCTGCTTCATGATGCCCGAACAGAATGATGCCCTTCTTAAAACGCTTTTTAAAAATTTAGCATGATCAGGCATATTTCATAGTCTCAATAAATTAAGAAGCGGTAAATATATTTCTAAAATATTTGTTGACTTAATCAGGCATTTTATTATAATTAACCATTATGGCATTTTACTTCCATTATCTTGCAAATAATATTAAACAGTAATATCTATACTTATAATTTAACTAAGTACGGAAAGGAAATTTCTATGCTGACGATATTGCGAAACTTAAAAAAATCTACCCTTGCAATTATTTTTGTAATTGTTCTTTTAGTACTGCAGGCTTACTGCGACCTGTCGCTGCCTTCATATACCTCCGATATCGTAAATACCGGCATCCTACAGGGAGGTATTGACAGCCCCGTTCCCGAAGTTATAAGAGCATCCGAACTGGATTCATTATTGTTGTATACAACTCAAAAAGAAAAGGAAAATTTATTATCTCATTTTATCCTGTTGAACAAAGACACTATGGACCAAAATGAGCATGAAAATTATACCGGTAAATATCCTTTGCTGGAAAATGAAAACCTTTATATTTTAAGCGGGAAATATGATGAAAGTTTTAAAGAACTGTTTAAAATGCTTATATTCATAAAATACGGCTTTGAAAACATCCAAAGCGCACAAGGACAGGAAAACAGCATGATGGCAGGCTTGTTGCCTGAAAAGTATTCTGCGGTCAGTGCAGATATGAATAAAATTTTAAAAACCGTACCTGATGAAGCCAAAGAAGAAATGTTAAAACCTATAAAAGAAAAAATCGGCCAAATACCTGACACCCTAAAATCTCAGATTGCGGTTGCTTATGTCAGGGAAGAATATAAAGCAATAGGTATCAATGTCAGCAAAATACAGACCCAATATATACTGATTGTGGGAAGCAAGATGCTGGGTCTTGCCCTGGCTGCCATGGCTGCCGCCATCCTAATAACTCTTGTAGCTTCAAGAATTGCGGCAAAATTAGGCCGCGATTTAAGAAAACAAGTTTTTTGTAAGGTCCTATCATTTTCCCAGTCGGAAATGGACCATTTTTCCACGGCTTCCCTTATTACCAGAAGCACCAACGACATACAGCAAATTCAAATGATGGTTATACTGATGGTCCGTATTGTTGTATACTCTCCCATTTTGGCTGCCGGTGGTATACTAAAGATATTAAATACCAATACAACCATGACCTGGACCCTGGGTGTAGGAGTAGGTGCGGTCCTTGCTCTCGTATCGATATTGATAATTATTGCAATGCCCAAGTTTAAGCTTATGCAAAAATTAATTGACAAAATCAATCTTGTTATGAGAGAAATTTTGTCCGGCCTTCCTGTTATCAGGGCTTTCAGTAATGAAAAGTATGAAAACGAACGTTTTGACGGAGTAAATAAAGACCTTACCAAATACAGCCTCTTTATCGGACGGGTTATGGCATTTTTAATGCCGTCCCTGATGCTTATAATGAATCTGGTATCTATCCTTATTATATGGGTCGGTGCAGACCGTATAAATACAGGAACAATGCAGGTTGGCGACATAATGGCTTTTATTCAGTATACCATGCAGATAATCATGTCATTTTTGATGCTTACCATGATATCAATTATTCTTCCAAGAGCCAGTGTGTCCGTAAGCCGTGTTAATGAAGTCCTGAAAGAAAAAATCCAAATATCTGATCCGGAAAAAGAAGAAGCAATGGATGATTCAAAAAGAGGCCAAATTGAATTTAAAAATGTTTACTTCCGCTATCCGGATGCCGAAGAATATGTTCTATCGGATATCAGCTTTACCGCAAAACCCGGTGAAGTTACCGCAATTATCGGAAGCACCGGAAGCGGCAAGAGCACATTAATAAACCTTATCCCCAGATTTTATGATGTTACAGAAGGACAAATACTTCTTAACGGTACCGATATAAGAAACATTTCTCAAAAAGCTTTAAGAAAGCGGATAGGTTACGTGCCTCAAAAAGGAGTGCTGTTTTCAGGCACTATCAAATCAAATATTGCTTTCGGAGCACCCGATGCCGATGATGCTATAATTCAAAAAGCAGCAAGAATTGCCCAGGCGGAAGATTTTATACTGGAAAAACCCGAAGGCTATAATGAACCTATTGCTCAGGGAGGTACCAATGTATCCGGAGGCCAGAAGCAAAGATTATCCATAGCAAGGGCAATTGCCAAAAATCCGGATATATATATATTTGATGACAGTTTTTCGGCTTTGGACTATAAAACTGACAGCAACCTGCGTAAAGCACTGAAAAAAGAGCTGACAAACAGTACCGTTCTCATAGTTGCCCAGAGAATCAGCACCATTGTTGATGCCGATCAAATTCTTGTTCTTGATAACGGAAAAATTGTGGGCAAGGGGACCCATAAGGAACTGCTGAAAAACTGCGAAGTGTATTATCAGATTGCATCTTCCCAACTGTCAAAGGAGGAACTGGCTTATGAGTAAAAATACTATAAATGAAAATGCAAAAGATACCGGCCGTCCTTTTCAAGGGACCCGAAGAGGCGGTTTCGGCCCCCGTCCCGGTATAGGCGTTCCCGTAGAAAAAGCCAAAGATTTTAAAGGAACAATAAAAAAACTGACCGAGCATTTATCCCGTTACAAATGGGGTTTTATGATATCATTTATATTTGCCATCGGGAGTACCATATTTTCAATCATAAGCCCTACCATACTTGGTAATGCCGTAACCGAAATTGTAAACGGCCTTATAGATAAAATAAGCGGCGGAACCGGTATTGATTTTAATGCCCTTGGAAGAATTATTTTACTGCTGATAGGCCTATATGCCTTATCTTCAGTTTTTTCCTTTGTCCAGGGACTTATTACCACGGAAATTGCCCAGCGGATTTCATATAAATTTCGAAAAGATATATCCGAGAAAATTCACCGCCTGCCTATGAATTATTTTGACAGTTTGACTCACGGTGAAATTCTTTCGAGAGTTACCAATGACGTGGATACCTTAAGCCAAAGCCTGAACCAAAGCCTTACGCAACTGATTACATCGATTGTCAGCATAATCGGAATACTGATTATGATGTTAAGAATAAGCCTTCCTCTTACTCTTCTTGCCCTTCTTATTGTGCCTGTATCCACACTCATAATGGGAGTTGTGGTTAAAAAATCACAAAAGTATTTCAGACAGCAGCAAGAGTATTTGGGCCATGTAAACGGCCTGGTGGAAGAGGTTTACGGCGGCCATAATATAGTAAAAGCTTTTAATAAAGAAGAAGCATTTATACAGGAGTTCAATGATAAGAACAATACCCTGTATGAAACCGCCTGGAAATCTCAGTTTCTTTCAGGCCTTATGCAACCGATTATGCATTTTGTGGGTAATTTAAGCTATGTCGGAGTTGCTATACTTGGCGGCTATCTTACCGTCAGGGGCAGTATTCAAATAGGTCAGATTCAGTCATTCATCCAATATATAAGAAACTTTACCCATCCTATTACTCAACTGGCCCAGGTAGCCAATATGTTCCAGTCCATGGCTGCCGCAGCAGAAAGGGTATTTGAATTTATGGAAGCCAAAGAAGAGGTTCAAAGTACCACAAATCCGATATCTACCGAAAAGGTAAAAGGTAATGTGGAATTTAAACATGTTAGCTTCGGCTATCAAAGCGACAATATTGTAATCCGCGATTTTAACGCAAAAGTAAAAGACGGTCAAAGAGTCGCAATTGTAGGACCTACCGGAGCAGGTAAAACAACTATTGTTAAACTCCTTATGCGATTTTATGATGTCACAGACGGGGAAATCCTTATTGACGGCCATAATATAAAGGACTTTGACAGGCATGAACTTAGAAAAATGTTCGGAATGGTTTTACAGGATACCTGGCTCTTTAACGGAACTATAATGGACAATTTACGCTACAGCAAACTTGATGCCACAGACGCTGAAGTAATAAAAGCTGCCAAAGCGGCTCATGTCCACCATTTTATCACGACCCTTCCCGGAGGATACAATATGGTGCTGAATGAAGAAACCACCAATATATCACAGGGTCAAAAACAGCTTCTTACCATTGCCAGAGCCTTCTTAGCAAATCCTAAAATACTTATTCTGGACGAAGCCACCAGTTCTGTTGATACAAGAACAGAACTTCTGATACAGAAGGCTATGGATGAACTAATGAAAGGAAGGACCTGCTTTATAATAGCCCACAGATTGTCGACCATAAAAGATGCCGACATTATCCTGGTTATGAACGAAGGCAACATAGTTGAACAAGGAAGCCACGAAGAACTCCTCGCAAAAGGCGGCTTTTATGCAAAACTTTATAATTCACAGTTTGAACGCAGTGCGTAAAAAATTACCGGGTTGAGTCTACCTCACTCAACCCGGTAATTTTTTATCATTTTTATTATTAATTCATTTTATTAAGTGTAAAATTTATTACATATAATTTTTCACTTTCTCAAACTCTTCCTGTATCTCTTTTGAAGGCGGTGCCGTACATAATGATACAATTACTATTGCCAGGCAGGATATGATAAATGCCGGTAATAGTTCATATATATCCAAATATCTTCCTAACGGCCTTATAAGCAGTTTCCATATGAATACCGTTGCTCCGCCTGCCACCATTCCCGCAACTGCACCTGCCCTGTTAACCCGTTTCCAGAATAGGGCAAACAGCATAATCGGACCGAAAGTTGCCCCGAAACCTGCCCAGGCGAAGGCTACGACTGTAAATATAACGCTGTCCTCATCCAATGCAATAAGCATAGCTATAACAGCAATTATGATTAACATTACCCTTGACATATAAAGTACCTGCTTGTCCGATGCGTCCTTCTTTAAAATTCCGTGATATATATTCTTCGAAAAGGCCGATGCGGCTATCAACAGATAAGAATCGGATGAACTTATAGTTGCTGCAAGTATTCCTGCCATAATTATTCCCGCAAGTAACGGGAAGAAGAATTTGCTGGAAAGCAATATGAAAATATTTTCTGCAGCGCTGTATGTAAGAAAAACATCCGGGTAAAGTACCCTTCCTATAATTCCGATGCACACTGCTGCAACCAGAGAAATTGCACACCAGATTGTAGCTATTCTCCTTGATCTCTTTAGCTCATTGGGATTATGAATTGCCATAAACTTTAAAAGAACCTGAGGCATTCCAAAGTATCCCAATCCCCACGAAAGGGTTGAAATAATAACAAGAAAACCATAATTTCCTGCTTCGCCGAATAAGGGTGTGCCTGCTTGGGTAACCTGCTGTACTCCGTCTACAACCTTGGGCTGGGCAACCCCGAAAAATTCAAGAAAACCCGGAATATTTCTGGCATTTTCAATTATTGCAGATATACCGCCGGCTTTTATCGTACCTACAATAAGAACAACCGTCAGCGCCAAAAACATCACTATACCCTGCATAAAATCCGAAGCGCTTTCCGCAAGAAAACCTCCGACAAAAGTATATGCAACGACAAATAAGGCACCGAGAATCATCATATAGATATAATCAGTATTAAACAACGTACTGAAAAGTTTTCCCACTGCCACAAAACAACTGGCTGCATATACACAGAAAAAAACCAAAATAAACAGGGCTGCAATTGTAAGAATTATTTTCTTTTTTTCCTTAAAACGGTTGCTTAAAAAATCGGGAATTGTTATAGAATCGCCTGCCAAATGGGAATATGTACGAAGTCTTTTTGCCACAAAAAGCCAGTTAAGATAAGTTCCAATCAGCAATCCGATAGCAGTCCATATAGCTTCTCCCAAACCACTCCAATATGCCACACCGGGGAGCCCCATAAGCAGCCAACCGCTCATATCCGATGCTTCTGCAGCCATAGCTGTTACCCACGGGCCTAATGCCCTTCCTCCTATCAGGAAGTTATCCGTGCTTTCGCTGGCCTTTTTTGCATAATGAAAACCTATAGCAATAACTGCTGCTATATAAATAGTCATTGCAATTATATATTGAATTTTATCTGCTCCCATTCTTTTTCTCCCTTCTTTTTTGCGCTTGGATAGGCATATTATAATATATATATTCACATTTGTATAGTGCAATTTTAAAGCGATAATACATTACTACAAAAAAGCAATCTATTAAGACTAATAAAGACAATATTCTTAACTCCTAAAAAATTAAGTTTGTATAAACCTCTTGTAATGTTTATACAAACTTAATTTACCTGATTTTAGCGATTGTAGAATCATATTTATTAAACTATGTATAATCAGAAAGCAATTATAGGTTATTGGTGTCAAGCCTTTAGTTTAAGTCGTGCTTCCGAAACCCCCGTTTCTGATTTCATATACTTCATCATCCACGGTTATTCCGTACTCCACAAATATCCCCTGCATAAAACCGGTGCCTTCTTCAATAGTGACGGTTTTTCCTTCATTGCTGTCGTTGGTAAGTTTGCAAAATATATGGCCTTCATTGTCGGAACCGTAATAATCACTGTCTATTATTCCAACAGTATTATTTAATTGCAGGCGGTATTTAAAGCCCAGGCCGCTTCGGGGATAACATTTTAAAACCCAGCCTTCGTCAATTCTGACACGAATCCCTGTCGGTATCTTTATGGTTTCTCCCGGTTTAAGCGTAAATGTAACCGGGCTGAAAAAATCATACCCTGCAGAACCTTTAGTTGCCCGTTTAGGTAATTTAATTCTGTCGTAAATATGTTTTATTTCATCATAATTTCCCTTATCCAAATGAAAGGTTTCAATCCAATCTTCTATAAATCTGTTGCAGCTTACTTTTTCAAATTTTGCTATCCGTTTCATAATACCTCCGATTAATCAACCGAATTTAACATTTCAAGCAATTTCATAGCGGCTTTAGATATAGGATTTTGCCGGCTTGTTATTATGCATATATGCCTTTCCGGAATCTCTTTGTCAAACTGTAGTTTGAACAGTTGCCCGCTTTGAATTGCTTCATTAGCAAAATCCTTTACCACACATCCTATCCCTAAATTTCGTATGGCAAACCGAACAATCATATCACTGGTAGCCAGTTCAAACTCAGGGTTTAATACGACTCCGTTTTCGCGTAAAAATTCATTTACATATCTTCTGGTACTTGTATTTTGCTCCAGGCATATTATCGGAAGCCTTTCCAGCTCTTTATATTCCAGGACCGTTTTTTTCAAATGCCCGAACTTACCTCCGGCCACAAAAACATCCCTTATCTTTTTTACCCTGCGGGAATGAATACCTGGTTTAGCCGAAAAAGGCTCACTTACCAGACCAAAATCAATCTTTCCGTCATAAAGTAGCGAAAGCGTGTCCGGTGTAGGAGCATTCGTAACAGATACTTTAATCCCAGGATATATTTCATGAAAACGTTCCAGATACGGAAGGAGATAGAACTGGAGAGTCATATCACTGGCTCCGATTCTTATTTCTCCGTATTCCATATCCAGCATCTTTCTGAATTGCTTTTCACCTAACAGGATATATTCATAGCCTCTTTTTATATAGGAAAATAAAACTTCTCCCTCAGGTGTGAGCCTGACCCCTTTAGGCACCCTGGTAAACAGCTTGCTTCCCAGACTCTCTTCCAGTAGTTTTATTGACTGGCTTACCGCCGGCTGCGAAATGCAAAGCTCTTCTGCAGCTTTTGTAAAACTTTCCGATATTGCCACATAATAAAAGATTTTATAGTATTCCAGATTGATATTCATTATAAAACTCCTTATGGAGAATTTTATAATTATGTGTTAACAGTATAGCACAAAATTTCTTGTCATCAAAGGAAATAAAAATAGAAATATAATTTTCCTATATAAACATCTAAAATCACTAAAAAAAATATTGGTATATTCATATTTTTAATGTTTGTTTAATGAATTTGAATTAATAATTTGATAATATTAAAATAAGCATCCTAATAAATGGGAAAGGGGAATTTATTTGAAACCCATAATTAATATTGAGGGACTGACAAAAGATTACGGCAATCATAAAGGAATATTTGACCTGACTTTTTGTGTTGAAGAAGGAGAGGTTTTCGGGTATTTAGGACCCAACGGTGCCGGAAAAACAACTACCATCAGGCATTTATTAGGTTTTCTGACACCGGATAAGGGCTCATCACAAATACTTGGTATGGATACCCGTACCAGGAGTGCAGATATAATGAAATATCTCGGATATCTTCCCGGAGAAATAGCCTTCTTTGATCAGATGACCGGCATAGAATTTCTTAAATTCATGGGTGAAATGAGAGGTCTTAATGACACTAAACTAAGAGACAGGCTTATAGATTTGTTTCAACTGGATACTAAAAGCAGAATACGAAAAATGTCAAAGGGAATGAAACAAAAGCTGGGCTTAATATGTGCATTTATGCATGATCCTAAAGTTCTGATATTGGACGAACCGACCAGCGGACTGGACCCCTCGGTATTGGACCTGGATACTGAAAGAAGCAGCCTGGAAGATATATTTATGCACTATTACGGTGACTCAGAAACCGATAATTAATTCAGAATAGGGAGGAAAGA
>Ga0134092_1002941_pt1 | contig 12170 bp, 10 predicted proteins | sample 3_6taG_FD_94454 | JGI IMG/M metagenome (GOLD analysis project Ga0134092, IMG submission 94454) | Switchgrass degrading microbial communities from high solid loading bioreactors in New Hampshire, USA - 3_6_20_6_A3 metaG | ecosystem: Engineered > Bioreactor > Semi-continuous > Anaerobic >...
CGCTCCGCTTCCGTAAAACATTACATCCCCGATTACATTGCCGCGGACAAAAATACCGTTAAATACATCATTCACACTGTATAGGGGGTGATTAGCCCTGATCATAACCGGTGCAACCATCGCATATACACTATCGTCATCTTCCCTTATGCTGGTTGCAAACAGTTTTATCCTGGCACCAAGCGCTTTGGCATATTTTATGTCGGTATCGGTTATCTTAGAAATGCCTTCCGTGTAAATATCCTCATAATCCACCTGCATACCGTATGCCAGGGATGAGAGTATGGCTATCTTCCTGCAGGAATCGTACCCTTCCACATCAGCACTGGGATCCCTTTCGGCATATCCGAGGCTTTGTGCGTTTTTTAGCGCCGTTTCAAAATCGATACCTTCTTCTGCCATCTTAGTCAGTATATAGTTTGTTGTACCGTTTAGAATGCCGGTAATTTCAACAATTTCATCCGCAGTCAATGACTGGTTTAAGGGTCTTATAATAGGTATTCCTCCACCTACACTGGCCTCAAAAAGAAAGTTTGTATTCCTTTCTTTTGCTATATCAATAAGTTCTGCACCGTACTTTGCCACCAATTCCTTGTTTGATGTAACAACACTTTTCCCTCTTAACAACGCTTCCTTCACATAAGTGTAGGCAGGTTCTGTTCCTCCCATGACCTCAACCACAATTTTAACATCAGGATCATTAAGAATTATATTAACGTCATGAACCAATATCTCCATAATGGGATTACCGGGAAAATCTCTTATATCCAATACATACTTTACATTAATTCTGTCACCGGCTCTTTTGCATATGCTGTCCCCGTTTAATTTCAAAACTTCGACAACACCAGAACCTATTGTTCCGTATCCTAGAACCGCTATGTTAATCATTGAAAACCTCCATTTCCTAGCTATAGTAATTGTTTTTATATGAACTATTCTCTTGCCAATATCTTTACATAATGAATACCATCCAAATCTTCTATGGCTTTCAGCATCAGTGAAATATCGTCCGTCTGGGGTAAGATTTCTACGCTTAAGGTTAACATTGCTATCTTGTTAACCGGAATAGACTGATGTATTGTCAGAATATTCGCCTGAGCTTTAGCCACATTATTCAGAACTTTTGAAAGCAACCCCGGGGTATCGTCCATTTGAATCATAAATGTTATTGTTTTGCCCCTGGAATGATCATAAAAAGGAAAAATGTCATCACGATATTTATAAAATGAACTTCTGCTGATCTGAACGGCATCCGTTGCCTCCTGCACGGTCATAGCCCGCTCAGAATCAAGAAGTCTTTTAGCCTCCACTACTTTTAAAAGCACTTCAGGCAAAGCCTTCTTTCTTACAATGTAATACTCGTCATCCCGCACAACAAAATACCTCCCAATTTTTATTTTTCAGTTGTATTTTCTACGGATACAATTGTCTTTGATAGAAAGAAATCTTATCATATAATTATGCATAATGCAAGACGAAATTACAAAGCCGCGGTCGGAAAAAATAACTTTTGTCACTTATGACAGATTATGTAAGTTATCTATTGAATTCTTTGTATAAAAATACATATTTTCTTATAAGAATAAATTTGATGTTTTAATTATAAATAAAGGGTTAAGAACCTAATTCACGATATATACAGAAAAAACACCTGCTGCAATCCTTTGCGCCACTAACCGGATCAAAAATCCCGCTTATGACTCTCAAATCACAGCACGTGTTCTTAAGTTTGAATTATTATAATTTATTTTACAATATTTTAGAAAGGAATTCCTTTAATCTCGGATGCTGTGGATTATCGAAAAACGCCTCCGGCGTATTCTGTTCAACTATCTTTCCTTCATCCATAAACATGACTCTTGTGGCAACTCTCTTTGCAAATCTCATCTCATGGGTTACCACAACCATAGTCATTCCTTCCTGAGCCAGGGCTTCCATAAGCTCCAGTACTTCCCCTACCATCTCCGGATCCAGGGCGGAAGTAGGCTCATCAAAGAGCATCACATCAGGATTCATTGCCAGAGCCCTGATTATGGCTATACGCTGTTTTTGACCTCCGGACAACTGATTCGGATATGATAACGCTTTTTCTTTAAGTCCGATTCTGTTAAGAAGCTCTATTGCTTTATCGTCGGCTTGATCTTTGGTCATAATGCCAAGCTTTGTCGGAGCCAATGTTATATTTTCCAAAACCGTAAGATGAGGAAATAAATTAAACTGCTGAAACACCATGCCCATTTTTTGCCGGATTTTATTTATATCAACATTTTTATCGTTTATCTTTTTTCCTTCAAACCAAATCTCACCTTCCGTAGGCTCTTCAAGCAAATTCAGGCAGCGCAAAAATGTGGATTTTCCGGACCCTGATGGTCCTATAACTACCACCTTTTCTCCCTTGTTTATAGTTTCGTCAATACCGTTTAAAACCCAGTTGTTTCCGAAAACCTTTTTTAGATTTTTAGTTACGATCACCCTTAGCCAGCCTCCTTTCAAATAAGGATAAAAGTTTAGATAAGCCCATTACAAGGACAAGATAACATAAAGCTGCTATTATTAACGGAGGCAGTATTTTCCATGTTCTTGATCCGATATATTGAGCGGCTTTTGTAAGCTCTGTTACCGCAATAACACTTGCTACGGAAGTTTCTTTAATTAAGGTAATAAACTCGTTTCCCAAAGCCGGAAGAATATTCTTAATAGCCTGTGGCAAAATAATCTTTCTCATAGTCTGCACATAACTAAGCCCCAAAGAACGGCCTGCTTCCATCTGCCCTTTATCTACGGATTCTATGCCTGCTCTGATAATTTCAGCCACGTATGCACCGGAATTAATACCAAAGCAAACAGCCCCTACCACAATTTCATTGGTATTTCTGGATGTAAATATAAGATTGTATATAATGAGAAGCTGAACCATCAGCGGTGTACCTCTGATAACGTTAACATAAATATTGCAAATGTTTGACAGCCACCGCATTTTATAGTTTACGGAAGCGACTTTTAAAACCGCTACCAGTATACCGATTAAAATACCGATAATAACCGCAAAAAATGAAATTAACAGGGTTATTTTCAGGCCGTTAATATATGACATATACCGCTGGTTTGGAATTAACGCATTGTAAAATGACTTATATAAATCATTTGCCCAGTTAAACCATGAACCTGATAAATACAAAATTTTCTCTCCTTTCATAACCTCCTTGGAAAAAATTAATGCAACAAGATATAAGGGACGACTTTCTTTTTGCATTAATATAGGGCTGCACTATAGATACAGCCCTTACATTTAAAGGTAGGTCTACAAAGATACACATGCAAGGATATGTGTACCTTCGGCAAAATTATTGATTTTTGCTTTTGCTTGTATGGTTTGCTATAAATTCTTCAATTTTTCCTTCGGTTTTAAGTTGTTCTATAACCGTATTTATTGCCTCCAGCAGTTCTTTGTTGCCTTTCTTTACGGCTATGGCATACTTATCCTCAAACAATACCCCGTCAAGAATAGTAAGTTCGGGATTTGCTTCTACCATTTCTTCGGCCGGCAAATTATCCATAACTATACAGTCAATTTTACCGTTCTTTAAATCTTCCGCTGCCTGGCCAAACTTTGTATAGCGTCTGATTTCTTTTGCGTTTACGTTTTCTTCAACCCAGAAATCAGCTATATTCCCTTGCTGAACACCGATAATCTTTCCGTCCAGATCATCTAAACTTGAGACGGTAGGATTCTCCTTATTTACTACAACAACTTCCGTGTTATCCACATACTCAACGGAAAAATCCATCGTTTCCAATCTTTCTTCGCTGATGGATACGCCTGCTGCCACAAAATCTACCTGGCCGCTTGCCACCGCAGCCAGTGCCCCGTCAAAATCCATATTCTTTATTACAAGCTCTTTTCCAAGGTAATCCGCTATGGCTTTGGCTATATCCATATCTACTCCGACTACCTCATCGCCTTCCAAATATTCATAAGGCGCAAAACTTGCTTCTGTACCTACTATTATGGTATTATCCTGCTTTGATTTGCATCCCGTAGCTAAAATCATTAAAAATATTGCTAATGTTACAATACCGATTATCCTCTTTTTCATCTTGTCCTCCACTCTAAAACCCGATCGGAGAATTTGACTTTTTAGCCATACTTAATTACTTTTAGGCATTTTTAAAGCATTCACTTCATCGTCTGAAAGAAGTAAATTACTGTCTAAAAGCAAAATAAGTTCTCCGTCTGAATATGCTATAGATTTTAAATAAGAGGTGCCGCTGTTTTTTAATACCTCGGGAACATCAAATACATCGGATTGGTCAAAATCTTTAATACCCTTTACAAGGTCTACCTCAAGGGCAATTTGCACATCTCCTGCATTGGTAATCAAATACCTTGTATCTTTATCTGCTTCTTCATCAGGAAGGTTAAATTTCCTCCTTAAACTGAATACGGGAATTTCAGTTCCTCTCAAATTTATCTTGCCCTTTATGTTTTTTGGCATTTTTTCGGCTTTAACTACTTCCAAATCCTTTTCAATCGTACTTACCTTGGTTATATCCAATCCGTATTCTTCTCCGTTTATCTGAAAAACCGCTTGCTTTATACTCATTTGTAAACCTCCTTAAGCTGTCCCGCCTTAATAACCGGTTATTTCGATTGTAACTTTCTTTGTGCATTCCATTTTAAATAAGCGTTTATAAAGGGATCCAGGTTCCCGTCAAGGACGCTCTGTGCGTTACCGACTTCCTCATTCGTCCTGTGATCTTTTACTAAAGTATACGGCTGCAGAACATAGGAACGAATTTGATTGCCCCAGCCAATTTCTTTTACTTCCCCTCTGAGTTCGGATATTTTCTCCTGATTTTCCTGCTGCTTCATCATATACAGTTTCGCCTTCAGCATTTGCATGGCCTTTTCCCTGTTCTGTATCTGTGAGCGTTCGTTCTGACACTGTACTACGATATTGGTAGGAAGATGGGTTATCCTGACTGCGGATGCGGTTTTATTTACATGCTGTCCGCCTGCACCGCTTGCATGATAAGTATCGATTCTTAAATCTTTTTCATCGATTTCTATGTCTATATCTTCTTCAATATCCGGCATGACATCACAGGATACAAAGGAAGTCTGTCTTTTTCCTGCCGCATTAAACGGTGATATTCTTACCAGGCGATGAACTCCCCGCTCCGATTTTAAATAACCGTATGCATATTCACCGTTAATTTGAAGGGTAACAGATTTTATTCCTGCTTCTTCACCGTCCAGATAATCAAGTACCTGTACGGTAAAACCTTTTTTGTCGGCCCATCTTTGATACATTCTGCATAACATTCCGGCCCAATCGCAGCTTTCAGTGCCGCCCGCTCCCGCATGCAGTGTTAAAATCGCATTGTAACTGTCATACTCCTCGGACAGTAATGTTCTAAGTCTTAGCTCCTCAAAATCTTCCTCAAATTTGTCCAATGCTTCTTTTATTTCAGGAAGCAGCGACTCATCATTTTCCTCATATCCTATCTGAATAAGAGTTTCTAGATCCTCATATTCATTCTTAAGTCTGTTGTATTTTTCGACAATGTTTTTTAGCCCGTTTAATTCTTTTATAATTTCCTGAGCCTTTTTTGCATCATCCCAAAATCCCGGGGCTTCCATTATCGAACTTATCTCTTTTATTCGCGATTCCTTACCTGCCAGGTCAAAGTGCATCCCCCACTTCAGCCAGCGGTTTTTCAAAATTCTCCAAGGTATATTTATATTGATCTAACTCTACCACTGTATCACCTCTTTCTAGTATTATATACTACCATTTATAAAAATTCAACCAAAATTGTATAAAAATTCGTTATTAAGCATTACGTCCGCAGCAATGCTTATATTTTCTTCCGCTTCCGCAAGGACACGGATCATTGGGCATAATCTTTTTGCTTGCTCTTTTAATCGGAGTCCTTGCCACAGTGTCATCCCTGTTTGTTCCTGTTACTTTAGCAACTTCTTCCCTTTCAACCTTTTGCTCGACTCTTACGTGCATAAGAGCCTTAACGGTTTCCTCGCGGATGGAGTTTATCATTGCTTCAAACATTTCAAAGCCCTGGAATTTATATTCAACTATAGGCTGACGGTTACCATATGCCTGAAGCCCGATACCCTGACGCAGCTGGTCCATATCATCTATGTGATCCATCCATTTACGGTCAATAACCCTAAGCAGAATAACCCGTTCTATCTCTCTTAAATGTTCGCTGTCAGGAAATTCGGCTTCTTTTTCCTCATAGAGTTTTACCGCTTTTTCTTTAAGCTGCTGAATCAGGTCATTTTTCTTCATGGATTTCATCTGCTGCGGTGTAAGCACTACAGGCTCCATAGGTATTATAGGAAGCAGCATATTATTTAACTCATCCAAATCCCATTCGGACGGAGACTGATCATCACCGATACAAGTATTTACACACCCTTCTACGGTATCGGTAATCATCTTGAATATGGTATCCCTCATGTTTTCTCCGTTCAGGACCCTTCTTCTTTCGGCGTAAATAACTTCTCTCTGTTCGTTATTTACCTGGTCGTATTCAAGCAGGTTCTTTCTTATACCGAAGTTGTTGTTCTCTATTCTTTTTTGTGCTTTTTCAATGGCGCTGGAAAGCATCTTGTGCTGTATCTGCTCTCCCTCGGGTATACCCAAAGAATTAAATATATTCATAAGTCGTTCCGAACCGAACAGACGCATAAGGTCGTCTTCCAATGAAATATAAAAGCGGGATTCACCGGGATCTCCCTGTCTTCCTGAACGTCCTCTTAACTGGTTGTCAATACGCCTTGATTCATGACGTTCGGTACCGATAACTTTCAGTCCGCCTACTTCGGCAGCACCTTCTCCCAGTTTAATATCTGTACCACGGCCGGCCATATTTGTGGCAATTGTAACTGCTCCGAGTTTTCCGGCCTCGGCTATTATTTGAGCTTCCATCTCATGATATTTGGCATTAAGTACGTTATGAGGAATTCTCTTCTTCTTCAACAACTCACTGATTTCTTCCGACGCCTCGATAGAAATAGTACCCACCAGTACCGGCTGTCCTTTCTTGTGGGATTCTTCAATATCTTTTATTATGGCAGCCAGCTTTTCCTTCTTTGTCTTATAAACTGCATCTTCATGGTCTATACGGATTACGGGAACGTTGGTAGGAATTTCAATTACGTCCATACCGTAAATTTCTCTGAATTCTTGCTCTTCTGTAAGCGCCGTTCCGGTCATACCGCATTTTTTCTTATACTTGTTAAAGAAGTTCTGGAAAGTTATGGTAGCTAAGGTCTTTGACTCTCTCTTTACCTTAACCCTTTCTTTAGCCTCTATTGCTTGATGAAGTCCGTCACTGTAGCGTCTTCCCGGCATAATACGGCCCGTAAACTCATCCACAATAAGGACCTCATCGTCTTTAACTACATAATCTTTATCTCTGTGCATAAGATAATGAGCCCTGAGGGCAAGGATTACATGATGCTGGATTTCCAGGTTCTCAGGATCGGCAAGGTTTTCAATATTAAAAAACTGCTCTACCTTTTTAATTCCCTGCTCTGTCAAATGTACATTTTTCTCTTTTTCGTTGACTATAAAGTCGCCTTCTTCTTTTATTTCTTCTTTCATTATGGCCGCCATCTTGGTAAGCTCGCCGCTGGCTTTACCTTTTACCATCTGTCTTGCCAGTATATCACATACCCTGTATAATTCGGTGGACTTGCCGCTGCTTCCTGATATAATCAAAGGTGTTCTTGCCTCATCTATAAGAACAGAGTCAACCTCGTCAATTATGGCATAATGAAGATCCCTTTGAACCAGTTGTTCTTTGTAAATGACCATGTTATCCCTAAGATAATCAAAGCCGAACTCATTGTTGGTACCGTAAGTAATATCGCAAGCATAGGCCTTTTTTCTTTCTTCCCTGTCCATGCTGTTTAAAATTACCCCGACCGACAAACCTAAAAATTCATAAATCTTGCCCATCCATTCGGTATCACGCTTGGCCAGGTAGTCGTTAACTGTAACGACATGTACGCCTTTTCCTTCCAAAGCATTTAAATATGCCGGAAGCGTAGCCACCAGGGTCTTTCCTTCACCGGTTTTCATCTCGGCTATGCGTCCCTGATGCAAAATTATACCACCGATCAGCTGTACTCTGAAATGCCTCATTCCAAGGACCCTTTTTGCGGCTTCTCTTACCGCCGCATAAGCTTCTACCAATATATCATCAAGGGTTTCACCGTTTTTCAGTCTGTTTTTAAACTCGACAGTTTTGGCTCTTAGAGCTTCGTCGGACAGCTTCTCCATCTCAGGCTCAAGAGCTTCTATCCTGTCAACTAAAGGCAACACACGCTTAACTTCTCTTTCACTGTGTGTTCCAAATATTTTTTCTATCAGTCCCATTATATACTCACTCCCGTATCTTTCTTTTCAATCTTATAACGTCTGGGTTCTTCAATGTAATAATTCACCTATTATTGTAACATTACCGTTTATATTTTTTCAACTTAATTTTATCCCCTAGGCATATCCATAGCAAATACAAGAAGACTGCCGCAAATAATGTCGGAAATATTTGCGGCAGTCCTTATTATCTAGTTAAGTATTCACACATCTAACTGTGTAACACCCATCTTAATACTCGGGTTCTATCAGTCCATAGGTATTGCCTTTTCTTTTATATACCACATTAACTTCATTTGTCTGCGCATTTCTGAATACAAAGAAATTATGTCCCAAAAGCTCCATTTGCACACAAGCTTCTTCAGGGTCCATAGGTTTTATGGCAAATTTTTTAGTCTTGACTATTTTTACGCCATCGTCTTCGGCATAATCATCTTCCATAAACGCCTTGTTAAAATTGGCAGCAGCCTGCTTGTGGTTTATCAGCTTATTTTTGTATTTTCTTAATTGGCGTTCAATGATTTCTTCAACCAAATCTATAGAAACATACATATCATTGCTTACTTCTTCTGCTCTTATAATACTTCCTTTAACAGGAATTGTTACCTCAATTTTTTGCCTATCTTTCTCGACACTAAACGTCACATGAACTTCTGTTTCAGGAGTGAAATAACGTTCCAGTTTTCCGATCTTTTCATATACTGCGTTCTTCAAACTTTCCGTTACATCAATATTTTTTCCACTGATAATATAACGCATATGATCAACTCCTTTTCATAATTAGCACATAAACTAATATGCTAATTTGATTGTAGTTTTATTATATCATAGCCAAAATCTTGTTACAAGCTTTTTAAGATTAAGGTTCATTTATACAGATAAAACTCTATTTATTTTCATATTACCATATTTTCCAACAATTTTCGTTAAATATTAATCAATTAATCCTATAAAAAACTATTATCCGACAATATAAAAATCAGCTACTTTTTCGTATAGATTTACATAAAATGTCGATTTATCAGAAGTAACAAAACGAATTTTCGAACTTTACATGAATTTTAACGTGCGACAAGAGTAGTTTATAAATGTGGATAATGTGGATAAATTCGTGTATAACTTCTTTTCAATTAAAATTAGTGCTTTTATTATGTGGATAACTTCTTAATAAAGTTATCCACTTAAAGTTACTATATCCATTTTATGTAAATAACTTTTCTTCTTTTGTGCAAGATAACCATATCCGGCTTTGTCAATAGGTTTTTGTTAATGATTTTTTTGATCTTATTTCAAATTAAAATTTCTCTAATTTAATCAATTTTCAAAACTTTATGAAAGTTGATAAATTTTATTGCAAATACTACGATTTAATTCGTAATTTGCTTCCTTTTTTTTAATATATCCCATTTATCATGCATTTTATTAATAAAAAAGGCCGTCCTAAATGATGACTCACTTAGTACAGCCTGCTATCACGCTTATTTTATTTAATAACTATAATATTAAGACATTAAACTCTTTTCATATTTATCAACTTTATCTGCCAGAAAAGGTGCAAGCCCCACAAATTCCGCTCCATAAGCATATAAATTTTTTCCACCTTCTGCGTCCGGACAATGCGCATTACAACCCTAATGAAATCTCCGTTATTTAAATTAATAGTCCCTCTAAAATAGTATCCAACGGGTAAGACTGCTTCGCTTACAAAACCAATACCGCTTTTTGAAATATCGTAAACCCTTATCGAAACCCCTAAATTTTTTACTACTATATTATCTTGCTTAAATAGCTCGTCTACTTCCATTTTAAGAACAATAGGCAGTCTTTTATACCTTCTTCTTTCATTTATTTGTTTGTTATCCACATGAACACCCCTTCTGGAATTAGAAAAGATATTACAAATTATACGGGTATCACAATAAAATAATAGCACAAATTCAATTATTTTCCAATAATTTTATTAAAATACAGCTTAAATAACTACAAAAAAGACTGTCCTGCTTTTACTCCAGGACAGTCTTATATTAGCTTATTTAATCAATAACATTTCTTATAGTATATATTTTTCTGTAATTATATTTGGAAGTTATAATACCTTGTCTTGAATTTGCTGCATGTACTATTTTTCCATCACCGATATATAAGGCAACGTGGTTTACAACGTTACTGCTGTTGGCATAAAAGATCAAATCACCCGGCTTAAGTTCTCCTTCGCTTATTTTACGCCCTTGTTTAGCCTGCTGCCTTGACTGTCTTTCAAGGGAAATACCGAATTTAGCAAAGACCAGTTTAACAAAACCGGAGCAGTCCGTTCCGTTGGTAAGGCTGTTGCCACCGTATACGTAACGGTTGCCGACGAATTTAAGGGCATAATTAACTATTTCCTTCCTTAGCTGGCTTACGTTGCCTATATTTACGGTTGTTTTTTCTTCATTATTAGATTGCTTCTGTTCATTTTTCTTCTGCTCTGCAGCCTTTCTTGCTTCTTCCTGTCTTCTTGCTTCTTCTTGGCGTCTTCTCTCTTCTTCTTCAGCCAGCCGCTGCAGTCTTTCAGCTTCCGCTCTTTCCGCTTCCTGCTGCATGCGGATTAATCTTTGCTCCTCTTCTATAGAAATGGCTTTTTTAAATATTACTTCTATTTCTACATAATCTTTATGTACATAACCTGTCAAATCATTGCCGTATTCGTCGGAAGTTATAAGGATTTTTGCCCATTCATCGGTTTCCTCCAGAACAGGATAACTCTCACCCAAAGGTATCAATTCCAGAGTTCTTGATTCTTTGCTGGGTTCTTCACGAACTCTCAAAGTTTGGGTATTTATTACCGTAGCATATTTTTCAGCATACTTGTCTATCAATCCTTCCGCATCTTTGCCCACTGCAAGATAATTGGCAGCGATATAACCAGTCACATCACCGGATATTATTTTTACCCAGTCTCCGGGAAGCCATTCAAGAATATCGGCTGCACTTCCTTTGTATAACTTTCCGACTATCTCACTTTCGGTAGACGGTTGGTTTCTGATATTTACATAATTAGCGGCAATCGAAATCCCCAAATTAGCATAAGGAGAATATAATTCTGTCTTATATATTTCCGTTATTTTATCTGTAACCGAACTATCTCCGCATGAAAATACACTATTCAAGGTTTTTGATATTCCGGCCACACCACAATCAACCAATGTCGACTGCTCGGCGTATGCTTTATCTTTAGAACTTAATAAAACTATTATGGCCGATGCTGCCAATACGGCAACTCTCAAAGCCGGACATTTTTTCATCTGTATTCCTCCCAAGTACGCTTATAGCTATTCTTCTCTCGTATTCATTTTGCTACGGGTTGAACTGTTTCAAATTGTTACAAAATTATTACATTGTTTAAAATCATTATAGCAAACCCTATACTTGGTGTCAATAAATTAATGTAAAATAAAACCGGAAAATCAGGTATTTTCTTATATTTTTAACTTTTCGAAAAAAATTGCATTTAATTGTCCGGCATTAGTTATTGTTCAAATATTTTTCTACTGCTGTAATAGCATTTGCTCCGTCAGATGCCGCAGTAATAATCTGCCTTAACTCTTTTGTCCTTATATCACCGGCGGCAAACACTCCGGGAACATTGGTTTCGCAGTTTTCTCCGGCAATAATGTAACCGTATTCATCTGTGGCAACAATTTTATTAAATATATGTGAATTTGGTATATAACCGACCGCAATAAACACACCTGCTACTTCCACATTAGATATTTC
>Ga0134092_1002947_pt1 | contig 12157 bp, 9 predicted proteins | sample 3_6taG_FD_94454 | JGI IMG/M metagenome (GOLD analysis project Ga0134092, IMG submission 94454) | Switchgrass degrading microbial communities from high solid loading bioreactors in New Hampshire, USA - 3_6_20_6_A3 metaG | ecosystem: Engineered > Bioreactor > Semi-continuous > Anaerobic > Digestate...
CCGAAAACGGAAAGAAATTATCCGGAGGGTAAAGGCAGAGAATAACCATAGCCAGGGCCATTTCCAAGGATGCGGAGATTTTATTTATTGACGAAGGCACTTCCAGTTTGAACGAAGAGCTGGGCAGGGAGATAGAAAAGACATTTTTGGAGCTTAAAGGTACCGTAATTGCCATAAGCCACAGATATTATGAAGGGGTTACGGAGAATTACGATTATGTAATCGAGCTTAAAAACGGTAAGGTTCATTGCTTCCCGGCCAGGGATTATTTTGAAGAGGTGATCACATGGTAAAAAAAATCTTTAATGTAACTCCATATTTGATTCTGGCCATGCTGGTCACGGGGATTAACAGCTTTTTGGACGGACTGGCCAATTTGCGAATGACGGAAATGCTTGATTATGCCATAAGCGGACAAACTCATGAATTGAAAGGGCAAATACCCCCAATTCTGGTGATTGCCCTGGCATTGGTACCGATGGGAATCCTGGTGGGACTGACAAGCAATTTATACAAAAAGAAAGCCAGTATCTTTTTAAAGAAATACTATTTAACAAAGGTTTTCGGAAAAAATATCGCCGAATTTCAAAAGGAAAACAACGCAAAATATCTGTCGGCGCTGACAAATGATTTTAATACTCTGGAGACAAACCTGATTACGGGAATCTATACGGTGTTTGAATCTGTCACGACATTTATAGCAGGTATCTGGCTTTTGTCTACGGTGGATGTCAGGATGATTATACTGGCCGTTGTGCTTGTATTACTTAACCTGGCCATATCGGCCATAGCTTCAAAGCCGTCGAATAAAGCCAATAAGGAACGCAGTGATATGTTTGACGGGTATACGTCATATATAAAAGAAATACTTTCGGCATTTCATATCGTAAAAAACTATAATCTTCAGCAAAAGGTAACCGATGACTATAATAAAAAAAGTGAGGATATTCAGCAAAAAGGATTTATTATAGAAAGAATGTTATCCTTTATTATGAGCCTGGAACACTTTCTGATGAATTTATCGATATACGGCATGGTTATATTGGTCGGATATTTTGCCGTCATCGGCCGAGTATCCGTAGGCGGCGTTCTTTTGGTTGTTAGCGGAATTCAGAAAATGACCTGGCCTTTATTTAATATAAGCGAAAATCTTCCTAAACTCTTTACGTCGAGAGATCTGATTAAAAAAATAGAAAAAACCCTGGAAAATTCAGATACATATGCCGAAACCGTAAGTTTGCCGGATTTCAGCGACGAAATTGAATTTAAGAACGTGGAATTTTTATATGAAGATTCCGAAGAGCCGGTTCTGTCGGATATTAATTTCAGAGTGAAAAAGAACGGCAAATACCTTGTGGTCGGACCTAGCGGCGGAGGAAAATCTACTTTGCTGAAGCTTTTCAGAAAGTATTATAACCCTACAAAGGGAATGATTTTAATTGACGGACATAATCTGAAAGACGTGAAACGGGAAGATTATTATAAGCTGATCGGAAATATAGAGCAGCAGGTTTTTATATTTGAGGATACGGTAAGAAACAACCTGACTTTATATAAGGAATATCCGGAAGAAGAGATAGAAGCCGCGATAGAGGCCGCAGGCCTGACGGAATTTGTAAAACAGCTTCCGAAGGGACTTGATACCGTCATATATGATAACGGCAGGAACATATCCGGCGGTGAAAGAAGCAGGATTGTAATAGCGAGAGCCCTTCTGTCCAAAGCGAAAATACTGCTTATGGATGAAGCATTTGCATCCCTTGATATGGAACGGGCAAGGGAGATTGAAAAGACCATACTGAACCTTAAGGATATAACCGTTATCAATGTCAGTCATGTGATTTTTAAGGATACAAAAAAGCTGTATGACAGGGTTTTAACCGTTAAGAGAACTATTTATTGACGACCGTAAATAACCGCTGATAAATACATGCTGACTGTCATTTCCGTAACGGGCTGTATTTTTCATTATGGCTTCATTATAAACGATAATGTTTTATTCGATTAAATGGTTAAGGATATGGTATATGTAGCGGGCCAGATTATCCTCATTAAGCAGGAAATCGTTATGTACTTCTACGAAGGAGATTTTGTCGTCATAGCTGTTTTTAAAGGCAGGAGACAGAACAGGGTGGTACTGGGGCACAAAAACACCCTGTTTTTTTGTGTAACAGTTGGAAGGAGTCGCTTTCTTCCGGTATTCCTTGTCTACAAAAATGGCAAGGCTCTTATGGACGGCCCTGTCTTCCGCCGGTAAATAATAATAATCCTTATAATTATCGTAAAAATATTTCAGTTCACCTTCGTAAGTTTTGATGTAAACATCGGCTGTGTTGTTGCAGGCGTTTACATACAGGCAATCGTTTCCGAAGCTTATGCGGGACGGAAGGTAAAAATTATATTCCAGACGGACAATAAGCTGCCCGCTGTCCACACCGGCGCGAACAATATGAAATGCGCCGTCAAATAAATCGTTGTAATAAAGTATGGGGCAAATTTTTACCAGGCCTTTGAGGTCGTCTTCATTATGCTGCATAATAAGATGCAGCAGTTCTTCGGTTTCCAGGGAAGTATTATCCCCGTTATCCTGAACGTTTCTTGACTTTCTTAGGTTTTCAATCCGTTTTTTTCCGAGATAGCTTTGGTAAACTTCTATCAGTTCTCCTCCGCTTAAGGTGTCCTGACGTCTCACGTTCAGAAAAGTTTCTATCGATTTTTGCTTAAAATTCTTAAGATTGAATATTTGCTTAATGGGAGTGATCATTTTATACAAATCAAGGTTCCGGATATTGTCGAAGGAATAATTTAGCTTAAGCAGTTCGCATTTTTTTATCAGATAAGGGATATCAAACCCTGAACCGTTGTAATTAACAAGGATGTCATAGCCTTTAATAAATTCAAAGAAATTTTTTATTATCTGGACTTCTTCCCTAATATCTTCTGCGAACCATTGGATCATATGCAGGTCAGAGGAATCCTTATATATGCAGCCTATCAGGTACAGATATGTGGTTTGGGCGGTAAAGCCCGTGGTTTCTATATCAAAAAAAACAATCTTATCCGTATTGAATTTATGCTCCAGAGGATAGCCCGGCGTTATTTCGACGGGAAACTGCCTGATTATCATCGAATTTACTCCTTTCATCGGTTAAATCTATTTTAACATAGGGATTTATGGAAAAACAATGCATATTTTTAATTATTATGATAGAATATATAGGGAATTATGTAATCATAATAAGGGGTGGCTAGTATGTGGCATATTACCATACTGGGTTATGATTTTTTTTACCTGTTCTATATGTTTTTTATATACGCTTTCATAGGCTGGATTTACGAAAGTACATATGTATCGATTAAAAAAAGAATGTGGGTTAACAGGGGGTTCTTTAACGGACCAGTCATTCCCATATATGGCTTTGGGGCGCTTATATTCTATATGGTTTTATGGCCGTACAGGGATAACAAAGCTCTGACTTTTTTCGGCGGAGCGGTGCTTGCAACGGTTTTGGAATACATAACGTCATGGCTTATGGAAGCAGTGTTTCATACAAAATGGTGGGATTACAGCAACTATCGTTTCAACATACACGGAAGGGTATGTTTGCAGGCATCCATACTTTGGGGATTTTTGTCGGTAGTGATGCTGAACGTTATTCATCCGAAGATAGATCACTTAATCAACAAAATTCCCAGAAAAAAAGGAGAATACATAGGCTTTCTGATTTCCTCCGTCTTTTTGGCGGATTTTGTTGTGACGATTATCGGTACCGTAAAATTCACCAGACTCCTTAATCGTATACATATTCTGAGGCAGGAACTGGTGGAATATATCAGCACATCAAAGCTGTATGAATATAAGAAGGAAACTCTTGAAAAACTTCCGATGTTCCGGCTGTTTAATATTATGAAGGAATATGCTGCATCCAAAGACGAAATTATTAAAGAGAGCAAAATTTATCAAAGCCTGGTGATAAAAAAGAATTATATAAGAATACTGAAAGCATTTCCGACTATGGTTGCGGGAAAACGGACCATGGCTTTGCAGGATTTGAGGGAAAAGGTCTTTAGGAAAGCAAACATAAATGTAAATGATGTAAAGGAAAAGGTTAAGGGAAAAGTTAAGATATCTGCCCTGTGGCGGAAGGGGCATTTGAAGTCATATTTCAGGAAGCGCGGAAAGGGCAGAAAATGATGACAAACCTGCCAATCCCTGGTATCCTATAGAAAATTTCTGTAAGCTGATGATATATAAAGGTATTGTACATAACCACACCGTATCTTATAATTGAAAATGATTAGGTATGTTCTGATTACGGCCTTAACGCAAACATTCAAAAATGAACTTTAAATTAACTAATTCTGTATATGCAGGTTTTTAAAAATAAAATATCTGAATATGCGATTTTGGAATCGGAAGATATATCATAGGTTGGGAATGAAAAAGTAATATACAGAAAGTTTGAGGCGATAAAATGATTGGATATATAAAGGGTGAGCTGGCGGAAGTAAAAGAAAATTATATTGTTATAGAAGCCGGCAGTATAGGGTATGAGGTATATCTGCCGTCATCATCCATAACAGAACTTCCTCCAAGAAACAGTACCGTAAAGGTTTATACATATCTTCAAGTCAGGGAAGATGCCCTTTGTTTGTACGGATTTCTTACAAAAGACGATTTGGAAATGTTTAAACTGCTCATTACGGTAAACGGAATTGGCCCTAAAGTGGCGATGGGGATTCTTTCAGCCGTTTCGGCGGATGATTTGAGGTTTGCCGTCCTGGCGCAGGATTCGAGGACAATAGCGAAAGCTCCGGGAGTCGGTAAAAAAACGGCGGATAAAATCATATTTGAGCTTAAGGATAAGGTTAAGCCGGAAAGCATGTTAATGAAAGACACTGAAGAGCAAACCGGCGGGATTGATGATTCAAGCGTTTTCGGCAAACGGGACGAAGCCGTACAGGCCCTTACGGCTTTGGGATATTCTTCATCGGAAGCTTACAGGATTATCAGCCAGATAGATATAACCGAGGAAATGACTACAGAGGACATCTTAAAACAGTGTTTGAAGAGATTATAAGGAGTGTACATAACCATGCGAATTATTTCAACCGAATTGATGGAGGAAGACAAAAAACTGGAGAACACCTTAAGGCCCAAGATGCTGTCGGATTATATAGGGCAGACAAAAGTGAAGGAAAATCTTAAGGTTTATATAGAAGCCGCCAAACAAAGAAACGAACCCCTGGACCATGTCCTTCTTTTCGGTCCGCCGGGACTGGGTAAGACTACTCTGGCAGGGATTATTGCCAACGAAATGGGTGTCAACATAAAGATTACTTCAGGACCGGTAATCGAAAAACCCGGTGAAATGGCAGCCATACTAAATAATCTGAAGGAAAAGGATATCCTGTTTGTGGATGAGATTCACCGCCTTAACCGGCAGGTGGAGGAACTTTTATATCCTGCCATGGAGGATTATGCAATAGATATAGTCATAGGAAAAGGAGCGGCGGCAAAATCCCTGCGGCTGGATTTGCCAAAGTTTACCTTAATCGGGGCCACAACCAGAGCCGGCCTTTTGACACCGCCATTAAGAGACCGTTTCGGAGTGGTGAACCGTCTTGAATTTTATACGGTTGAAGAACTTAAACAGATTGTTTTAAGATCGGCTCAGGTAATAGGAGTGGATATAGACGATGAAGGCGCCATGGAGCTGGCACGCCGTTCCAGGGGAACACCCCGTCTCGCCAACCGTTTGCTTAAGCGGGTAAGGGATTTTGCACAGGTCAAGTATGACGGCAAGATTACAGCAGAAGTTGCCAGATTCGCCCTGGATCTCCTTGAAGTGGACAAGTTGGGACTCGATAACATCGACAGGGAGATTCTTTATACAATGATTGAGAAATTCAAAGGAAGACCCGTAGGCATTGAAGCCATTGCGGCCACCATAGGCGAGGATGTCACAACCATAGAAGAAGTATATGAACCGTACCTTGTACAAAACGGTCTTATACTTCGTACACCGAGAGGCAGGGTGGTTTCGGATCTGGCGTACAAACATCTGGGACTGGAGAAGCTAACGGAATAGAACCGCTTGTATAAAATGAAAATTTAGGATATAATGTACACAAATAATATATTGAGTCTTGTCGAACAGCATCGTCTTATAAGCATCGCCATATTTTTAGTAATTGGAGGCAAACGGGATGAAAAAAATTAACGATATTGAGGTTATAATAAATAACAAAAGATATACGTTAAGCGGATATGAAAGCGAGGAGTATCTTCAGAAAGTCGCTTCCTATATCAACAATAAATATAATGAGTTTAAAAACAGGGATGCTTATAAGTTTTTGGATTCCGAACTGAGACACATAATGATTGAGATTAATATTGCCGACGATTATTTTAAAGAAAAGGAAAAACTTAAAGAGCTGGAAGACGAGAACAACGAAAAAAGCAACGAAATATTTGATTTAAAGCATGAACTGATAACTGCCCAGACCAAACTCCATTCAGCGGAAAAAGAAATAGAAAGTTTAAAAAATGAATTGTATGAGGCTCAGAAAAAAATAGTCCGTCTGGAAACGGAATTGCAGGAAGCGGATAAGAAAAGATAAGTCGAGAATGTCAAAGCTGTCATTAAGTGGTACATACATAACCCCCAAGGGGCGGTGGGTGTCACTTGGACAGCTTGTTTATTTTATATAACATATTTTGATTTATGCATAAATAAGCTGTTCTTAAAAGTCTGCATTGAGATTTCCGGACTCATAAACGAGCTTGAAAAGCATATAAGTACAAACGCGGGCAAGGCCTGATGTGTTCGGCATGAAAGTGAAGCCGTAAAAAAATCTTATTATAACATTGGTTGTATTCTGTATAAGCATTTGGAAGCGATATTTAAAACAGAAAAGAAACCGTTATAAACGGTTTTAAAGCAAGAAAGAGGGAAGTTATGAAAAGACAGATTGAAATACTGGCACCTGCGGGTTCATACGAAAGCATGAAAGCGGCCATGAATGCCGGCTGTGATGCCGTGTATATCGGAGGCAGCAGATTCGGTGCCAGGGCATATGCCGACAATCCGGATGAAGATACCCTGTTAAATGCCATAGACGAAGCCCATTTAAGGAAGAAAAAGCTGTATCTGACCGTCAACACCCTGATAAAGGAAAAGGAGATGCAGGAAAGCCTCTATAACTTTTTGGAGAAATATTATCTGGCCGGACTGGATGCGGTGATTGTACAGGATGTGGGTGTTATGCATTTTATACACCGGCATTTTCCCGATCTTCCCATACATGCCAGTACCCAAACCACCGTTACAATGGCCAGGGGTGCCGATTTACTAAAACGCATGGGCGTAACAAGGCTGGTAACCGCCAGGGAACTGTCGTTTGATGAAATAAAAGATATCAGGGACAAAACCGATTTGGAGATTGAAACCTTTGTTCACGGAGCCTTATGCTACTGTTATTCGGGTCAGTGCCTTATGAGCAGCCTCATAGGCGGAAGGAGCGGAAACAGGGGCAGATGTGCCCAGCCCTGCAGGATGGCTTATAAATTCTATTCGGATGGGAAAATGGTATCGACCGATAAGGAGCCCTATCTTCTCAGCCTGAAAGACATAAATACCGTGGCTTTAATTCCAGATTTGATAGAAGCGGGCGTGGATTCTTTCAAGATAGAAGGCAGAATGAAACGGCCGGAATATGCAGCCGGGGTTTCTTATATTTACAGAAAATATGTGGATTTGTACTTTAACGGGGGTAAGGACAGGTTTTATGAATTCCTTGAAAGCCGGGAATATAAAAAGGACATGCTGGATCTTTTGGATTTGTATAACCGGGGAGGATTCTCACAGGGGTATGGCCATACGCATAACGGAAAAACCATGATGTCCTTCAGCCGCCCCAATCACAGCGGAGTGAATGTCGGCAAGGTTACGGGTTTTGAAAAGGGGCAGGTTAAAATCTTGCTCAGTGAGGATGTCAATGCCCAGGATGTCCTTGAAATAAGAAATGACGAAAACGAGCCGGTATTTGAATTCACCGTCGGTGAGAGCGCACCGGCCGATAACATGTTAACCGTAAGGGCAGGTTTTAGGCCCGGAAAAGACCGGGAGAAAAACGGCAGAACCGTTATAAACAGAGGCTACCGGGTTTATCGTACAAAAAATAATATGCTGCTTAACTCAATCCGGGAAAGATTCATCGACCGGGACGAAAAACAGGGAATTACGGGGATACTGTACGCAAAAGAAGGGGAAAGATTAAAGCTCGAACTATATTTTGACAATTTGTCCGTCACGGCTTGCCATAATACCGTCGGTTTGGCCAAAAGTCAGCCCATGACGTCCGATAAGCTTAAAGCCTCCGTTGACAAACTGGGAAATACCTTGTTTTATTTTAAGGAACTGAAGGTTGAGGCGGACGACAATATTTTTGTTCCGGTATCCTGGCTTAACGAAATAAGGAGACAGGCCGTAAGCCTTCTGTCGGAAGCCGTAACCGGTTCATACCGCAGAACTAAGGCGGATTCCGCTGCTTTCGATTATAAGGGAACGGAAAACAACAGCCCGAATTGGAACAGAAAGAGCAATGATGACAGGAATACGGATGATTCGGATAGAACCGCGGTTCGTCCCCTGAATATAAGTGTTGCCGTACAGAAGGAAGAACAGTTTCTTGCGGTATTGCCATATACTGAGGTGGATGCCGTATATGTGGATTATGATACCTTTTCTGTGGAGCAGATTATCATGATGGCAGATAAAGCCGCAAAGGCCGGAAAGGCGTTATACCTTTTATTGCCCCATATATGCAGAAGAAAGGTATATGAGAAATTAAAAGAGGATATGGTTCTGACAGTAGGAAATGATAATATAAAAGGCTATATAATAAAGAATTTCGAAGAAGCGGCATTGGTTCAAGGTGTTTTGAACGAGTTTGGGGTATCAAAAAAGATTAGGCTGAACCACAATATGTATGTTTTTAACAGGGAAGCCAAGTCGTTCTGGAAAGAAAAAGGCATATATGATTTTACCGCGCCACTGGAGCTGAATGAAAAAGAATTAAAAAGCCTCGGATTGTCCGATTGTGAGCTTATGGTATACGGTTATCTGCCGGTCATGATATCCGCCCAGTGCCTTTATGCGAATACGAAAGGATGCGGCAAAAGCAGTTCCGGAATAAGCGGTCCGGATTATCTGTCCGACAGGTTGGGAAAGAAGTTTTATGTTATGTCAAACTGCCGCAGTTGTTACAATATAATATATAACGGTGATCGGCTTTCCCTAATCGAATATTCGGAAAAAATCGCCGGATTAAATCCGTACGGAATCAGGCTTGATTTTACTTTTGAAAATGCCGATGAATTAAATAAGGTTTTATCGGCATATATAGATGTTTTTATATACGGACGGGAAAACTATCCCGATTTCGGAAACATGACAACGGGGCATTTTAAAAGGGGTGTGGAATAAAAGAAATAAATAATATGAACAGTTAGGCATTTCGTACGTTGCGGTATATTAAAGTAACGTACACATTTTAAAACGGATAAGAAACCGGTATGACAGGAACGTGTACCATGAAACGGCAGTTTACCGTGTTATGAAAAATAGCAGATAATAAAGAAAAAGCAGGTGTAAGCATGAATATAGCCGTTGAATTGACAAAGTATCTGATGCTTCTTATGATGGGTGCTTATACCTATCATGCTTTCAGATCGGCATTAAAAAAGAATAAAATATATCAGGACAGATCTTACAGGTGGATGACGTTTTTTATTTTCCTGTTCCATTTTACGGGATATTTTACCCTGTATCTTCAGTCGCCGAATAGCAAACTTCTGTTTCTATACGGTATGGAAGTTCTGGTTTTTATTCTGGCACTGGAGATTTACAGACTTCTTTATCCCGGGATATCGGGACTGCTTCTTAGAAATATGCTGATGCTTATTTCGACAGGATTGATAATTCTTACCAGGCTGTCTTTTAATAAAGCGGTCCGGCAGTTTGTTATAAGTGCGGCTGCTTTGGGATTGTGCCTTATCGTTCCGGCAGTTATGAACAAACATGACAGGATAAAAAAATACGGCTGGATTTACGGTTTATCCGGCTTAGGCTTATTGATACTGGTAATTTTAGTCGGAACCGAAAATTACGGCGCCAAAAGCTGGTTGTCTATATTCGGGTTAATAACTGTACAGCCTACGGAACTGGTTAAACTGCTGTTTGTTTTATGCTTGGCTTCTTTGCTTTGCGAAAATACCGGTTATAAAAGAATATGTTCGGCAACGGTACTGGCTGGCGCTACGGTTTTGGCCCTGGTTTTTCAGAAGGATTTGGGTGGAGCCCTGATCTTTTTTGTAACCTATGTCTTTATACTGTATTGTGCTGCCGAAAAGCCCCTATATCTGCTTTTGGGCCTGGGCGGAGGAAGCCTGGCTTCGTGGGTTGCTTACCGTTTGTTTGATCATGTAAAAGTGAGGGTATTGGCCTGGCAAAACCCTTTCGGATATATCGACAAGGAGGGCTATCAGATCTCCCAGTCCCTGTTTGCCATAGGAACCGGGGGGTGGTTCGGTATGGGGCTTAATCAGGGCCTGCCCACCAGTATTCCGGTGGTGGACAGTGATTTTATATTTGCCGCAATAGCGGAAGAATTTGGCGGATTTTTTGCTCTGTTCCTGATCTTGCTGTACGTCAACTGTTTTGTCATACTGATAAATATAGCCTTAAAATCGGAGGATAATTTCTTAAGGCTTTTATCCCTGGGATTTTCGGTGATGTTCGGATTTCAGGTATTTTTATCCGTAGGAGGAGTGATAAAGTTCATCCCTTCCACGGGAGTTACCCTGCCGTTAATCAGTTACGGCGGCAGTTCCATGGTTTCTACGATAATTATGTTTATGATAATCCAGGGAATTTATAATTCGGGTAACAAGTCGGCTAAAATTAAGGCGAAAGACTGAGCTTAAGGTGGTAGAAATGGGGAATAAAAATAGGGCAAGCAATAAAGCGGCAAAGGACAACGGTGGTACAGAATACGGTCATCGGGATAAATATTCCGGAAGAAAAACCATATTGTCTGTGGTTTATATTTTTACCGGACTGTTTGTCCTTATGATGGGTTATTTCGTATATTTTCTGCAGGCAAAAAGCAAAGATGTCATTAACAGCACCTATAATTTGCGGCATGACGTATTGGCAAAAAGGGTGACACGGGGAATGATTCTTTCTGCCGACGGAGAAATATTGGCGAAAACCGTAACAGACGATGAAGGGAATGAAACCCGCAGGTATCCGTATGACGATATGTATGCGCATGTTGTGGGCAGGGTAACGAGAGGAAGGACCGGAATCGAATCGACGGAAAACATAAATCTTCTGACATCATATGAAAATTCGCCGGAAGCTATTTATAACGATCTGATTGGGGTTAAAAATCCCGGGAATAACGTAATCACCACTTTAAATCACAAGCTTACGAAAGCGGCTTACGATGCCCTCGGAAATAAAACGGGAGCGGTAGTGGTTATAGAGCCGGCAACAGGGAAAATACTGGCCATGGTATCGAAACCTTCCTATGATCCCAATAAAATCGATGAAAACTGGGATAGACTCTCAGAAGATAAAGACAATGAGTCGCCACTGATTAACAGGGCAACCCAGGGACTTTATCCTCCTGGCTCGACTTTTAAAGTCCTTACCGCTCTGGCATATATGAGGGAAAATTCCGATTATGAAGATTTTGCTTATAATTGCAAAGGGAAAATTGAGCACGACGGTATGGTGATTCACTGCAGCAACAATAAAGCCCACGGGAAAGTGGACTTGAAGAAGGCGTTTGCCAAATCCTGCAATACGGCATTTTCATCCATAGGTAAAGAGCTGTCCATGGACGCCTTCAGAGAGTTATGCGAGAGCTTTTACTTTAATCAGACACTGCCGTCCAGGATAGGGGCCAATTCCAGCAAATTTGAATTAAAAACGGGAAGTTCGGGAATTAAGGAGGCCATGCAGACGGCCATAGGCCAGGGAAAAACTCTGATAACGCCGCTTCATAATGCGATGATTGCGGCGGCAGTGGCCAATAACGGCATTATGATGAAGCCTTACGTTGTGGACAGGATAGAAAGTGCCGG
>Ga0134092_1002962_pt1 | contig 12109 bp, 19 predicted proteins | sample 3_6taG_FD_94454 | JGI IMG/M metagenome (GOLD analysis project Ga0134092, IMG submission 94454) | Switchgrass degrading microbial communities from high solid loading bioreactors in New Hampshire, USA - 3_6_20_6_A3 metaG | ecosystem: Engineered > Bioreactor > Semi-continuous > Anaerobic >...
AAAAACCTGAGAATCAGTAATCACAACAGCAGGAGGCTTATTAAGATATTTCAGAGTATCTTTAAGCTGATTTTCCTTTGTGATTACAGCCATAGCATAATTGTCAATGATATCACGTATTGTCTGCTGCTGCGGCAGAATCAGTCTCCCTTTTGGAGCCGCCTTATCGATTGGAGTGACCAGAACAGCAATGTCACCTGGCTGAATAAGGCCATCCACCAATGAAGGCTCTTTATCCTCACAATTTGAATTCAAGATTATTTGCTTCTTAAGATCATCAATCCCTATTCCACTGCTGCAGCTGACACACACAAGTGGAGTATTAAGTTCCTGCTTTAACTTTTTCAGTTCATCAGCATCAGGCATGCGTTTATCACATTGATTCAAAACAGTTATACATGGTATTTTTCTTTTTAAAAGCTGTTCGATGAACTCTGTTTCATACTTGGTTATACCAGCTTTAACATCTATGACAACCAAAGCAAGATTGCATTTTCGCAGCACTTCGTAGGTTTTTTCAACCCTTAGTTTTCCTAACTCTCCTATATCATCTATGCCTGCTGTATCAATAAACACAACAGGGCCAATAGGTAAAAGTTCCATAGCTTTGTATACTGGATCTGTGGTGGTTCCGGCAACTTCAGAAGTAACAGCTATATTTTGCCCGGTCAAAGCATTTATCAGAGAAGATTTTCCTGCGTTTCTTCTTCCGAATATACCAATGGTAAAACGATTTGCCATTGGGGTTGAATTCATATTTTCCATTGCTTGTTCTCCTTTCCCAAGGCTATTCCTGATTATAGGGACGTACCTGTCTTTTGCATATCTACATAGTCTCCTCGCGAAAAGTCTGGTACAAGTCCTATGGACTCAATTTTACGGGCAAGTACCTTCAGATACTCTGCTGCTTCCAATCCAGTATAAAGCTTGTTATCATACAATGTATAATCAGCTCTATGTTCAAAAGGTGACAGGTTCGGCATTATAACATTTGCACCGGCAGCAAATCCTTTCACCTGTCCTTCCTCATCTACTGATCCTAAGGCAGTGGTAGCTGGAAGCAGAGTTTTTGGAAGCATGATTCTCACTAATGACAGCAAAATCAGAGTATGTCGGGAGGTTGGATTATAATATCCGGCAAACCTTGTATGCTTATGTGGGATAAAAGGACCGATACCGATCATATGTGGTTTCAACTCTCTTAGAAAAATAAAATCTTCTGCCAATGTTTCATAAGTCTGATAGGGAGAATCCACCATAAACCCAGCTCCTACCTGAAATCCGATTTCCTTAAGGTCATACAGGCATCGCTTGCGGTTTTCCAGACTCATTTCCGGTGGATGCAGCTTATTATAATGTTCTTCATTGGCTGTTTCATGACGAAGGAGGAAACGATCTGCTCCTGCGTCAAATAAATTCTTATAGGATTCTCTGCTTCTCTCTCCAATAGAAAGAGTTACAGCACAGTCCGGATATTTCTCTTTGATTTTCGAAATAATCCTGCACAATCTTTGATCTGTAAAATACGGATCTTCGCCGCCTTGCATCACAAAGGTGCGGAAGCCGATTGCATAACCTCTCTCACAGCTTTCAAGTATCTCCTCTTCTGAAAGTCGATACCGGGTAACATGTAAGTTGCTTCTTTGGAGTCCGCAGTAATAGCAATCATTTTTGCAATAATTGGTGAACTCAACTAATCCACGAAAATATACCCTTCGATTGTAATGCATATCCCGCGCCTCACATGCCAATCTATGCAGCGCTGAGCATTCAGCATCATCAGCCTCTTCATAAAAATACCGGATAATATCTGATATTTCCTCTTTCCCAGCAGAATTCATCTGCTGGGAAAGTTTTTTTACATCTGATAAGTCTATATTCATATAAACCTCCTATAGACGCAGGTCACGCTCACCTTTCTCAATTCTTGATAGATTTTCGAGTATTGTATTATAAACAGGTTCTCCGCGGAACTTCTCTACATGTCTTTTTAGAATATCCTCTCCTTTTTGCCTTGTCTCATCTGAAGCATAATCCAACAAGTACTCCTTCAAAGTAAATATGGCGTTAGGAATGCAGTAATTATGAACAAACTTGGATTTTGCAACTTTCATAAAATGTTCTCCCGTTCTGCCGGCACGGTAGCATGCAGTGCAAAATGAAGGAATACTATTCATATCACAAATTTCTTTTACCACCTGGTCTAAAGATCTTGAGTCGCCAATTGAAAACTGCTCCTTATCAGGAAGCTGATTGGCAGTCTTTGACTTTGCATAACCTCCTACACCTATACGGGTTCCGGCATCAATCTGTGAAACTCCTAATGGCAGCACCTCGCGACGCACATGATCCGGTTCGCGGGCGGTACATATCAAGCCTGTATAAGGAACAGAAAGTCGCAATATAGCCACAAGCTTTTTAAAATCTTCATCACTGACAACGTATTCGGGATGCTCTGAATAGGGCGTACCTATTGCAGGAGTTATGCGAGGGAAAGAAATTGTATGTGGTCCTACACCATTGAAGGTTTCCTCCAAATGAATTGTATGGTACAAGAGCCCCATTACCTCAAATCGCCAGTCATATAACCCGAACAAAACACCCAGGCCGTTATCATCTACGCCTGCCTGCTGCGCTCTATCCATGGAATAAAGTCTCCATCGGTAGTGGCCTTTTATTGTTCCTTCAGGATGAACTCTTCTGTATGTTTCATGGTGATAGGTTTCCTGGAAAACCTGGTATGTTCCTATTCCAACTTTTTTCAGTTTCTCCAATTCATCAACCTTCAGAGGAGCGCAGTTAATGTTAGCTCTTCTTATTTCTCCGTGTTCTGTCTTTACACTATAAACCTTTTTGACTGAATCACAAATAAAATCTATATTGGTTGCAGGTGATTCTCCATAAACCAGAATGGTACGTTTCTGACCTTCTTCAATCATTATGCGTACTTCCTGCTCAATCTCGTCCATTGTAAGAGTCTTGCGATGTACAGCTTTATTGCTGGATCGGAAACCGCAATAAAGACAGTTATTGGCACATTCATCACTTATATATAGCGGAGCAAAAAACACTATACGATCTCCGTATACTTCTTCTTTCAACTGATGGGCTAATTCGTACATTTCCTGTATTGTAGTTTTATCTTTATTCTGAATCAGTATGGCAGTTTCCTCCGGCTCAAGACGAACGCATTGCTCTGCTTTCTTAAGTACTTGTCGCACATCTTCTCTTGATGGATTTTCCCATTTGTTCAGTTGTGCCCAGATCTTATCATCGTCAATAAAATCACGATCCATCTTATCATACTCTTCAAATTCCTTTTGATACTTTTTAAGGAAATTCATAACTAACACTACCTTCCCATTATTATTTACTTTTTGTTACCATGGATTTCACGGTTATTCCTGAGATCCTGCCAAGCTTGCCTGTCATAGCACTGATCTCATCGTTGCTGCCGTCTACAATCAGCGTTATTACTGATACTCCCCTTTCCCTATAGGGAATGCCCATTCTTCCTACAATCAGTTCAGCATATTCGTGAAGTATTGTATTAACTCGTTCTGCGCATGAAAGGTCTTCAACCACGATACCGATAATACCGATCCTTTTATCCATTTTTAAACCTCCTTACAACCACCTTACAATCAAAAACTCCCTTTCCGCCAATTAAGCGGAAAGGGAGTAAAATAGCAAAAAAACAGAACACACATACCAAATGCGCGCCTTTCCGCTCAGAAATACCTCACGGTCAGGTAACGAATCAAGCCCTGTATCCCCAAGCACATAAACTGCAAGCAGATACATTGCATATTCCTTTATTTGATTCTAACATTTACCTTACATTGTTAATTATAATACAATTATATAACTTTGTCAAAATTTTATCGAAGTTATTTATGATTATATTTATTCATTTTTTCATTTCCATGCTTAAAATTGCCGGTAATTTTAGCCATAATTAATTGTGCTTCCATTTTATCTGCTTTTTCTATCTTGGCTATAAACTTTTCGCTTTCTTTACCCTTTATTATCATCACTTGTTTTCCATGCCAAAAAATAAACACTTTATTATCTTTTGATATTTTATATGAAAAAGGTTCTTCTTTCAGTTTATCTCGTTTATCGATATTGCTCATTTGATTAGCCTCCTAATTTAAAATTCATACGTCATACAGCATGTCCACTTTTTATAAACTCATCTGTTATTAATTGCTTTAATTTTATAGAAAGTTCCAATTTGCATTTGTGCCAAGGAGCAAGCAATTATTAAAATATTTAAACCTACTAACATTCAAATCCCCCTCACATTTTTTATTTCGTATCAATCTACAAGCATGTAAAAACCTAAAGTATCACCCTATATTCCGCACCACGGATGTCGCATCACTTCCGCTTTATTTCTTCTAAATTATAAATGTTTTAATCAATTTCAAAAGAATTTATCATTCGTTTAGCTTGGCTAATTATAGAGTCAAGTTGATCTATATCTTTAACATAATTAGACTCTATTTGAAAAACCCATTCTTTTTCTTTATCAAGAAAAAAGAATTCAATAATCCTATCATTCCCATGCTCTGCATATATCGTAAAGTCAGCTGCCAAACCTTCTTCAGTAAATACAGTGGGTAACTCTTTGATTTCCCAACTCAAACCTGCACATTTCAAAAATTCGTCTTTACATTTATCAAAAGTCTCAAATTGTTTAACAGTAACTCCTAATATACATGATGAGTTGGTATTACAATAAAATATGATACATATGCAAATAATAAATATCATTTTATCGTTTCATGATGCAGGTACAATATCTTGGTTAAATAAAATCAAAACTTTTCCCTGTAGTTATTTTTCATATGCCTGACTCCTTGATACCTCTTATATAGCTTGTACCATGATATCTCTTAACATATCAATAATTACCTTATCTATATTCGACTTCTTCTTCCTGTATATCTGATAAATAATACCTGCTACTTACATTATAATGAACATAGGCAGAATCATTTATCTTTTGCATTAATTCTTTTATGTCTCCTTCAAACTCTATAGGATAATTATTTTCAAGTTCAGTAATTTGCTGTTGCAGCTCTTGAAATTCTTCAGATTCCTTAATATCTTCAATAAGTTCTGTATACTTCTTTTCTAAGGATTCTTCATATCTTTGCTCCATTGAATCTTATATTCATCAAAACTCCATATAGAGTAAGGATTTGCAGTAATATCCCTGTAATTTTCATATATAACTTTTTCACTGTCATCAGATACTAAAACCAGTTTTCCATCTTCGGTACAGTAGATTTCTCTTTCCCCATCATTGGATTGGCTAACTTTATATCCATTAATATTTCTACCGGTTTTTATACTATCTGACTGTTGTTCAGATTCTATAGCAGGGCTCATATCGGTATTTTGCAGCTTTTTATTACTGCTTTGGCCAATGCTGAATCCAATATAGAAGGTGAACACCAATAAAATTGATATAACTAGTATTAATGATTATTTTTTCATTTTACTCCCCCATTGTGGTTACCAAACAAGGCTGAAATTTGTAAATACCCATTTGCCTTCAATAAGTTCATATGAGAATGAATAAACCTCCTGATCCACAACCTTCTCAAAATTTTCATCCAATATATCAACAGTTACTTCATATATAATTTTTTTGTCGCTCTCACGGATTATTTTGTGGTGCTCTTCTCCGGCAAAGATATTGGCGCCTCTATCGGCAGGCATAGCGTATAAAGCACCGTCTATATCTATATATCGATTGGTTTCCAAAAGGGAATCAACTATTTTATCAGAAAAAAGAGTGCGCAGATACGCTTCAAGATCTGATTTAGATTTGATACTATCATGATTTACTTTCATATAGATGTCTCCGTTGTATTCTATTCGGCTATTCACATCAAAACTCATTGTAGTTAAATCAAACCAGGAATATGCTTCTACTGCCTTCTGATATGCAAGCTTCACCTCTTCGTCTGTAGGAACTTCTGCTATTTCTTCAACTGTAGAAATTTCTGTAGCTTCTTCAGTTGCATGAACTTCTGTGGCTTCTTCAGCTACAGGAGCTTTTGAAGAACTGCAAGCTGCTAGACTCAATATAATTAATAAAGCTAACATGGCCCTGAAAATCTTTTTCACAACATTTACCCCCAATACTTAATACTAATAATAGTCCTTCTCCGAATTCATGATTATACCATAAAAACTTATCTCTGCTTTTATGCATTAATAATATCACAAGTTTTTTCAATCTTTACTGATTTCATCTGTTATTAATTGTTTTGAAATATCCATCGCTTTTATTATATTATCAAAGCGGGTATGATGAGCGGTGCCCTCTTTAAATTTTTGCTGTGCTTTTTCACATTTGCTTATGGTTGAAGTTACAACTTTTAGCGCTTCCATCAGCTCTTGTTTTGTATATTTGTCCATGAAATTTCACCTCAAATTTGTTTTACATACAAGAGTATTAAAAACTAATTTGTCAATTTGTATATATACATGATGATCTCTGATCCGTTTGCAGTATTATCTACATAAAAAGCAACCCAAAGATAATCTGAAGAAACATACAATCTCAAATTAGTCTTGTTTCCCTCTTTATCATATATGGTATATTGATACTCAACCTTATTACCATCTATTGTATCTTTATCATATAATGCAGATAAATTGCCCTGAATTTCTTCTTTCACGTAATTAGGAGAACTTATTTCCACAATGCTGTCTGCAGATTCAATTTTGAATAGATTTTCTTCAATAATATATGTAGTACCTGCCATTCACTTATTCATATAATCAATTGTAGAAGATGATAAAGGTGATAAATAGCTTACTTTCTCAAATTTGTATTTACCATAGAAGTTATGCCTATCGCTGGTGCTGCAACAAGACAAAAATATTAAAGAGATAAAGCCTATAAAAAACAGATATACCCTCTTCATAATTCAACTACCTCACAAAATATATTCAATTTCTGATTAGCATTATCATACTATTTTAACTAATAAAACCTTCAAAACTTCACAAAAATAATCTGCTATGATTCAGAAGAATATCACTGTTTTTCTAGCAAATCAATAATTCTGTATAACCCTAAAAAAAGAAATGAAACTGCTATTATACCAATAATAAGGCAAAGGTTATAGGGATTATATTTATCAAATAATGAACTTCCCTCAATAAAAATAAGCGCTTGTATTATTGCATATATAAATGTTAGTCTTGAGAACCATAACAAAATTTTTGAAATATATTTATTCATCTAAACTCCTCCATATAATATAATTATTTTATGCTAGTTCTGCATTAGCCAATTCAAAAATGAATTTCACCTTCAGGCAGTTCTTCTTTCTTAAGACAATTGGAATATGTTCTCAATATGTATGCTTTCCGTATTTCATCGGCTTTTATTATTCTATATGTACCATCTATTTCAACCAATGCTGTGTTATTTTCCAAAGCAATTCCAGGGATGCTCTCACCTAGCATCATTTCGTCAAAGGATTCCCTGCCTTCTTCGTTATAATGAGGGCAATGGACAGCAGTACAATATAAGAATACGAAGAATTAATAACACTAAATATTGCTCAATTCCTTTAGTTCATTAACCAGGTTGCTCCATATTTCAAAAGATTGTTCAATTCCTTCTGCAAAACCACCTAACTTAATTACTTCTAATAATTTTTCACCGCATCTTTCGGGCTTAATATTGAAAGTTTCAATAAAATCAAGTGTTCTTTTTCGGCTTGGAAAATAGGTTCTATTAATAGCAAATAACGCTTGAAGGAAATGATCAATTGCTAAATCCATTGCAAAATGATAAAACAGCACATCTTTTCTGGATACAGCCCTATGTAAATCTTCTGTATCCTCAAGTGCATCTAAATGATATTGTATAAGTATCTCTCTTAATTTATCTGTGTAATTGGATAATCTTCCTTTTAAGTCACCTAAAAAATTGCTTTTATCGCATAAAATATTGATATTTTTCAACATGGCACATCGCCCTACTGGATAGTAGTAATTATCCAGTTTATCTGGATATTCTCCATTGAGTATAGATTCTACCTCGGCTAATGTTTCGTTTATTGTAAAATACATTAACCAAGTTTCAATACCGTTTACAAGTACGAAATCTCCTGTTCCCCAATGTCCTCCTTCAAAGATATTTATTTTGCTTTCCTGTATCCGGCTACCCAACTGATCTATTATAGCTTGTCTCTTTTCAAGATCAGGTATCATATCACAATATATAAAAATATCAATATCTCCTTCTCCTGCTTTTGGAATAGAAGTCTTACTGCCACTTATTCCAATTGATTGAACTTCACTCAGTTCTGAAATATTGCTTATTAATGTATCTATAATTTTCTTTGTATCATAAACCATAATATCGCTCCTTCATAAATCGACTAATTCATTTAATAAGCCTCGTTCAAATATTTGATCTAATGCTATATATAACTTTTCTAATGCATTACCCCAGTTTTCATAAAAATCCTTTTCCATTTTCTCATCTGCATTGTCTGTAATTACTCTTATTGATAGTGCTTTAATACCATTCAGATTTGCTGTTTTTATAACTGAAGATGTCTCCCAATTGCATGCATGAGCATTCAGCAAGCTATATAGCTTATCTCTAGTCACTTTATCTTTTACAGTTTTTTCGCCGCTTGCAATATTGCCGAATTTAATATTGGCATCAATTGAACTTAATTTATATATCATTACCATTTCAATATTTGGATTTTTATCCTTTGCTGAATCATAAAAAATAGTCCTGCTTGTTAACTCATCCTTAAACTTAGGATATTCTTCAATCTCACAAACATCATATTCATATACTTCTTTCGCAACAATTATATCGTTGCATTTTAACACATCAACTAATGCGCCTGCTCCTCCGACATCAATTACCATATCTACATTAAACTTATCAATAACTAACTGTGTTGCTGAAGCGCACTGTATCTTACCCGGTCCTGCAAATATGGCTATTGCTTCGCATGATTCATATTTTTTTGAACTAATTGTCCTCCCATTTAAATTGCTTTCACTTGATAAGTTTAAAATGGACTTGCATTTATCATACTCAATTTTACATGGACAAATAATTCCTACTTTGAGTAAAGGTTTCAACCTTAAGCCCTCCTTAACTGCTAGCTTGTCCATTATCTTTGCACCCCTCACCCTCAAGTAATTTCCGCCCTGTTGACAATATCTCATACTCCTATAGCGTTAATGTATTAACTATCCATTTATTAACATTATACTACTATGTTTAGCATAAATGTATAGGCTTTCCTCAGCTTCTATGGCCTCTTCAATATTTCTGTTCAATAATGTTTGTACTTACAAATGCTTTTACCTCCAATAATAGAGATTTTAATACATAATATACTACAAGTACAAAAAACAGTAGACTTAATTTACTGTTTACTTTCGTATATGTATAGTGGGCGGTTATAGGACTTGAACCTAAAATTTCCACTAATTCAATGTGGTATTTTATTTGCAGAGGTAACCCCATTTTATAAAATTGCTGCAATGTGTCCCCCTCCTATAAATATTTTGTTATAATCTGTCCTACGCCCTCTTTATGTTATATCAAAATATTATTAAATCTAAAATGATTACTATAAATCTATTTCCATCTCTATGATTGAATCTTCATTATCATCAATAATCTCTACACTAACCTTTTTTACAACAGTCTCAAAAACATCACTGAAATGCTTTATCTCAGCAACAGCGTTTTTATACTCTTCTTCATCTTCTATTTTCCCTACCGTCATATGTGGTTGATATTCTTGATCTCTTAACCATTGTAGTAAGTATTGTTCTAATATACCTGTATAAAGTTTTTTATGAATATTAACTATATCTTCTTTACCAGTTTCTATATTAAGAAAAAGATAATTCCCGAATGCCTGTACTGGTGTAATTCCTTTTAATACTATTTTGAAAGGTTTTATTCTTGATAAAGCATTAACTATGTGTTCTCTAAGCTTATCTGAACTGATATCGCTTGAAAAAGGAAATACAAGGGTAATATAAGGTCTAACATGTATTGCCAGTGGATCATATTTCTCCGGATCACATCGATTACTTTCAAATTGCCAAATTGTGGAAATATCATAATGCACCTTTTTACCATCTTGTAACATTCTCCTAATACCGATTAGCCTAATTCAAAGGCCTTTTGCTATTACACTGATTTTTCAATCTTCCTGCTGTTATTTGTTATGCAACCAACAAATTGTTACAATAGAAGTTCTTTTAGTTTCTGTTTATAAATTTCTGCTGTTTCATGATAATCCATAAGTATCCCTTCTTCTCTCACAAATTTTCCATAACCTATTGGATCTCCTTACTCCCTACACCTTTTCATTTTCATAATTCATCTGCTTCACTAAATATGCAAATTATCTCAGCAATTCGTTATTGCTTGCGCCTTCAATAACTTTCCCTACAGTCCTAAATTGTCCGAGCCAAAACATCAATGCATTATCCCGAATATATTCGTCATCTATATGTACCTCTTTTATCTCTCCAATAAACCATTTGTGACTGCCTTCATATTCGATTTGGTGAACAACCTTACATTCAAGGTTAACAGGGCACTCCTCTATTATGTAACTATCTATCTTGTTTGCCTTTTTTGGTGTCAAATTCGCCAATTTATATTTATCTTCATGCCTTCCTGAAACAGAGCCACATATGTGTATCTTATCTAATTGATCTTTAGTCGGAATATTGATCCCAAACTCTTTCTTCTTAGATATTAACTCATAAGTATATTTCTCAGGCTTAATTCCCACCATAACAGATGGAGGATTAAAAGAGTAAAAGTGAAATGCTGCAGCCACCATTATATTCCTGTCTACAGTTACAAAAACAACAGGAAAAGACGGTAATGCAATTATTCCATTAAAAAAATTATCATGTATCCTATGCATCTGTATTCTCCCCCTCATTAACCCTATTAAGTATTCTCCTTTATTTAATAATGGAGCAAAACCTACTAATGCATATCAGATAATGTCTCTTTTCTCTTAAACCGAGACCCTAAGAGTTATGTCTCTTAGGGTCTCTAATGTGGTGTAGTTTATTTTTTCCTTGCCCAAATGACAGCTCTGCTTGTGTTCTCGCTTATAGAATTTCCGTTATAATCTCCATATTCATGCTCGATAACAAAACCAGCGGAATCTAACCAAGTATGTATTTGATCAAGTGTGGCAAAATGTTTGGTGGAAATTATATCTTGTTTGATAATTTCTCCGCTTGCACATTTTAGTTCAAACCTACGAATAAACCTGACAATACCGCTTTCGCTGTCATAAGTACTATCAAGCAACAGCATTTTTCCTGTGTTGCCATCGCTATCTGTCCCTTCCCAAATCACACGTTCATTGGGATTATTAAACCAGTTTTCAGGGTATTGAGTGTAACCATAATCTATATAGATATTACCCCCTGAAACCAGTGATCTTGAAGCTTTTTGTATAAGAAGCTCTTGTGCCTTAATATAATCCATATCTGAGACTATGTTGAACAGGAAATTACCTGCTATTACTACAACATCAAATCCATTGCCCCAGTCATCGTTGATTGCATCAGCTTTACGCCAAGCAATGTTGTCCATCCCAACAGATTTTGCTTCTATTTTGCTTAATATATACTCATCAAAATCTAATCCAGTAACATTATGACCTGCTTTTGCAAGAGGTACAAGAATACGACCGCTTCCACAAGCTATCTCAAGAATCCTTTTTGGCTCTGAGCCTATAACTGACAATGCAAATTCTATATCATCTGTATCTGTTTCATATCGGTCATACATATCAGCAATCCATTTTGAAATAATAGGTTTTTCGTTAAACAATTTCTTACCTCCATTTTTATAGGAGGGTTATAGTATAGTCACCCTCCTTATTCTCTTATATCCTGTATATACTAATTTTTTCATATGATATCACCCTCGTATAATAAGTTTTAGAAGTTTTATTTAATGAATTTCCAGCTATAAAACTTCACAAATTCGACCTTTATTTTATAAAAATTTACTGGAAATTGTACCTTGATAATTGAATTATTTTTC
>Ga0134092_1002971_pt1 | contig 12078 bp, 11 predicted proteins | sample 3_6taG_FD_94454 | JGI IMG/M metagenome (GOLD analysis project Ga0134092, IMG submission 94454) | Switchgrass degrading microbial communities from high solid loading bioreactors in New Hampshire, USA - 3_6_20_6_A3 metaG | ecosystem: Engineered > Bioreactor > Semi-continuous > Anaerobic >...
AATATTTTTTATACAAATAAATATAATATTTTAACTATAAGAAATTGAAACCCTCAGTAAAAAAAAAAAAAAAAAAAAAAAAAAAAAAGATGCTATTCTACCTATGAGGAATTGAAACTAAAGAAGATGGAAAGATAATCAAAAAATATTACATAGATGCTATTCTACCTATGAGGAATTGAAACTCTGAGCAATATTACGAAGAATATTTAGCTCAACATGGATGCTATTCTACCTATGAGGAATTGAAACTAAAATCACTGTTGCCATAATTGCTATAAATTCCATCGATGCTATTCTACCTATGAGGAATTGAAACTCATTACAGCTGATATGCTTGAGCCAATTGTTGAGTGATGCTATTCTACCTATGAGGAATTGAAACCCTCTTCACCACTGGGTACTCGTACCCTAGTTTGGACGATGCTATTCTACCTATGAGGAATTGAAACTCGTCTTTATATGCTATTCCGTTAAGGCCGTCCATGATGCTATTCTACCTATGAGGAATTGAAACAACCTGAATATAAAAAAGAATTTGAAAATGTTTCTTGATGCTATTCTACCTATGAGGAATTGAAACAATTTTATATTATGATTTTATCATAATGAATTTTGGAGATGCTATTCTACCTATGAGGAATTGAAACATGCTAATATAGGTCAGTACGGTGGAATAAGGCCGAGATGCTATTCTACCTATGAGGAATTGAAACAATATATAAGAGTCGCTCAACTTCGAACGCCCTTGAGATGCTATTCTACCTATGAGGAATTGAAACCAGTAATCGTAACCGCCAAAGTTTAAATGATTTAATGATGCTATTCTACCTATGAGGAATTGAAACTTTTCTTTCCTTACTATATGCTTTAGTAGGTACTAAAGATGCTATTCTACCTATGAGGAATTGAAACATGAGTGGCGAGCAAAAGCTAAAGAGTTTAACAACCGATGCTATTCTACCTATGAGGAATTGAAACACGTTGAGTATATTGACCCCCAGGATAACGGGCGGAGATGCTATTCTACCTATGAGGAATTGAAACCGTACAACGAATTATACCTATTTAAAAGAATGCATCGATGCTATTCTACCTATGAGGAATTGAAACTAACCAATATAAAACCATCATCATTAATTTGCAAACTGATGCTATTCTACCTATGAGGAATTGAAACACAGGGAATTCTTCAGGACAAATACCGCTTAATAATGGGATGCTATTCTACCTATGAGGAATTGAAACAAAAAGCTGAAGCGCAAGCCGATAAGGCAGGACTGAGATGCTATTCTACCTATGAGGAATTGAAACTCTATAATAGAAAGTGCATGGATTGAAGATTGCAATGATGCTATTCTACCTATGAGGAATTGAAACCGGCGCCTGGCACCTATACCTATCAGCGAATATCGAGATGCTATTCTACCTATGAGGAATTGAAACATGCTCTCACAAGCCTTAACATAAGCTATTACCAGGATGCTATTCTACCTATGAGGAATTGAAACATGTTTTTATTCAGCGCTGGAACGCTGATATAATAGGATGCTATTCTACCTATGAGGAATTGAAACCAATAACACCAGACTCGGCTTGGGAATCACAAATAGGATGCTATTCTACCTATGAGGAATTGAAACAAAAACACTCAGTCATATTTTATCATCCTTTCTCAAGATGCTATTCTACCTATGAGGAATTGAAACTCCTTTAGTACAGCTTCACATTCTTTCAAACATTTTTGATGCTATTCTACCTATGAGGAATTGAAACCATTTTTTGCAATACCCATGGACCGTTTTTTCATAAGGATGCTATTCTACCTATGAGGAATTGAAACCCGGTAGTGCCGGAGCTGTAATCCCGACCACTACCCGATGCTATTCTACCTATGAGGAATTGAAACACGGTACAAATAAACTTATTTGATTGTTATCAGAATGATGCTATTCTACCTATGAGGAATTGAAACCTTGGTAAATTAAGTTTAAAAGACGAATATCAGGTTGGATGCTATTCTACCTATGAGGAATTGAAACGTAGTGGTGACAAAGCAGAAGCCATGTGATAAGGCGATGCTATTCTACCTATGAGGAATTGAAACCCTGAAATTATTGGAAGCTAATCTCCTCATACCCGGATGCTATTCTACCTGTGAGGAATTGAAACTTTGCTACTGTTTCAGGTGAAGTAAGGATTGAGCCTTGATGCTATTCTACCTATGAGGAATTGAAACATTGATCTTTACAATCGATTTAAGGAAGGCAAAAACGGATGCTATTCTACCTATGAGGAATTGAAACTTGGTCAAGAAAAGGGTCAGTAAAGTCGATTTGTAGATGCTATTCTACCTATGAGGAATTGAAACATGATATTGTCAAGTTGGGCATAAAAGATAATACCTGATGCTATTCTACCTATGAGGAATTGAAACATGATATTGTCAAGTTGGGCATAAAAGATAATACCTGATGCTATTCTACCTATGAGGAATTGAAACGACTGAAAAGTTGAAATACAACAATAAGGGCAAACTGGATGCTATTCTACCTATGAGGAATTGAAACTTTTCACTTAGAATTGTATAACTAATCGTGATACAAGATGCTATTCTACCTATGAGGAATTGAAACAAGCCCATACAAGAAAGTGCTGCTATGGCAGCAGAGATGCTATTCTACCTATGAGGAATTGAAACAGTTCCTCCTGATCACGGATGAGTATTCGGTACGTAGATGCTATTCTACCTATGAGGAATTGAAACTCGAAATGGAAAATGGAAACCTGCTACTATTACACTGATGCTATTCTACCTATGAGGAATTGAAACATCCTAGATGGATCATCAGGGATCGCTCCAAAACGTGATGCTATTCTACCTATGAGGAATTGAAACTAAAGAAAATATTCTCAAATGGCGTGTGGTCACAAGATGCTATTCTACCTATGAGGAATTGAAACCTTTCCCTCCCCGATTCTAACTGTTTTTGCCCATTCCGATGCTATTCTACCTATGAGGAATTGAAACAAGAACTTCCGGCATTTCTTCGCAGAACGAACGTGCAAGCACGGATGCTATTCTACCTATGAGGAATTGAAACTGGTGGGTGGCGTTCTCCATCATTAGCCCGGATGAGATGCTATTCTACCTATGAGGAATTGAAACTTCGGCCGCTGATAAACCCTTCCGCATGTCGGTTCCCCGATGCTATTCTACCTATGAGGAATTGAAACTTGAATAGGGAATTCTTCAAATTTTCGTACCGATCCTAATGCTATTCTACCTATAAGGAATTTAACCGGAATAAGAGATGAAGCATTTAGCAGAAGCCTCAAACCCAGAATACACCATCTTGCATGCCTTACCATTTTATGATAGACTCAAGGTATTCGATACAAGGGGGGGATCTCAATGCGCCTGAGTGTGTGGACAAGCTACTTCATGGAGCTGACGCCGGAAGAAATGGTAAAGATATATGCCGAAAAAGGCTGGTCTGAACTGGAATTATCCGATGAACATGGGAAAATGCTCCTGGACAGAGGGGATCCGGCATCGGTAGGAAAAGAATTCAAACAATATGCCGAGGGCTTCGGCGTATCCTTTCCCCAGGGTCATTTGTGGCTTGGTGCCAACATCGCCGCTGATAATCAGCGGGAGGTCATAGATACGCTGAAGGGCTGGCTGGACCTTTTTGTAGCCGTTGGAGTCAAGGCTGCCGTGCTGCATCCCGGCTGGAACAAGGCTTATTCAAAGGAAGAGCTGCTGGAGAAGCGGGTTTCGGCTCTGAAAGAGCTGACCGAATATGTCCGGGATACGGACCTGGTTATCTGCCTTGAGAATATCTACCGCACCGCTCCGGAGGTCGAGGACCTGCTGGAGCTGATTGACCATGTGGGGAGCGATCACCTTGGAATCTGCCTGGACACCGGGCATTTGAACCTGGAGAGCAAAAAGCAAAAGGAATTTATCCTCAAGGCGGGAGATCGCCTGCAGGCCCTCCATATCGCAGACAACGACGGCAGCAGCGACCAGCATCTCATGCCCTACGGAAGGGGCAATATCGATTGGAATGAGGTCACAACCGCGCTAAAAGCCATTGGGTACAAAGGCCTTTGGAACCTGGAAATACCGGGTGAAAGGCGCTGCTCCCTGGCCGTCCGACTGGCCAAACTGGATTACATCAAAAAAATGATGGAAATCATGTGGGAAGAAGCGAAATAAGAAAAAATCGAAAAGGGGGAACAGAGGAGGGAGCTGTTCCCTTTTTTAAAAGCAGAAAAACAGCTTGGAGGATAAATGAATGGAAAATTTTATCTTGACGGTATTGATTATTGCGGTAGTGCTTGCAGTCACAACTTACATCATGCACAGGAAATTTCGCGACAAAAAGCAGCTGAAATACATGCCGGCCATAGGGGCTCTGACCCTTGCAGTTTATAATATCATAAAGGGAAGCAAAGGCGGAGGGATGGAGGGCCTGGCCAATGTGGTGGTGGGCATGCTGCTTTTTGCAGCTTTTTTGTCAGGCATCATTACCGGTTTGGTTTTGGATTTTCTGGTGCCCAGATGGAAGAAAGGGAAATCAAAGAGGAATTGACATATAGGTCCCCTTTCGGTATAATACTAAGATGTGATGATAGGCGATGACGGGGAAGAGTAGTTTTTTCGAAAGCCTCAGCGAGCCGGCGAGGGTGCGAGGCCGGTGCGGACGAAAGGATGAAAGCCCCCCCGGAGCTTGGGACTCGAAGGAGTAAGTAGAGTCTCACGGATATCCACCGTTATCGGAATTTCAAAGTGGGCATGAACATGCCAACTTGGGTGGTACCGCGAAAGCTTGCTCTTTCGTCCCATGAGGATGAGAGGGCTTTTTTTATACTTTCTAACTGCCTAAAACGAAAAGGAGCGAATGAATATGAAAGCAAATGAACTAAGGGAGAAGTTTCTTCGTTTTTTCAAGGAAAAGGGACATGCCATTATCCCCAGTGCGTCCTTGATCCCTGAGAATGATCCCACTGTATTGTTTACGACTGCCGGGATGCATCCGCTGGTTCCCTATCTGATGGGAGAAAAGCATCCGGAAGGAACGCGCCTTACCAACGTTCAAAAGTGCGTGAGAACGGGCGATATTGACGAGGTAGGGGATGCTACCCACTGCACCTTTTTTGAAATGCTGGGCAACTGGTCCCTGGGCGATTATTTCAAAAAGGAAGCCATAGAGTGGAGCTGGGAGTTTTTAACCTCTGAAAAATGGCTCAACCTGCCCAAGGAGAAGCTTTATTTTACCGTATTTGCAGGAGACGAGGATGCCCCCAGAGATATGGAATCCTATCATTACTGGAGAAGCCTTGGGGTGCCGGAAGACCACATCTTCTTCCTTCCCAAGGAAAATAACTGGTGGGGTCCGGCCGGTATGACAGGCCCCTGCGGACCGGATACCGAGATGTTTATTGATACGGGCAAGGAAAAATGCGGCCCGGACTGCAGTCCGGCCTGTGGTTGCGGCAAATATGTGGAGATCTGGAACGACGTGTTCATGGAGTATAACAAAACAGCCGACGGCAAATTTGAGCCCCTGAAGCAAAAGAACGTGGATACCGGCATGGGCCTGGAGCGAACCATTGCCATTTTGCAGGGTGTTTCTTCCGTTTATGAAACCGACTTGTATACCGACATCATGGCCAAAATCGCAGAGCTCTCCGGCAAAACATATGGAGAGAGCGAGGAGGTCACCCGGGCCTTCAGGGTTGTGGGAGACCATGTGCGCTGTGCAACCTTCATCCTGGGAGACCCCAAGGCGGTAACCCCTTCCAATGTGGATCAGGGATATGTGCTTCGCAGGCTGATTCGCCGTGCCGTGCGCTTTGGAATGAAAATTGACCTTCCAAAAGGCAGCCTGTCCGAGGTTGCAAAGGTTGTGGTTGACCAGTATGCCCATGTGTATCCTGAGCTGAAGAAAAACGAAGAATTTATCCTCAGGGAGCTGAACCTGGAAGAGGAGCGTTTCCAGAGGACTTTGGCCCAGGGGCTCAGGGAATTTGAAAAAGTGATTCAAAGGCTGGGGGATCAAAGGGTGATTGACGGCCAGAGCGCCTTCCGCCTCTATGATACTTTTGGCTTCCCCATCGAAATGACGGTCGAGATGGCAAAGGAGAATGGATATACCGTCGATGTGGCCGGTTTTGAAGAGGCTTTCAAGAAGCATCAGGAAATATCCCAGGCCGGAGCCTCCCAGCGGTTCAAAGGCGGCCTGGCGGATCACACGGAGGAGACGGCCAAGCTGCACACCGCCACCCACCTTTTGCATGCAGCCCTTCGAAAGGTATTGGGCGAGGAAGTGGAGCAAAGGGGCAGCAATATCACGGCTGAGAGGCTGCGCTTTGACTTCTCCTTCCCACGCAAGATGACCCAGGAGGAGATCGACGAGGTGGAGCGCCTGGTGAATGAGGCCATCGAGAGGAAGCTGGATGTGGTCTGTGAGGAAATGTCCCTGGAGGAGGCAAGGGAGACCGGAGCCATCGGCCTGTTTGAATCCAAGTACGGCAATATGGTCAAAGTCTATACCATAGGCGATTTCTCCAAGGAGATCTGCGGAGGTCCCCATGCCAATAACACCGGGGAACTGGGGCGCTTCAAGATTCAAAAGGAGCAGAGTTCGTCTGCCGGAGTCCGCAGGATCAGAGCGGTATTGGAATATTAATATGTAAAGAAGGGATGAGAAGCATATAGCGGCTCATCCTTTTTTTGCCTTTGCGTGTAAACCTGTGCTTTTTGGTTAATTATACTCTAGTGAATATCCCATGAAAGGAATGTGGTGATATGGATCTGGGCATCAAAGGAAGGGTGGCCCTGGTGACGGCCTCCACAAAAGGAATCGGCTACAAAACGGCAGAGCTGCTGGCTCTGGAGGGAGCAACCGTGTGCATTTGTTCCCGCGATTCTCAGCACCTAAAGGAAGCTCAGGAACAGATCTATCAAAGCACCGGTCAGAGGCCGGCGGCTTATGCAGCAGACATGACCAAAGCGGAAGATATACAAAAGCTTGTAGATTCGGTCCTTGGGGATTTTGGCAGGATTGATATCCTGGTTGTGAATGCCGGAGGGCCTCCGGCCGGGGACTTTTTTGATTTCAGCGACGAGGATTGGTATCGAGCATTTGAGACGAACTTCATGAGCGGAGTGCGGCTCACCCGCCTCGTTGCCCCCCTGATGCTCAAGCAAAACTGGGGGCGGATTGTCTATATTACCAGCACCAGCGTAAAACAGCCCATAGAGAACCTGGTTCTCAGCAATGCCGTTCGGGCAGCCGCGGCCAATCTGGCCAAGAGCCAGGCTCTGGCCTGGGCGGATCGCAATGTGCTGGTCAACACGGTAGGTCCCGGTCTTACGGCAACCGACCGGATCATGAGTCTAAACCGGGCTGAGGCGGAGAAAAAAGGAGTATCCCTTGATGCGCTTTTAAAGGAAAAGGCTTCAGCCATTCCCATAGGGCGCCTGGCCAGGTCGGAGGAAGTGGCGAGCCTGATTGTATTTTTGTGCTCGGAGCAGGCGAGTTACATGACGGGAAGCCATATTACGGTGGACGGAGGCCTGGTAAAAGGAAATCATTGACTTTTTATCAATCTTTTATAAGCTGGAAAAGTTTATCCCGATGGCGTAGCGGCAACAAGCCTCTTTCCGATCCTATGGTCTGTTCATCTATCAACCTGAATTAAATCTACAACATCCGGCTCCTTGTTTCTCGGTACTTGCACCTCTCGCCCGGCAATCTGCTTCCCCGGCACCCGGTAACATCCGGGGCTGAAGCCCCAATTTCAGGCTTGCACTTTGCTGGAAAAAAAGTTAAGATAAAGTTAGCGATTTTTTTGACAAAAACGTCAAAGAAGAATGGAGATTTTATGGGTAAAAAGAATTTTGCCGTATTTATTGATTTGGAAAACACGGGAGGAAATGCCAGCACCCTCAACAAGGTCATTGAAAAGGTAAAGATCCGCGGCGATATTCTCATCGGAAAGGTTTACGGGTACCGGGAGTGCTACTCGGGCTTGAAGGAGACATTATTGTCCAATACCTTTAATGTCCTGCCTTCCATCAAGTATGGCATCAATCAGAAGAACAATCTGGACATTCAGCTGGTGATCGATGCCCTGGAGGTCGCCTATACCAACGAGCTCATCGATTGCTTCTGCATCGTATCGGGAGACAGCGATTATACCCCTTTGGTTGGAAAGCTCAAATCCATGGGCAAGTTTGTCCTGGGGATATCGCGTTCTGAAGTGGCTTCCAATATCTTTATCAAGGCCTGTAACGAGTTCATTTTCCTGGAATCCGTTACCACCGAAAGCAAAGCCGAGGAGGACGACGACCTCTACAGCGATCAAGGGGAGCTTTTGAAGGTGATGGAAAAGATCATCCGGGACCAGGCCGACACCGACGGGACCATGTTTGTCAGCGAGCTGAAAAAGACCCTGCTCCGGCTGAAACCGGATTTCAGCGAAAAAAACATGGGCTACAATTCTTTCGGCAAGCTTCTTAAAAATCTGGAGCTGAAGTACAATACCATCAAGGTATTCGGGGACAACAGCTCCCTCAAGGTCCGCCTGGTGGGAGAGGACAAGGGCAAGGAGCGGCAGATCACCCGGTCCAACTGGATGGAGATTTTCCTGCAGCAGCTCAATGAGTTCAAAAAGAACGGCTTTGAGAGGATCAATCCCAGCATTATCAAGGCAGAGATTCAAAACGACTATCCCGATTTTGACGAGCGGCAGATCGGCTTTAAGCGCTTCAGCGACATGATGAGGCGCCTGGAGCGGGAGAACAAGATCAGCATCGAATTCAACGAGGCTAAAACGATGCTGGTGAGAATACGCTAAAACAAACGGCACTCTTTACAGGAGTGCCGTCATTTTATCAATCAGCTGCTTATTCAAAATACCGATATCGGAAGCCAGGCGCAGGACGGTATAGCGTGGCCGGACTTCCTTGGCGTGCAGGAGGGCTTCACGGATGAGGTCCCGGTCCACTCCCAGAGCCCGGGGGGAGAAGTCCGCTCCGGCCTCCTTCGCCCATGCCCGGATCCTCTCAGCCCCGGGTACGGCCTTCATGACAGGCAAAAGCTTCTGGTTCCAAACTTCCTTGATTTTTGTCAGCCTCTCTTCATAGACCCTGCCCTCAAAGTCCCCTTTCCCGATTTCCTCCAGGACCTCCGGCGCCAGGGGGCCGTAGACCCGGGACACGGTTTCGGCCCAGGCCTCATAGGAAGGCCTCTCTGCAAGGAGCCCAGGGATATCGACGGAATCAGGGGAGATGCCGGATAAATGCTCATAGAGGGCTGCCACGAAGGAGACCGCCATTCCGACCTTGGTGCCGTGGAGCAGGGGCTCCCTGCCCTCCAGGAAATACTTCATCTCCAAATAGTGGGCGATGTGGTGCTCGGCCCCGGATGCCGGGCGGGAATTGCCCGAGAGCATCATGGCGATGCCGGATAGGACCAGGGCCTCCATGAGGGCCTTTATGCCCTCCTCCCTGCGGTCCTTCAGGCCCGATGCGCAAGCCAGCACCTTGTCAACGGCCCTGCTTACCATATCCATGGCGGTTTTGCAGCAGGCTTCCCCCAGGAGGGCGATTCCGAGCTTCCAGTCGGCGATGGAGGTGAGCTTGCCCAGGATATCGCCAAAGCCGGCCAGGATCATATCCATGGGAGCCTTGCAAAGGATTCGGGTATCGCCCACGATTGCAAAGGGGGAGGCGGCGGGAAAGGTCCGCTTAAAGCCGTTTACCAGCATGGGGGATACGGTGGAAGCATAGCCGTCCATGGACGGGGCTGTGGCTGCGATCATATAGGGGATGCCCGTCTTGTGGCTGATGAAGCGGGTCGTATCGTTGATGGTGCCGGAGCCCACTGCGATCAAAAAATCCATATCGGGCTCCAGGGCGCAAAGGATCTGCATCACGGCCTTTTCGTCCGGCTTGACGATGGGCTTGCCGGTGAGGCAAAAGGTTTTGATCTGAAAGCCCCTGTCCTTTAAAAGGGCTTCTATCTCTGATCCTGCGACACGGTAGGTATTGTCATCGGCGATGAGGAGGCCTTTTTTCCCCGGGATTTCCCTTTCGAGGATAGAGGGGATCTGCAAATTGGCACCGAGCTCGATGACGACGGCCTTGATGGGGACGGTGTGGACTTTGCCGCAGGGGCATTCAAAGGTCGAACCTATGTATTCATAATCATTTGGCATAGAGGGATTTCCTTTCATATATTGATGCATACTTCAAGTTTTCGTGTTCTTCGAATAATGCATGGTATCGTCTTCTACAATATACCATACCGGCTTAATCTTATTCAAGGTGAAATGAGCCCGCCGGCAAGCCAAAATACCGGTGCCTGTTTGCAAGGGCCGTACTATACTGTCCGGGATTTTTGCGCCTTTTCAAACAGGAGAAAATTACGAAGAAAAGTAGTACGAGAAATTGGAAACCGGATGAAACAGGTAAACGACTGCTCATCAGTACCTGGTACCACCGAGCTCCCCGGTCTTTGAACCTCGCTTCTGCAAAACAATGGAAAATTCCTCAAGCAGAAAAATTTTTATTGAAACAGGGCTATAATAATGTTATAATGACTTGATGTAACATCCTTGCTCTGCACATGTTGCAGGGCCACAGTCCAAAAGGAGGTGAATGACGGTGAGAAAGTACGAAGCCTTGTACATTATCAATCCAACCCTGGAAGAGGAGGCCATCAAGGGCCTTGTTGAGCGATTCTCCAACTTGATCGTTGAACAGGGTGGACAGGTTGAGAAAGTCGACGAATGGGGAAAGAGGAGACTGGCGTATGAAATCCAGGATTTCAAAGAAGGCTACTATGTTTTGATGAACTTTAGCGCTGAGCCCAGTGTTCCTCAGGAGCTTGAACGTGTGTTCAAAATTACTGATGGTATCATCCGGTACTTGATTGTCAAGGAAGAAAAATAAAAAGGTTGGTGTCATAAATGTTAAACAAGGTTATTTTGATCGGACGTTTAACCAGAGATCCTGAGCAGCGTTTCACGGCCAATGGGGTATGCGTCACGACCTTCACCCTTGCAGTGGACAGGAATTTTACCAACCAGCAGGGGGAAAGGGAAGCGGACTTCATTCCTATTGTCACCTGGAGAAACGTGGCTGAAACCTGTGCCAAATATCTGAGCAAAGGGAGATTGGTTGCAGTTTCAGGCAGGATACAGACGGGATCCTACGAGACACCGGATGGCCAGAGAAGATATACTACCGATGTGGTAGCAGATGAAGTACGATTTTTGGATAGAGGAACAAGCAGTCCCAATGCTTCACCCGGCGGCAGCTCCTTCAATCGAAATGAGGGCATTCCTGAAGGATTTAGCCGGCTGGAGGATGACGACGAGCTTCCATTCTAAAACAAGGAGGTATGGACATGGCTGAAGCAACGACCAAGAAGCCAAAAGCTAGAAAACCTCGCAAAAGAGTCTGCTCTTTTTGTATCGACAAAGTCGAGACAATTGATTATAAAGATGCTTTCAAATTGAGAAAATACATCACAGAGCGCGGCAAGATTCTTCCCCGAAGGATTTCCGGCAATTGCGCAAAGCATCAAAGACAGTTGACGACCGCCATCAAGAGAGCAAGAAACATTGCGTTGCTGCCTTTTAGCGCTGACTAAGCTACGAGCGTATTATCCCCAGGATAATACGCTTTTTTAATCCCGGGGATTCTACTGTCAACGAATGGCTGCCAGGCCAGATGTGGGACGGTTCTTACAGAATTTGCGGCGTTGACAAAGGTTCTATATCCATATACAATTGATATAATAGGTTGTGAAATAGGTTTTTTGGGGGTTTGTATGGAGAAATTGGGCTATCTCGGGCCTGTTGGGACATTCTCACAGGAGGCGGCATACATCTTTGCAAAGGGCAAGCCCTATGAGCCGGTGGAATACCCCAGCATACCCGAACTCATCTATGCAGCCAACGATGAAAAGGTCGATCTGGCAGTGGTTCCTATAGAGAACTCCCTGGAGGGGACTGTAAACGTCACGGCAGACATGCTGATCCATGAAGTCCGCC
>Ga0134092_1002973_pt1 | contig 12068 bp, 10 predicted proteins | sample 3_6taG_FD_94454 | JGI IMG/M metagenome (GOLD analysis project Ga0134092, IMG submission 94454) | Switchgrass degrading microbial communities from high solid loading bioreactors in New Hampshire, USA - 3_6_20_6_A3 metaG | ecosystem: Engineered > Bioreactor > Semi-continuous > Anaerobic >...
CAGATAAATGTCGGAGGAACGTCAGGGGTTACATAATTTTCAGGGGACATGTAACGCATAAGCTCATCATCCGCGTCTTCACCAAGAAGATTCAGGTAAGAACGCTTATGGGCATATTCTCCCGAAGTTATAACAGGATAGCCGAGTATTAATGCATCCGGTCTCAGCAATTCCTGATTTATTCCTGCTACGCCTTCGAAATGCTCGCTTCTGCCGTAAAACACTCCAATACTTGCAGCAAGGTGTCCCCCTGCCGAAAATCCGCATACCGCTACTTTCGATGGGTCTACCTTCCATTCCTTCGCATTTTCCCGTATTATTGTCATAGCTCGCGCCACATCCCTTATGGGCTGTGGGTGTTTTCTCGGCGCCACACTGTAATACAGTACAAAGGTGTGGAATCCTGCAGCGGCAAATTGCATAGCTATAGGCTCAGCTTCCCTGTCAGAGGTCTTTGCATATGCTCCTCCGGGACAGATGAGCACTGCGCCGCGCACTTTATCCCTGCCCAGAATATATGTATCCATATACGGCCTGAAGCCGTCTTCGCCTTCACTGTGATAAGTATATCCTTCCCAGATATCTATAGTTTTGTTTATCATAAAATCCTTCCTTTCCGTCAAAGAAACGGCGGTATGCAGGAATTGCTTCTGCTTGCCCGCTTTTATACATAATAATTATTATATAATATGCGTTAAAAGTAAATATCAAATTGGTTATTTGGAATGAGTTGATAGATGCAACCAAAAATAGTAATTTTATATTAAGAAATTATAGAAAAATATTGAACCGATGATCAGAATTGGATATCTAATTATATGAAAATACTTCATAAACAATTTAAAAACAGGCCGGTCTGTGTAAAAGACAAGTTAAGATTGATAATCTGATAACATAACTTTAATAAAAATATCAGCAATAAATTATTAAATTTATTATAAAGAGGTGGAAAATCATGAGTATACATAATAAGGTTGCAAAGTTAAAAAGTTTAATATAAAAGCTATTATCAGTATATTTTTAGTATCGTTAATGCTTATGACCGGATTTATATCACCACTGGCAATAAATGCTGAGGAGACAAGTTCGGCGTCATCTGCTGATAGAACTGGCAGGATAGCTCCTGAACATTCAACCTTTTATAATTCTGATGATGCAGGATTGCAAAATGTATATGATAGACAGCTTTGCACTAATGTAAATCAGATAGTAACATGCAATGGCATAAGTATGACAGTGACTGAAGCAGCGTATGATGACTCACGCTTGGTTATAGGTTACTGGATTGAAGCTGAAAATGAAAAAAATTACCAGCCTCACTTTGGGATGGATATGTTTGATATAATTGATTTTGGTTTAATTCCCGGAGCACCTTTTAAAGAACCGGATCCTAAAGATTTTTATAATCTCAGAATAAACGGAGAAGGGTATTATGTACCATCCTATGGATATACCAATAATACAGATAACGATAAACCAAGAAAAGAAGTTTTTTGGGCTGAATTTGCCATTGGCTCGGAATATCCCTCTTCGACCGGTTTCAGCAATATAGCTGAAAGCTTGCCGGACAAATGTAATATACATTTTCGTGTAAATGAAATGAGAAGAACTGACGAATTCGGCAGACGTGAGGAAGTAGAAGGTTTATGGGAATTTAATTTTGAAGTAAGCAAAATTCCTTCTGCGACAAAAGTTTTTGAAACAGAAAAACCATCATTCGTCAATAATAATAACACAACTCTAACTGTAACAAGGGCCTCTGTATCCCCCATGACATGCAGCGTTTATCTGGAATCTGATAAATCTGTTAAAAACTCTGGTACTGATAGTAATATTACAGATTCCAAGTTTGTTCTGACGGAAAATGACAATAGTTTCAGAAATGGTTTTACGGATGATAAGGGTAATCCGTTGAAGTGCCGTGAATTCCTGAGCAATGATCATGAAAAAGACGGTGAATATAAAACTTATTACAGGATTAAGTTTGACCCGCCTGAAGATATTCCAGATTATTTGATGCTTAAGGAGACAAACGGAAAAGAAATTAACCTGAAGATACCGCTAATAGGTACAGAGCCGCCGGCTGATGCTTCTATATCTAATAATTCAGATGATGTGGGAATACAGAATGTTTTTGAGATAATAAAATTTTTATTGACGTTAGTAAAGAGAATAATACTGTGATAACTTTGATTACATTATCGAAATTAAGTATATGAATATGACGCAGATGAATATTTACTGAGAGATAATTTTACAGTCCTTGATTATACTGTATGAGCTATAGAATATACCGCTGAAAGGGGGCAGCCGGTTGGATATTGCAGGTGAGGTTAAAAAAGCAAAAAAGGGAAATAAGGATTCATTTATTAACCTGATAAATTACTGTGAAGCATCATTGTACCGTATATCAAGTGCAATTTTGAAGAAGGATGAAGAATGCGTTGATGCCATACAGGAAGCAATATTAAAGGCTTACTATTCTATACACAAACTAAAAGAACCCTCTTATTTTAAGACATGGATAACCAGGATATTAATTAACGAATGTTATAAAATCCTGAACAACAAGAAAAAGTAATTCCAATGGATCAGATAGTTGTTGATAAAAAAAGCAATGACATGGAAACAGATAAAATTGACTTGTGGAAAGCGATTAACTCACTTGAGGACGAGTTGAGGATAGTTGTTGTTCTTTACTACTTCGAGGACCATACGATTAAGGAAATAGCTGAAATACTCAGGAAACCTGAAGGTACTGTAAAATCCAGGCTGCACACTTCAAGGGCCAGACTGGCAAAAATAATTGATGACGGGAAAAGAGGTGTATGGAATGAATGAAAGCTTATTTGACGATATATTTAAACAAAAAGCTAAGGAAACAAACGTTGAAATTCCCCCGTCTGTCAGGGAAGGAATAAAACAGGTGATATCGCAAATTCCTGAACACAGGCGTAAATATAATAAGTTTGGAGTATTGGCAGCAGTATCAGTTTTTGCATTAGTAATTTTACTGGGCGTATCGATTTTTTCTCCTGCTGTATCAAGTGCATTGGATAACGTGCCTGTTTTAGGCAATATGATACGATATACCAGGGAAATCGGAGGCAGCAATGAGTTTAGCTTTGATGTAAATCAGACTGTTGTTGACAAAGGGATAGGCATGACTTTGAATCAAATATCATATAAAGGTTCAGAACTCCGATTAATTTATACAATAGCAGCTGAAGGAAATGATGTTTACCAGCCTAGAATTGACGGGCTATGCATAAACGGCGAAAAGGTATTTATAAATGATGAACTTACTCAGACAAATAAAATTGATGGGAATAAACGTACTTACACAAAAAAATTATATTTAAGCAAAAAGCTGGGTGATGAATTCAACTTAATTATTAGCATAAACAATATGGAAGCAAACGGAGATCCGGATAATACAATCAGAGGCACATGGTTATTTAATATTAATGTTGGTAAAAATGCTAAAGCAGGCAAAGCATATAAATCCGGAGAAGAAAAATCCGCTGATAATTCAGATAAAAAAGGAGAAAAGGTTGTACTGTCTTCAGCAGATGTAAATGGTGAAAAAAATGCTGAAAAAATTGAAGATTATAAACAGAAGAATTTAAGTAATACATATGCTGTAAACAGCTATACAGAAAATAATTCTCTTGCTGGGACGGGATCGGTAAACGCAGCTGTGAATAATGAAAAATCAGGAAGTGAAAATATCGATGCTTCTGTTGCAGAATCAGTATTTGCTTTATCAACAGATAAAGGTGTAAATAATGTATACAAGCAAAACCTTCATACAAGTGTAAATAAAACTGTAGAAAGCACGGATATAAAAATGACTGTTAATGAAGCAGTTTATGACGGATACAGATTATGTATAAGCTATACTATAGATTCTTATGATAATGTATGCTATATACCTGATTTAATTATGACGGGGAGCACGAAAATTAACGGCAAGGGAGATTATAAACCAAGTACACTGGGACCGGTTGATTATGAAAACAAAAGCAATGTTGGTATTATTACTTACTACATAGACAGAAGCGAAATTGGTTTGAAGGAACTTGATGCAGAAGAAATAAAGGTTAGCCTAAATATTAAGAAAATGAAACCAGCTGAACAATTTTTTGAACTTGCTGGCATAGAAGGAAACTGGCAATTTGATATTGACGTCAGGAAGATTTCGGCTTCAGAAAGTGTATTTGATGAACAGAAACCGTCTCTGAAAGCCGGAAGAAGAGATATAATTGTAACCAATGTTGTCCTTTCACCATTGGAGACTATAATTACAGTGCAAACAGTACAGCCATATGTTGAAGGCGAAAAAATGGAAAAAGATAATATGGGTTATGAGTTCCGTGATGATAAAGGAAATGTAATTAAACTTCGATCATCTACCTCCAATAATGCTGTTGAAGACGGTATGTTTATAAGAACTTACACCTATGTACTGGAGCCTGTAAATGACACAGCAAATTATATATTGTTTAAGAAAGTTGATGGAACAAATGATATAAAGATTCCTTTAGCTAAATGAGAATAAAGGTTATATATTGCAGAAATTAATGTTTCACAATAATTACCGGGTGAACCAGAAAGCTTTCATGTCAGGCTTTCTGGTTTTTAATAGTATGGAGATATTTTTAATGGAATAATGGTAATACATATACATATAATTGATTATTGCAGAAGACAGAATAAAGTTGACAATTCCTGAGGATATATGTAATTATTTGATTAAGTAAATAATTGTATTACACATCATATTGGAGGTATGATAATGAAAAGCTACAGGAAGGAATTATGGTTTGAAACAAAGAAACGACGTGAATTTATAAATATTACACCGCAGGTGGAGCAATGCCTTAAAGAAAGCGGTATAAAGGAAGGATTGCTTTTATGTAATGCTATGCATATAACTGCAAGTGTGTTTATAAATGATGATGAAATCGGTCTTCATAAAGATTTTGAGAACTTTCTTGAAAAGGTAGCTCCGGAAAAGCCTTATGACCAATATTACCACAACGGATATGAAGATAATGCCGATGCTCATATTAAAAGAACAATAATGGGCAGAGAAGTGGTTGTGGCTGTTACGGATGGCAAACTTGACTTTGGGCCGTGGGAGCAGATATTTTACGGAGAGTTTGACGGAAAGAGGCGTAAAAGGGTATTAGTCAAAATAATCGGAGAGTAAGCAAGGGGGAGATAAAGGTTACGGCTCTTGTAATATGAAAACTTAATCGCAAAACCGTAACCTTTATTGATGTTTCAGTATATACCTTTTTCATTCAGATGTGGTTTATATTCCATGTCAGATTTCAGAATATGTCCTGTTATCCAGTCCGCAGTGAAATTTAATAATTCGAAAAGCGCTTCATTCTGATTGCTGTCGATATCAATTTTTTCAATCTTATTTAATTTTTTTACAAAAAACATGTGCTCTATTTTATGATTATCGAGCCCGCTAAATCCGTATTGTTCCATAAGTTTCTCTTCAGTATTGAAGTGGTAAACCGCATAGCTCTTCAATTCATCAAACAAATTATTTATTTCATCGTAATGATCATAGCCGTCCTTTAATGAAGCTAATTCATAAATATTGGAAGCGATATCAAAAAGTTTCTTGTGCTGATTGTCTAATTCTGCTATGTTAACACTGTACTTCTCACTCCATTTAAACATATTTTCTACCACTCCTTTACAATCATTTTACACAGTATGACAATTTCTTATATAATTACCCTTTAAATACAATAATTAAACAAATTTTATGTATATTAATAATATATGATGTAAAATTATTTTACAATAGATTTTGAATATATAAATATTAATAGAATTTTGGTGAAACATGACTGATTCTTAAATAGGCTGATACTTTTTATATATAAAAACTTTATAGTAAAATAATTATAGCTTATAATAATAAACAGATTAATGCGATTAAATCTTTGAATAAATGATAAAGTCATAAAAGAAGGATAATGGGAGAGTGTTATGGATAGCGTTATATATGTAACAGGTCATAAAAATCCGGATAGCGATTCGATTTGTGCTGCAATAGCATATGCGGAGTATAAAAGAAAGCTTGGTTTTAATGCAGTTCCTGCCAGGCTTGGAGATCTGAACAGGGAGACTCAGTTTATACTTCAGTATTTTGAAGTAGAACCTCCGGAATACCTTAATACGGTTAAAACACAGGTGTCTGATTTGAATTTGGATATAGTAAATCCTATCACTTCGGACATATCAATAAAAACGGCATGGAATATAATGAAAAAAAATAATATCAGGACTTTGCCGGTACTTGATGATAATGAAAAATTAATCGGTATTGTAACTTTATCTGATATTACAAATAAATATATGGATGCTCTTGATAACAATATTATCGCTTCAAGCGGAGCTTCATTGATGAATTTGGTTGAAACTTTAAATGCTACGCTGATGTGCGGAAGCAAAGATGATTTCAAAACAACCGGCAAGGTTGTAATAGCGGCGGTAGATACGGAAGAAATGGTGAACTATATTGAAAAAGGTGATATTGTAATAGCTGGAACCAGGCTGCAAAATGTAAAAAAAGCAATTGAGCTTGATGCTAATTGTATAATACTTACGAACGGGACTCAAATAGATGAGACATTGCTTGAATTTGCCCGTAATAAAAAATGCGTAGTTATGGTTACCCAGGCGGACACTTTTACAGCAGCAAGGCTAATTAATCAGAGTGTTCCGGTAGGATATATAATGACAAAAGATAACATTATAAAATTTAATATAAATGATTTTGCCGATGAGATAAAAGATAAGATGCTTGCCACCAGATACAGAAGCTACCCTGTAGTTGATGACAATGACAGAATTAAAGGGTTTGTGTCGAGATATCATTTGATTTCCCATCGCAAGAAAAAGGTAATTTTGGTTGATCATAATGAGAAAAGCCAGACTGTAAACGGAATTGAACAGGCTGAAATAATGGAAATAATTGACCATCATAGATTGGGTGATATTCAGACAGCAAATCCTATTTTCTTTAAGAATGAGCCTGTGGGCAGTACATCTACAATAATTGCAAATATGTATTTCGATGCAGGAATGAGGCCAACTAAAAAAATTGCAGGAATACTTTGTGCTGCTATAATATCAGACACTATTAATTTTAAATCGCCTACAAGTACATACGTGGACAAGTTAACTGCTGAAAAACTTGCAGATATAGCAGGAATTGATATTGAGGAATTTTCACTGAATATGTTTGCTGCAGGATCAATACTGCATGAAAAATCCCCTGAAGAAATATTCCTTGAAGATTTTAAGGAGTTTAAATTCGGTAAGTATGTTGTGGGCATATCACAAGCATATACATTGGATTTTGACAGTCTTAATGAAATTAAGGATTCGATAGTGGAATATATGAATAGTTTCTGCAAGGTAAACAGATATAATCTTGTTATACTTATAGTTACTGATATTTTAAAGCAGGGGTCGGAGATTATATTTGCGGGTGAATCCAAAGAACTTATAGCAAAAGCTTTTAATGTTGATATCAGCAAGAGTTATACGTTTTTGCCGGGAGTTGTCTCAAGAAAGAAACAAATCATACCGAAATTATCCATGGCGACAACGGAACTTTAAATTAACTTGTTGTAATTGTTGGTTTTGTTTAAGTTTCTTCCTTAAGTTTTTGTTTTTGAAAAATTTAGATTACCGAGGAGAGTGGATTATGGATACGATTATGGATACATTGCATATTGACAAATACTACACAACTTATGAGTGTATGCTCGATGCTTTTGACAGTTGCGCCAGAAAACTTGCATATAACGCGTCAAATATAGACGAATATAATGAATGGAAGAAAAAACTGAGGGATGAGCTAAATAATATAACCGGTATCAGTAAAATGAAGAAATGTGAATTGATGCCGCAGGTTCTGGAGAACCGTCAAATGGATGGCTATGTTAGAAAAAAAGTGATAATTCAAACTGAAAATAAAGTTTGGATGCCTTTTTATATTTTAGTGCCGGATGATTTGAAAGAAGGAGAAAAAAGGCCTTCTATCATAGCTGCACATGGACATGGATGCGGAGGTAAATTTGCACCGGCAGGAGTGACTGAGATACCTGTAATTCAAAGGAATGTTGAGCATGAAAATTCTGATTACGGATTGCAGTTAGCTAAAAAAGGTTTCATCGTATTCTGCCCAGATGCGAGAGGCTCAGGTGAAAGAAGAGAACGCAGGGAACAGGGTGATGATAAAAACAAATTCATTGGAAGCTCCTGCAATGACCTGAATTTTGCAGCCATAAGCATGGGAAGGTCTCTTACAGGAATGTGGGTATGGGACTTGATGAGACTTATTGATTTTATAAGTACACTTGATTATTGTGATACTGACAGAATAGGCTGCTGCGGATTTTCAGGCGGCGGGCTTCAGAGTATATGGCTGGCGGCGATGGATGACAGGATAAAATGTGCGGTTGTCAGTGGTTATTTCCATGGATACAGGGATTCTGTGATGAGGACAAACAGATGCGGATGCAATTTTGTGCCTCATTTATGGGAAACGGCGGATATGGGTGATTTGGGAGCATTGGTTGCGCCAAGGCCTCTGCTGATAGAATCCGGTGACCGTGATTCCCTAAACGGCCCGAGAGGAATCACAGATGTTAAGGAACAATATGAGATAACGTTGGAAGCATATAAATTGCATGGTGCTGCAGATAAACTGGAGCATCATGTATATGAAGGCGGGCATAAGTGGTATGGTGTACATGCTGTTCCTTTCTTTAAAAAGTGGTTGTAATGCGGAGAAAATTTGACTATTTAAAAGAAATGATACATGAGATGACTCTCATGTATCATTTTTGTTAAAGGTCAAGATTTTTGTGTACATACATTCAAGATATGCAAGAAAGACTTAAAGAGTGTTTTGTTAAGCCAAATATAGTTTTTGTATATAGCATTTGATTAACGTGAATTTAAAGTTTCAGTAATCTTTTCGAAGCTTACTCCGTATTTTTCAGCGACTTCTTTTGCATAACTATTGCTGAGAGGCGGAGCAGCAACTACTTTGTAGGTACGTTTATACTTGCTGCCGGATAATCCGCTGCTTGTGTCGGTTCCGTCAGAAATGCCGGCTACCATGCTTATCAGCTTGCTGTCGCCTTCAACTTCATCATTTATTTTGTCGACATCATGAGCAAGATCGAGCAGATGAGTTGCATATATAGCTCTGCAACCGAGGTATCTCATGGATTTTACAATTTCTTCTGCAAGGTATAGGGATTCCATCGGAGTGGTGCTTGATAAGGATTCATTTAGCAATATAAGGCTGTATCGCGTAGCATGCCTGAAGGTTTCAGTAAACTGCTTGCATTCTTCTGCAAGGCGGCTGGTTTGGAAACCTGTTACTTCTTCTTTGGGGAAGTGGGTATAAATCCAGTCCACGGGGCTTATACGGGCGCTTGAGCCCGGCACATACAAACCGGTTTGCGCGAGAACCTGTATGATACCTGCTGACCTAGTAAATGTGGTTTTTCCACCTTGATTAGGTCCTGTCAGGATAAATATCCTGCCGTTGTCATCCATATCGATATCGTTAGGTACAACTGATTCTGCCAAATCCATTTGCCATTCATTCTTCAGCATTTTTAAAGCAAAGGAAACATCCGTAGCATCTTTTACTTTGAAAATTCTTTTTTGCTTTTCTTCTATAACAGGCCTGCACATTTTCAGACCGTGAGATTTCAGAGTTTTTATAAATCTGGCTGCTCCCATGTAAAAATTAAATTGTGATTGCATATCAATTATAAATTCTGTATGCACATTATTAAAAAGCTTTATGCATGTGGATAAATTCTGCATAACTTCCTTTACTAAGTCTTTCAGATCATTATATAGTGCGGCTTCTATGCCATCATGCTTACTGTCCGGAGTAAATATGTACATTGTAGAAATACCATGGGAATCCTGCTTAAAAATTTTTGATAAAAGAGACTTACCTTTATATGAATCATTATTAACAGAAAGAAGTACTGCTTCTGTCGGACGCATATATCTGTCGAAATTTATACCGATTGATATGCTTGAGACTCCTGTTACGAATTTTTCTCTTAACAATTTGGTTTCATTTATTAGATCTTCAAAATCAGGATCACTGTATATTTCACGTATGGTTTGAAAGAACCTCTTTAAACCTTCCGAACGTACCAGATATCCATGATGTTCAATAAAATCCTGATACTTTTTTATACACTCTATATAGTTCTCAATACCGTCGATTTTATTGACTATATCTATAAATGAGCCTATATTTTTAATCTTTGTTTCTTTCAGGGAACGATAACTGTAAATAGAATCTGTACTTTCGGTAATAACTTCTTCAATTTCAGGGATATTTAAAAAGTCTTCCAGTATGTCCAATCTGTAATTTATTACTTCCGGTATGTCGCACATTTCAGAAAGTATGTCGACGGTGTGATTATAGTTTGCCGAATAGATATCATTGGCTATCAATTCAATATTCAGATCTTTTATGAAATCATGAGGCAGATCGGTATTATTATGTGTTTTGTACCAGCTTTCTTTTGTTTTGAGATCAGGCCATAAAAGATCAACAGGTTTTCCAATCATTTGACTACCTCCCCGAATAATTGGATTAGCTTTCTTACAGTTGCACTTTTAGCATAGTTCTATTGAAAGGTTATGGATATTGAATATAGAATTTGAGCTGTTAACAATTTATTCACATTTTAATATTAACAGGATTTAGTGCAAAGTTCAATATAAATTAACTTGTTGTGCTGGTTGATTTTGTTCAGGGAAACCGAGTTACGATGCCAAAACTTTGTAAATTCAGCTGCTACGAATTCAAACTAGCAGAATAATTTTGAATTTATATAGCCGTATTGTTATAAATTTTTGTTCATTGACAATACTTTTATGTCTGATAAAATTATATTGAAAGTTAAACGTTTCGCGATTGAGGGTAGAATAATGGCGGTAACTATTAAAGATGTAGCTAAATATACAGGCCTTTCAATAGCAACCATTTCAAAGTATATAAATGGCGGCAATGTTCTTGAAAAAAACCGTATATTGATAGACGATGCCATCGAAAAGCTTGGCTTTAAGGTAAATACCATTGCAAGAGGTTTGAAAACCAACAAATCAATGACCATAGGTATACTTATACCCACTTTGGAAAATATATTCTGTACAAGTATAATTTCTGATATTGAAAATATATTGATACAGAACGGATATAGCACAATTATCTGCGATTACAGAGAAGACGGCAAAATGGAAATGGAAAAGTTGGATTTCCTCATTGGCAAGATGGTAGACGGAATTATTTCCATGCCGCTTTCAATAACAGCGGAAAAGCTTAATAATATAATAGACAGGGAAATACCCATAGTGCTAATTGACAGACCGGTTAGAGGGGCAAATTGCGATACTGTGCTGGTAGATAATCTGAATGCGTCATATAACGCTGTAGAGCAGCTAATAATTCACGGACACAAAAGAATAGGAATAATATGCGGCCCGAGAGATATATACACTGCAAATGAGCGTTTGAAGGGATATTTAAGGGTTCACGAGGATTATGACATGCAAGTGGACAGTGCTCTTATCAAATATGGGGATTATAAGATGGAAAGCGGTTATAATATGCTGATTGATTTAATTAATTCGGATAATCCCCCTACCGCTGTATTTGTAACAAATTATGAAATGACATTGGGAGCTGTTATGGCAATAAACGAAAAAAATATTAAAATACCTGAAGAATAAAAGTTCATTGGTTTTGACAACATTCAGATGGCAAAAATAGTGAAACCTTCTTTGTCAATAGTTGTACAGCCTATGAAGCTTATAGCTGAAACTGCGGCTGATATACTCCTGCAAAGGCTGAAGGGGAATGGAGAAAAAACTACCGTGATGCACAGACTAAAAACAGAGCACATACATGGAGATTCCATATGCAGAGTGAAAGGATAATGTATAAAAAATGAGCTAAACGTTTAGCTCATTTTATGTAA
>Ga0134092_1002977_pt1 | contig 12051 bp, 8 predicted proteins | sample 3_6taG_FD_94454 | JGI IMG/M metagenome (GOLD analysis project Ga0134092, IMG submission 94454) | Switchgrass degrading microbial communities from high solid loading bioreactors in New Hampshire, USA - 3_6_20_6_A3 metaG | ecosystem: Engineered > Bioreactor > Semi-continuous > Anaerobic > Digestate...
ATATCGTCAGTTCAGAGGAGGAGAATCATGGCGTGTCATTGTCAATGCGACTCTTCATCTCAGCACGATGAACGGTATCAAAAACTCAATCAAGTGATTGCCAATTATCGAGGTAAGCCTGGAGCACTGATCCCGGTGCTTCATCAAGCGCAACAAATCTTCGGTTATCTTCCGAAAGATGTACAAATCATGATTGCTGACGGACTCAATCTGCCTCTTAGTGAAGTTTATGGTGTGCTCACGTTTTATTCTCTATTTACAACGAAACCCCGGGGAAAATACACCATTGGCGTATGTATGGGAACAGCCTGTTATGTCAAAGGGGCTGCCCAAATCCTTCAGGAACTGCAAAAACAGTTAGATGTAGAAGTGGGAGGAACGACCCGGGACGGATTGTTCTCGTTAACGGTCACCCGTTGTTTGGGGGCCTGTGGTTTGGCCCCGGTATTGACTATCGGGGATGATGTCTATGGGCGGTTAACGGTTGAAAAGATCGAGGGTATTTTGGATAATTATCGTCCTGGAGAAGAACATTAATTTTTTTGGGTTACTTTGTGACTGAAAGTACAATCTCGTCAAAAACTCATGTCATCCTTGATTTGTAATTTATTTCGGGATCATTTCGTCGTAGATGAGATGGCCCAAAGCGAGGAGGACTGAAACTATGGGAGAATCCCCGACGCATGTATTGGTTTGTGCTGGAGCAGGTTGTATCTCCTCCAGTTGTAAAGAAGTTGAACAGGAGCTCATCAATGAGTTGAAAAAACATCAATTGAATGAAAAAATAAAGGTGGTCGAGACCGGCTGTATCGGGAGTTGTGATTTAGGGCCGGTGCTTGTCACTTATCCGGAACGGATTTTTTATCAAAAGGTTCAGCCGAAAGATGTCAAGGCCATCGTCGAAGAGCATTTACTTCAGGGACAACCGGTGGAGCGATTGTTTTATCAGGATGCTGCTACCGGAAAAACCATGGCGAAATATGACGATATTCCTTTTTTTAATAAGCAAGTCCGGATCGCTCTGCGGAATGTGGGGTTAATCAATCCGGCAAACATCGAAGAGTATATAGCCCGGGATGGATATGGCGCTTTGGCCAAAGTTTTAACGGAGATGACACCGGAACAAGTGATCGAACAGATCAGAAATTCCGGGTTGCGGGGCCGGGGCGGTGCCGGGTTTTCCACCGGTTTAAAATGGGAGTTTACCAAGAAGGCTCAAGGTGACGCAAAATATGTGGTGTGTAATGCGGATGAGGGCGATCCGGGAGCCTTTATGGATCGGAGTATTTTGGAAGGAGATCCCCACTCGGTTTTGGAAGCGATGGCCATCGCTGGTTATGCGGTGGGTGCATCTCAGGGATATGTGTATGTCCGGGCTGAGTATCCTCTGGCTGTAGAACGGCTGGGCGTAGCCATTGAACAAGCCCGAAAGATGGGGTTTTTAGGCGAAAATATTTACAATACCGGCTTTGCCTTTGATGTGGAAATAAGGGTTGGTGCCGGCGCGTTTGTCTGTGGTGAGGAAACCGCGTTGATTGCCTCTATTGAGGGAAAACGGGGCGAACCCAGTCCTAAGCCCCCATTTCCGGCACAAAAAGGGGTTTGGGGAAAACCTACGCTCATCAACAATGTGGAGACCTTTGCGAATATTCCGCCGATCATTTTAAAAGGAGCCGAATGGTTCGCCCGGATTGGAACCGAAAAAAGTAAAGGTACTAAGGTTTTTGCCATTGCCGGCAAAATTACCAACACCGGGTTGGTTGAAGTTCCGATGGGGATGACCTTGCGGGAAGTTATTTTCGATCTGGGCGGAGGAATTCCCGGCGGTAAACGGTTTAAAGCGGCACAAACCGGTGGACCTTCCGGGGGCTGTTTGACAGCGGAACACTTGGACCTGCCGATGGACTATGAATCCTTAACGGCGGCTGGTTCGATGATGGGGTCCGGCGGGTTGATTGTCATGGATGAGGATACATGCATGGTGGATGTGGCCCGTTTCTTCCTCGAATTCACCCAGGATGAATCCTGCGGGAAATGTACGCCCTGCCGGATCGGAACCAAACGTATGCTGGATATTCTAAACCGAATTACGGAAGGGAAAGGCGTTCCGGAAGATTTGGAGACTTTGGAAACCTTGGCGAATACGATTAAGATGTCCTCCCTTTGTGGTTTGGGGCAATCGGCTCCGAATCCGGTGTTGTCCACGCTCAAATATTTCCGTGATGAATATGAAGCTCATATTTATCAAAAGACTTGCCCAGCCGGCGTATGTCAGTCACTCCTAAGGTATCAGGTGAAAAGCAACGTGTGTAAAGGATGCGGCCTCTGTGCTAAAAATTGTCCGGTGGGCGCTATTTCCGGAAAAACTAAAAATCCATATGTGATTATTCAAAATATCTGTGTGAAATGCGGCTTGTGTATGCAAAAATGTCCCTTTAATGCCATTGAATTTTGCTAAATTTTATTTATCTCGAATTTATCCAATTTACTTTAATTCAGAAAGTATCGGATGATTCCGGTACTTTTTTATTTGTAACGGATTGTGCTGAAAAATTTTTTAATTTGCCAAAATTACCAGGATTCATCGGATTGACGGGCAAATTAATAATATTAACCGGAAAAAATTCCAGATTTCCGTTGGACAAACCATATATTGTGTTATAAAATAGGAATGGCAACAATATATGGTGTTGATGCCGAGATTTCGTTATATGGATTTATCGATACGGAGGGATAGGGATGGAATGTTCACCTAATGCCAGGGCGGTATTGGAGCGACGGTATCTTCGGAAGGAAAACGGCCAATTGGTTGAAACTCCGGAGGATATGCTCCGACGGGTTGCAAACAGCATTGCAGCAGTTGAAGAGTCTGCCTTTGGCGCAACTAAAGCTGAAGCCATGGAGTGGGCTGAAAAGTTTTTTCGGATGATGGACGAGAAAAAGTTTATGCCGAATTCTCCGACGTTAATGAATGCCGGGCGGGAATTGGGGCAATTATCGGCCTGCTTTGTATTGCCGATTGACGATTCCATGGAGAGTATTTTTGAATCGTTGAAAATTGCAGCCTTGATACATAAAAGTGGTGGTGGCACCGGTTTTAGCTTTTCGCGTTTGCGTCCTAAAAATGACCAGGTTGGCAGTACCGGCGGCGTTGCCAGCGGCCCGCTTTCGTTTTTAAAAGTCTACAATGCAAGTACGGAGGCTGTCAAGCAAGGCGGAACCCGTCGCGGGGCCAATATGGGCATTTTGCGAGTGGATCATCCTGATATCCTGGAATTTATCGATGCTAAGCGGGTTAAAGGGGAGATTACCAACTTCAATTTGTCCGTTGCTTTGACGGATACATTTATGGAGGCTTTGGAAAAAGGGGAAGATTATTTCCTGATTAACCCCAGAACCAAACAACCGGTGGGTAAGCTTTCCGCCCGGGAAGTATTTGAAAAAATTGTATTTTCAGCTTGGGAAACAGGAGATCCGGGGATTGTATTTATCGATCGAATGAATGAAGCCAATCCTACGCCTCATATCGGCGAGTTTGAAAGTACCAATCCTTGCGGCGAACAACCCTTATTGCCTTTTGAATCATGTAATTTAGGCTCTCTCAATCTGTCGCTTATGGTTAAATCGACAGATGGGAAAATGGAGATCGATTGGAATGAATTAAAGCGGGTAACCTATTTGGCTGTCCGGTTTTTAGATAATGTGATCGAAGCCAATCGTTTCCCCATCCCTGAAATTGAAAAGAATACCAAAGCCAATCGGAAGATTGGATTGGGAGTCATGGGATGGGCTGATTTGCTTTTAAAATTGAAGATTTCCTATGCTTCGGAAGAGGCAATTCAGTTAGCTGAAACGGTGATGAAGTTCATCGATGAACAGTCGAAAGCAGCATCAGCGGAACTGGCCGAGACCCGGGGAACTTTCCCCAACTTTAAAGGGAGCATTTACGATCGAAAAAAAGGCGGTGTAAAGTTAAGAAACGCGACGACCACCACGATTGCTCCCACGGGAACTATCAGTATTATCTGCGATACCAGCGGCGGGATCGAACCTTTGTTCAGTTTGGCGTTTACCCGCCAGATTATGGATAATGATCGCTTGATCGAGGTCAACCCGGTGTTTGAAAGTATCGCTAAGGAAGCCGGTTTTTACAGTAAGGAACTCATCGAAAAGATAGCGATGGAAGGAACGGCTGCTCATTGTGAGGAAATACCGGCCGAATGGCGTTCGGTATTTGTGACTGCTCATGATATTGCTCCGGAATGGCATATCCGGATGCAGGCTGCATTTCAAAAATATACGGATAATGCGGTTTCCAAAACCATCAATTTCCCCCATGATGCTACGCCTGACCAGGTGGCGGAAGCTTACCGGACGGCGTACCGGTTAGGATGTAAGGGGATTACGGTTTATCGTGACGGAAGTTTGGATAATCAGCCGATGCAACGGGGTCTGGATAATAAGAAAGAAGAGTCGGCTGCACCTCAAGCCCATGCCCATATCAGCTGCGGCGAATGGGGAAAAATCTTACCCATTAAACGCCCCAAACGTTTAACGGGAATCACCGATGCTCGACAGACGCCGGAAGGGAATCTTTACTTAACGTTGAATTTGAATGAGGGACATCCTTTTGAACTTTTTGCACAAATCGGCAAAGCCGGAAGCGATATTTCCGCTTTTACGGAAGCCATTGCCCGATTGATTTCATTGGCCTTTCGTTGTGGAGTACAGCCAGATGCGGTAGCCGAGGAACTTATCGGGATCGGCGGGAGCCGTTTTGTCGGGTTTGGGCCCAATCGGGTACGGTCGGTACCGGATGCTATCGGCCAATTTTTAAATGAATATCTCCAAAAGATGAATGAAGAAGCTACGGCCAATGAAGTCCCTCCTCAATTGGAGTTGGGTTTGACTGAGACGGCCACGAGCGGCCTTTATGAAACGGTGCCATCCATAAAGAAGGAGAAGATTCGTTTCAACCTTTGTCCCTCATGCGGCATGTATACCTTCGGTTATGTCGAAGGTTGTGCCAAATGTTTATCCTGCGGCCATTCGGAATGCTGAAAAATTGTCGGGAATACTCATAAGATCTCTGGGCAATATGTAAAATAAACTGATTGATCATAAAACGTGCACTGGGCACTTTATACTGTGCACAGTGCACTTAAATATGGAAATGGAGGGGTTCCAATGCGGGAACGCGGCAGCCGAGTGGTGATTATTGGAGCCGGTCTGGTGGGATCAACCTTTGCCTATGCGCTGATGATCAATGGGATTGCTTCAGAGATCATCCTGATTGACCGGAATCCGGATCGTCTCGAAGGAGAGGTCATGGATCTCAATCATGGGATTTCGTTTGTCCGGCCGACCTTGGTTCGAGGTGGCGATTACGAAGATTGCAAAGATGCGGATGTGATCGTCATCTGTGCCGGGGCCAATCAACGGCCGGGTGAGACCCGTCTTGATCTCCTGGGCCGGAACACGGAGATCTTCCGGTCGATTATCGACCAAATCAAAGCAACTGGCACCAATGCCATTATCTTGGTGGCAACCAATCCGGTGGACATTATGACCTATGTTACATACAAGTTGAGCGGATATGATGCGTCCCGGGTGATTGGTTCAGGGACAGTTCTGGATTCAGCCCGCTTCCGTTATTTAATCAGTAAGCATTGCCGAGTAGATCCTTCCAATGTTCACGCCTATATCATCGGTGAGCATGGGGATACGGAAGTTCCGGTCTGGAGCATGGCAAATATTGTCGGTCTTCGTTTTAGCGAATATTGTCCGGTATGCGGTAAAAATTGCGGCCATTTTCCCAAAGAAGATATTGTTCACGAGGTGAAGAACTCAGCTTATCGGATCATTAAAGGAAAAGGGGCAACCTATTATGCCATCGGATTGGCATTGGTTCATATCGTAGAGAGTATTCTCCGGGATGAATATTCGGTATTGACTGTATCTTCGCTTTTAACTGGCGAATATGGACTAAATGATGTCTGTCTCAGCCTTCCGACTGTCGTCGCCCGGCGCGGTGTGATCAAAAAGGTTCCGGTGGAATTATCCGCTGAGGAAGAGGCCGGGCTAATTCACTCAGCGACTGTACTGAAAGATTTTCAACGTCAACTGAAAATATGATGATGATGCGAAGGATAGTTGGAACTATGATGGAAATCTAACGTTTTAAGGAGTAAGGATGAAATATCAACGATTTATCATTGGTGAGATTCAAACCAACTGTTATCTTGTTTATTCGGATAAAGCCGCCGGGATTATTGATCCCGGCGGTCCGGTGAATGTGATTATTGATTTTTTAGAAAAACACCAGCTCAAACCGGAATGGATCGTCAATACCCATGGCCATTTTGATCATATTGCCGGTAATGCCGAGTTGGTAAAACGTTATGGGATACCCCTTTATATTCATCCGGCTGACCGTTCCATGTTAACTTCGGCGGAGGACAATCTCTCTCGTTTATTACAACAATTCGTGGTCAGTCCGGATGCCACCGGGATCATCGTTGAAGGAGATGAGCTGGTGCTGGGTGGGGAAAAGTTTCGGGTGCTGGAAACGCCGGGACATACTCCGGGAGGGATATCCCTGTATACTCAAGGCATGGTGTTTTCAGGAGATGCTTTGTTCTTTGAGAGTATTGGGCGAACTGATTTGCCGGGAGGGGATTATCCGACATTAGTTTCAGCCATTCAGGCTAAACTATTAACATTACCTGATGATACGTTGGTGTTCCCCGGACATGGACCAAATACTACGATTCGGCATGAACGTCAGAACAATCCGTATCTGGTGTAACGATGAAATATATTATTGAGACTCAGGATACCCGTTATTTGCCCAATATTGAAGCAGCCCTTAAAATTGTTGACCCGAAAGCGGAGATCGTTAAGGATGGCCAGGGAGTTCGATTGATCATTCAGGTTGAAGGCGTTCATGTTTCTGTGACAGCGCCGGACTTATCGGAAACGGGTCGCAGCTGGGAGTATTACGACAAAGATATTCTCGATCCGCGATATACAGCAGCTGATCGACAGCGCCGGATGAAAGAATTAGTCCGTTTAGGTATTATCAAGCTTTTAGGAGATTTTTTAGGTAAAACCCCACCCTGGGGCATATTAAGCAGCGTCCGGCCGACGAAGATTTATCATTATCTCAGAGAAAAAGGCTTTACCCAGTCTGAAATTTATAATAAATTGCTTTCGATTTATGGGATATCAACTGATAAAGCTGAACTTTTAGTAAATGTTGGATCATTTCAGGAACGGTTTTTTAAACCTCAGGAATATATCAGCGTTTATGTTGGAATCCCCTTTTGCCCGTCTCGTTGCCACTATTGTTCATTTCCGGCAGTTTCTTTACAAACCCATCATCATTGGGTGGCCCGTTATTTGGAAGGGCTGCGGATAGAGACGGAAGCTATCGGAGAGTTATGCCGTTCTCTGGGTTTTAAGATAGAATCGATATATATAGGAGGTGGAACCCCGACCAGCCTGGAGTTGGAGGATTTTGCCCGGGTACTACAATGGACTGTATCTGCCTTTAAAACCGGAGATACTATAGAATTTACCGTGGAAGCAGGCCGGCCGGAGACGGTCACCCGTGAAAAATTGGAAGCCATGCGCCATTTTGGCGTAACTCGGATGAGCATCAATCCCCAAACGATGCATGACCGGACTTTGGCGCTGATTGGCCGGAATCATACAGCGGCTCAGATTGAAGCGGCAATGGTCGAAGCCAAAAAAATTGATGGTTTGCTGTTGAATATGGATCTGATTTTGGGATTACCCGGTGAAACGCCGGAGGATTTTTTGGATTCTCTGGAGCAAGTGATCGCCTTAAATCCGGATAATATCACCATTCATACACTGGCACCGAAACGTGCCGCCAAGTGGGGAAGGGAGTTTTCGGAGCTCAACCTTTTGGATGATGACAGTTTGGCGGAGGTAAGCGATACGGCCGTCTGCCGGTTGAGCCGGGCTGGGTTTCATCCCTATTATCTATACCGACAGCGACGGATTTTGGCAGATTTAGAGAATATCGGTTATGCCAGGCCTGGCAGTGAAAGTGTCTATAACATTCAAATGATGGAAGAACGCCAAACTATTATAGGAGTGGGAGCCGGTGCCATCACCAAATGGGTGGTAGGGACGGAACCGCAGATTTCCCGGTATCAAAATCCCAAATGTCCGGCAACATATGCTTCGCGAATCGTTACAGATATTGCTAAAAAAGCCCATCAGACCCGGATACTTCTTGGTTGACAATTGGAACTGTATTCGGTAAAATATTAAGCAGCATCTTCCCAAGGTATCAAGGTTTTTTCATGGGTTTAAACTCATTTTTTTTTTTGTAATTTAGTAAAGGTTAAAGGGAGGAATTCACGTGGGGATTATGTCAATCCGTAAAGTGGCCCAGAAAATTTTAGCACCTGTCATTATTGCCTTGGTTGTGGCTTTAACAGTCGGTATGTTTTATATCGGAATTCCCGCTTTCAGTAAAGAAGTCTATTCTTATCGGGGAAAAGCAGTTAAGTTAGGGAATAAAGTCGTTAAAGACAATGATTTTCAGAGTTATTTGGAACGGGCCTATTTGGAAGCAAGTCAGCTCCAACAATGGGGTCAGGATACGCCGGATGCCCAGATTCGGGATAATGCATTGAAATATGCTGTTTATAATCTGGCTTTCCAAAATGAAATGGATAAAGTGAAAGATCAGCTTAAAGTGACTAATAAAGAAGCGGAAGAGTTAATTAAAAAGGCTTTTCCGACTGAGGAAGAATTGAAAACCTTTATGTCTCAGAGAGGTTTAAACAGCAAAAAAGAAGTCGTAAAGTTAGCCAAAAATGATCTGCGTTATACCAAGTTTGTTCAACTGAAGGGAAAAGAGTTTAAGGTTAAAGTTTCCAAAGATGAAGTTTTGGAACAGATTGAACAGTTGACATTAAGCCAAATTGTGGTTGGTTTATATGACAGTGAAGACAAGCCTCGTAATGATTCTGAAGTATTGGCTCGTGCCAATGAAGTATATGCCAAAGCCACCAGCGGTAGTGATTTTGCTGAATTGGCCAAGCAATATTCAGATGACACCAGTACCAAAGAGAAGAGTGGCTCTTTTGGCACTTTGTCCGTAAGCCAGTTTAAAGCGACGATGCAAGGCCAAAATATGGAGCAGCAATTTATCGATACCGTTTTGGCCCTTAAAGAAGGCGAAATTTCTAAACCGATCAAAACTTCATATGGTTATTATATCGTCCGGTTAGACAAACGGGAGATGCCGACCGGAAAGGATTACAAAGCTAAGTATAAAGAAGCCGAAGAAAATCTGCTTTACAATAAAACGCTGCAAAGTGATGAATATCAAAAATGGCTGAATAAAGTCTTTGATGACGCTGAGTCCAAAATGGAAATCTTGGATCCGGCTCTGCGCGCTTATCGGTTAAGCATTAAAGAGAAATGGGCTGAAGCAGCCAGTGCTTACGAAAAAGCCTTTAAATTGAAATACTACAAGAAAAACTGGTCTCTCTATATTGAAACGTCCAATATTTACGTCAAACTGAAACAATATGATCAAGCTTTGGCGGTACTGAAGAAAGTTTCCGCTGAAGGTCAGGATAGCATTGATTATCAAATTGCTTTAGCAACGGTTTATAAAGAAAACGGCAAACCGAAGAAAGCTGAAGAAATCTTAACGGCTTATGGAAACAAATATCCGAACGATAAACTTGTCCATCAACAGTTGCAGGCGCAATTTACCACCTGGAACATGACTAAGGCCGCTAAAAAAGAAGCTGAGATCGTTGCTAAACTTGAGAAAAAAGAGCAACAAGAGTTGGAAGATTATGAAAAGCAATTAAACAGCAATAATAATACTCAAACCGAATCGAAATAAGGATATTTCGAGGAGGTTCAGTGCGGTTGAAAAACGCGGAAGGCGCTTGTTATGCCTTCCGCGTAACCATATCAAAATTCATTAAGAATAGGCGGTTAGAATGATGAAAACTCATGCACCGAAAGGTACATATGATCTGTTGCCGCAAAATGCATCGCGTTGGCGGTATATTGAGGAGCAAATTCACAAAATATTTCGGGAGTATGGATTTGGAGAGGTAAGGACGCCCATATTCGAACATACGGAGTTATTTCAGCGGGGAATCGGAGAAACTACGGACATCGTTGAAAAAGAGATGTTTACTTTTTCGGATCGTGGTGATCGCAGTATTACGCTGCGGCCCGAAGGTACTGCATCCATTGTAAGAGCTTTTATTGAACATAATATGGCAGGTCCCGGTGCAATGGCGAAATTATATTACTTAGGTCCGATGTTTCGGTGTGAAGCGCCACAAGCCGGTAGGTATCGCCAATTCGTGCAGTTTGGTGCCGAAGCTCTTGGAAGCAATGATCCTCGGGTCGATGCGGAAATCATTGCGCTGGTGGTGAACTTTTATCGACGTTTGGGTATTGATGATTTAGATGTTAATCTAAATTCAATCGGATGTCCTGAGTGCCGTCCGGCTTATCGGGAACGGTTAATCGAGCATCTTAAACCTAAAGCATCCCAGATGTGCCCTAATTGTCAACGCCGGTTGGAACGCAATCCTTTACGGTTGTTGGACTGTAAAAATACAACGTGTCAGCAATTGACGGCCGATATTCCGTTGATCACCGAGACTTTGTGTGATGATTGCGGTAGTCACTTTGAAAAACTCCGTCAATTATTGGATTTATCTGGGATCCATTACCGGATCAACCCACGATTGGTCCGCGGTTTCGATTATTATACAAAAACTGTATTTGAAGTATTGGCTGGAGATCTGGGTGCCCAGAATGCTTTGTGCGGTGGCGGGCGTTATGACGGATTGGTTGAAATGTGCGGCGGTAAGCCTACGCCAGGGATCGGTTTTGCAGCCGGTATGGAGCGGTTGATGATGGTATTGGAAGCCAGACAACTCATGCCGGAGATCGATGAACGTCCCCATCTGTATTTGGCACCCCTAGGGGAAGAAGCGCAAAAGATCATCTTTCCGTTATGTATCCGCCTTCGGGAGTCCGGCTGGATCGTAGAGACGGATTTGCAGGGGAAAAGTTTGAAAGCTCAGATGAAAGCCGCTGATAAATTGGGAGCCCGGTTAACCGGAGTCATCGGCGAAGATGAATGCCGCGTTGGGAAAATTTTAATGCGCAATATGGAAACCGGTGAACAGGAATTGATTGACGTTGCGGCGCTGAGTGAATATTTGCAGACTGTATTGAGGGGGAGTTAATTTGATTTATTCGCATAAAACCATTTCATGCGGTGAACTCCGTTCATCCCATGTAGGACAGGAAGTTGTATTAAACGGCTGGGTCCAACGTCGCCGTGATCATGGCGGTCTGATCTTTGTTGATCTACGGGATCGTTCCGGTTTAATTCAAGTCGTGTTTAATGCGGAAATTGATGCTGAGGCCTTTGCCAAAGCGGAAGAGTTACGCAGTGAATATGTGATCGCTGTCAAAGGGAAGGTGGCCCTTCGTCCGGAGGGAACGGTCAATTCGGCGTTACCAACCGGGACGGTGGAAGTCTATGCTACAGTTCTGGAGATTTTAAACGAAGCTAAAACGCCCCCGATTTACATCAATGATAACTTGGATGTCGACGAAACGCTGCGCTTAAAGTACCGGTATCTTGATTTGCGTCGGCCCATCATGCAACGAAATCTCATGTTGAGACACCGGGTGGCGAAAACCGTCCGGGATTTTCTGGATGAAAACGGCTTTTTGGAAATTGAAACGCCGATGTTGACGAAGAGTACACCGGAAGGGGCTAGGGACTTTTTGGTACCGAGCCGCGTCAATCCGGGAAAATTTTTCGCGTTGCCCCAGTCGCCACAAATATTTAAGCAATTGTTGATGGTCAGCGGTTACGAACGGTATTTTCAGATTGTCCGGTGTTTCCGGGATGAGGATTTGCGGGCGGACCGGCAACCGGAGTTCACCCAGATCGATTTGGAAACTTCGTTTATTGACCGGGATACTTTGTTATCGCTAATGGAAGGGATGATG
>Ga0134092_1002978_pt1 | contig 12049 bp, 15 predicted proteins | sample 3_6taG_FD_94454 | JGI IMG/M metagenome (GOLD analysis project Ga0134092, IMG submission 94454) | Switchgrass degrading microbial communities from high solid loading bioreactors in New Hampshire, USA - 3_6_20_6_A3 metaG | ecosystem: Engineered > Bioreactor > Semi-continuous > Anaerobic >...
CAAAGCCGTTTTCTCCGGGTCCGATCTCCCGAAGCATTTCCAGTATTTCATACCCGTCATTGATTGAACACTCCCGCAGCTCGATCTGCATCATAACCTCCTCCTTTTTACTACAAATGTGCAAGGCCGCCGAATTCCGGAGAAAAAACTGTTTGTGGGATACACATACCAATATGCACCGGCAGTCCGTAACCCTTCCGGAGCCACGTCCTTAACCCAGCAGTACTGTCCCAAGCTCCTCCACAGTTTCAACAATAAGAGCCGCTCCTGCTGCCTGCAGTTCCTCACGGGTGCCGTAGCCGAACAGGACACCGATACAGTCGATGCCCTCCTTGCCTGCGCCTATGACATCATGCTCACGGTCCCCTATCATGACAGCTGTCCTGAGATCCCGTATACCTGCCTGGTCAAGAGCATATCTGATAACTTCATCCTTGTTGACTCTCGTACCGTCCAGTTCACTGCCGCAAACCAGCGAGAAATATTTCCTGATACCGAAATGATCGAGTATGATCTCTGCAAAAACCTGTGGCTTCGATGTTGCCACTATAAGCTGCCTGCCGTCATCTGCCAGCCTCTTGAGCAAAATGTCGATCCCTTCGATCAGTTTATTTTCAAATATGCCCTTCTCTCTGAAATATTCCCTGTATTTTTCGACCGCTTCCAATGCCTGATCTTCACCAAAGCCGCAATATCCCATGAACGAGTCCTTAAGCGGCGGACCAATGAACCTGCAAAGCTCCCTGAGATCCTCAGTATGGATTCCGAAGTATTTCAGCGCATAATCCACGGATTTTGTTATTCCAATGACGGGGTCTGTAAGTGTTCCGTCAAGATCGAAAAGTAATGATGTTCTGTTTCTGAAATTTATGTTGTTGCTGTTCTCCAATGATCTCACTCCCAAAACACATTATACATTATTCATACACTCATGAAAAAGACAGCTTTATGTCGCGGGCAAAAATAAACTGCCAAAATGCCGCATCCGGTATGCCGAATTTTAAATTAAAAAGTCGAAAACAGGAGGAAATGAGAAATTTTTATCGAATAATAATTACAAACAGTCTCTCTATTACATTGCAGCGGTGATCATATGAATATTATCAAAAATGACTACATCAGAATCGCAAAACTGAATGACGGTGTATATCTCGAAACGTACAAAAAAGGTTACTCGATGCAGGATTTCAATGCAATAATGGAAAAACATCCTGAAATCAGGATAGCCAGCTTTATTTCCATCAGAAATGCTCTGCTCAATGCACCACATCCGCTGGTCAAATTCGGCACGATAGATGAAAGGATCGTCATCGAGCTGACTGATAACGATATGTATGCTTATGTCACGCTTCATGTCGACGAATCTGAATTATCTGAATCAAACAGAACCGAGCTTATACGGGAAATACTTATCAAGCTCCGGGAAAGAGGAGTTGTATTCGGAATCAAAAAGGATGTCCTGTTCAATGGGCTCCGTATCGGTGAACCTGTCCTGATTGCAGAGGGAATACCGCCGGTCAATGGCCAGGATTCAGTTATCAGAATGTATGAACTGAAGGAACCGAAGCCGGAGATAAAAGAAGACGGCAAAGCAGACTATTATGAACTGAACCTTATAAACAAGGTCAAGGAAGGCGAATGGCTGGGAGAAAGAATTGAACCCACTGAAGGAACACCGGGCAAATCCGTAAAAGGTGAGACAATCCATCAGCTGAAGGGAAAAAGATATCCTCTCTTCTATGATCCCAATACTGTCAGGGAAGTATATTCGGACGGTGTAACCAGACTATATTCAAGAATTAACGGAGCAGTGCACTACAACGGTGACAGGATAAGTGTTTCCAACTATCTTGAAATAATGAACAATGTAGATTTCAATACAGGAAATATAGACTTCGACGGATACCTTACGGTAAGAGGTTCCATAGCTGATAACTTCTCAGTCGCAGCCAGGGATGACATAGAGATCCTGGGCGAATTCGGAGTTGGAAGTGTAAAAGAAGTTGTCAGCCGCGGCGGAAACATACTTATCAAGGGCGGAATAGCCGGAAAAAACAAGGCTGTTGTAAGATCCACAAAGGATATCTACACAAAATATATTTCGGATGCAACGGTTATCTGCAGCGGTATAGTTTATGTCGGGTATTACTGTCTGAACAGCAATATCACCGCAAAGCAGGTCATCGTCGAATCAACCAAGGGCAGGATCATCGGCGGCAATATTGAAGTTGAGCAAAAGGTAGAAGCGGCATATATAGGCAATGAACATGAGAAACGGACACAAATAAAAGTATTGGGATTCGACCGCAGCAAAATGAAGGAAGAACTGGACCAGCTGCAGGACTCACTTATCAAGGCAAGAGTGGAACTTTCAAAAGCAAAGCAGCTCTTTGCGATATATTCTAACTCTTCATTGAATTCGTCCATGCAGTATAAGGAATATGATAACATCAGAGACAGGTACTTCGAGTGCAAAGACATGGTAAAACGACTCGAAAATGAAATAAAGAAACTTCAGAAGTACTTCCGCGTCAAGGGCGAGGGCGAGGTAAACGTCCTGAAAAAAGTGTATCCCAACACAATGATCCAGATGAAAAACGATATTAAGGAGATCAAAAAAGCTGCCGTGGCACCCTGCTACTTTATTCAGGACATGGAAATAAGAGAATTATAGAATCGGTCGTTGGAGGGAGTTTCATAATGGACTATGGGAAAATACTTGAACAGGTAGATAAGCAAAATAAGGAAAAATCACTTTCAGGAAAAATGTTCCGTTACTCCGGACTGATAATGGCAGTCGATTACTTTTCACAACAACTGAATTCAGAGCAGATAATGGCGGCTGCCTTTGATTTTATAAACGAACTCCTTACACTTGAAAGCTCCTCATTGTACTGCAGAAAGAGCGACGAATTCGTTCTGACTAAAGAAAAGGGCCAGAGCATCGGCGTACCGGTCATAAAAAACACAGGACGCCTCAATGACCTGCCGGTTTTCCACGGTAGCATACTTTCCGGCAAAAGTGCGATATTGAAATATTTCGATGAAGATATATATCAAAAATGCAATATAGAGATCGCAGTACCAATAATAGTGGAAACTGTACTTGAAGGCTTCCTGCTTATACCCGAAAGAACTGCAGGATGCTTCGATGAAGACGATCTCATAATATGCCAGGTGCTTATGAACCTGTGCAACAGCGCCATGAGGAATTACAAGTCATATAATGAGCTCCAGATCAAGAACGCAAGTCTTGATGAGAAAATATTCAACCTCTTTGCCATAAACCAATCCTCAAAGGCACTGCTCAGCGAACTTGACCTGGATGCATTGTACAGACTGTCCATAGACGTTTTTTCAGAATTGACACAGAGTTCTGCGACAGGGTTTGTCTTATATGATGATAAAAGTGAAAAATATGTTTTAAGGTCATACAGGTTCATCTTCGAGAGCGATACAAAGCCCGATATAGTTCTGGAAATGAACGAAGAAGCCGTGGTCGATTCCAACCGGGTCATCATTGACGTAACGAATGACAATGATGTTCAGTATTTCAACAGTCTGTTTGACGACGGATTCGGCAGCCTGTCCTGTCTGAAAGCCCAATATATCATACTGCTCAATAAAGGCAATCACCTGCTTGGCTTCGTAACCCTCGGAGCTACAGTTACAGGTACAGCATATAAGAAGAACATATTCGAGCTGGTTGAAAGCCTTGCGTCATCCACTTATATAGCTATCTCCAATGCCAGGAACTTCAGAAAGGTTGAAGAGCAAAAGGCATTATTGCAAAACAAACTCGACCGTCTGATATCACTTAACACACTTGTCAAAAACATCAACAACTCGCTGGATCTGCAGACGCTGCTGGAAATTACGTTACGGACGCTCACTGTATCCTTCCTTGCAGAAAAATGCCTGATTGCCTTATATGATAATGACAAAGAGCAGCTCAATGTCCAGTGCAGTTATGGCATCAATGACAGCTTCACCGAGATCAAAACAGGCAAACAGTGGAACAGCATACTGAAGGGCAAAACTGTCCTGGCACTTGAAAAAGCGGAACTTGAGAAATATTTCGGGCAAAGCCCGGATGAAGCTATCAGTGACATTACCGGCGCCCTGATAGTCCCGATCTATCTGGACAGATCGGATATCAATATGCTTGGCGTCATTATTGTATTCAGCTTCTCAGGCAGCCTGATCAGCGACCAGGAAAATGTTCTTACGCTGGAGACCATTGCCGGCCACATTGCTCCGATCCTTTATAACCTCAATGTCATCGAAGAGCAGAAAACTATGCTTGTCCCAAATTATGCAGAAATCTTCAAACAGGATCTTGATAAAGAGATTAGACAGGCAAAATACTATGATCTTGATCTGCTCGTTGTCAGAGTCGGTTATCAGGGTAGCTTCAGCTTCAATATCCCTGACATTGCCGGCGGTATGAAAAAGATGTTCAAAAAGGTATACCCTGTTTCATGCAATGTAGTTTACGCTATCTCAAATAACCGCAATGATGGTGACATCGATGCGATTCTTAGAACAGTCGGAGAAAAGGAAATAACCGTCGATGTATTTTTACTCGGACGCGATTTCAGCAGCATGCAGGAACTTTTATCAAAGTAGGCATTTTATCAGCTGTTGTATCCGTTTTTACATTGCATCAGAAGGGCTTCATGGAAACACCCGTGAAAGTCTGATATAGCTTTGTCTTGTTCCAGCATACATCTAGATTGACAATATTTACCCCAGCGCATATAATGTTGTATATCATCTTCTGACTTATGCAGGGCATAAAAGCTGAATCGTCTCATAAAAATGTATTTAGCGGGGTAATGTTAAATGATCAGGGAAATGCTTGATCCAGGTGAGAATATTATATGGGAAGGCAAACCGGATAAAGCTGCATATGTTGTCGGGCCTGTACTTCTGCTTGTTCTCGCCGGTATCTTTTTTTTAATATCGTTGATTCCTCTGGGTATAATTATCGCCTCAGGTGCAGAAGGTGAGCTCGTGGCCATACCGATATTATTTATGGTTGTGTGGCTTATTCCCGCCATTATCATGGGTGTGGTATTGCCTGTCTACCGTTTTTTAAACTGGAAAGCCACGAATTACGTCATTACTGACAGGCGCATATATATCGAGAAGGGCATCATCGGCAGAGACATATCTGTCAGGGAATTTACCGATATCCATGAACCGGAAGTTTATGTTGATTTCATAGATAAAATAAGGAATTGCGGATCGGTATATCTCAGTCCGAGATTTGTCAAAGCAGCCAACGGGCGGAAGATTTATACCCTGGCACTGGCCTTTCTGCACATTCCCGAACCCTATAAGGTGTTTGAACTGGTCAAAAGAATGGCTCTGGACATCAAGAGCGATATCTACTATCCCAATGACTTAAGGCCTGAAAACAACACAGGATATAATACAAATTACACTAAACATAGCTGACTGGCATTTACAAACTTAAAGTTTGAAAGGAGCCTGAAAGATGATTAAGGATATATTCGATCCCGGTGAAAACCTTATATGGGAAGGCAAACCCGACAGAGTGGCATATATAATCGGCAGCCCTCTCCAGTACCCGTTGATGCTGATAATGATGGGTTTTTTTCTTACAATCTTATATCTGACAAGATCACTGCAAAATCCTTCTGCCGGATTCAAACCCGAATTAGTTATAGGAGCATTATTTATTTTGTATGGGTTTGTATATTTGCCCATTTACCGGACAATCCACTGGAAATATATGCAGTATGCTATTACAGACAAGCGTGTCTATCTGGCATCCGGAATTATAGGAAGAGATATAAAAGTGGTGGATTACACGGCGATTTCAAGCCTTTATGTGAACGTAGACTTTATAGATAAAATCCGCAATTGCGGTTCTGTGCGCCTCACCACGAAGGCTGCCGTGGACAGTACGAATGATTCCAGAGTCAGGGCAACCCTTTTACATATACCGGATGCATATAACGTATATAAAATGATAAAGCAACTGTCCCTGGATATAAAGAGCGATATTTATTACCCCAATGCTTTGAGGCCCGAAGAAAATCAAGGCTACAACACGAAATACACTCCAAAGCAGTAAGACGGCAGCAGACTCCTTCGGGAGCCTGCTGTTCAGTCAGCTTTATATGGTTCTTCCGATTCGATTATTAAAGTACTCTTATCTTTCCATACAAGCTTTTGAATAACTCCGGAATCTGCACTTTCTCTCAGCCAGTTCAGCAAATAACCATCACGGCTTTCAAAATACGAAAGCATTCCATCAAATTTTACTTTAACGAAAGTTTCTGCCGAGTCATCCCAAACATATAGAGCATACTCACTGTTCATAGCACCTTCTTCTTTCAAAAATCTGATGTCTGCGTAGCCATCCATGTCGGCATCCAAAAACCCAACAGCGGAATCATTATCATAGCCCGATGCACCCGCAGACAATGTCAGGAGATTTTCCCCCTTCTCGTTTTTCAGTGTGAAGTAATTTGCATATTCTTTATCATCAAAATATAATTCAGCAGAGTATATTTTTCCGTTTTTACCCTGTGCAATATCATATACCGCCTTTTCAAACTTGTCTCCTTTGTAGTAAATGGTCTCAGTAATATTGGTAATATAAGCATCTGCGCATTCTATTTCAAAGTTTCTTATTGCATATTCCTCTGTCATTCCCGAGTCATTGGTTGTCTGGCCGTCAGCTTCGGTTTGCTCCGGTCTGAAGTAAACCTCGCCGGAGTAACTTCCTGTGGAGGAATCTAAACTTGATGCCCCGTCATTTTCAGATTTATCAAATTGATCTGCCTTATCGTTGTCTGAACTTATTTCTGTCGATGGAGTATTCGCTGGCTTTGATTGATCCAATGAATCAGCCTTTCCTGAACACGCTGCAAAAAAGCAAAAAATAAACATGCAAATCATAATAGCTGCAATAATTTTTTTGCTTATCACATTCATCACACCTTAAATCTGTTTATTGCTTCTGCCACCTTTTTGAATAATGAAGAATTATATATGCAGATAAAGGATTTGTCAATAAATATTTCATATTTCATATTTCATATTTCATATTTCACACTTCTCTACTCAATATTAGCCTGTTCATGATCCCACCGGAAAGAATGATCCAGCATTTGACGGACGCACTTATACTCCATGAAAAAGGCCCTCCGTAATTATATGGAGGGCTCAGGTAATAGCTTGCTTAATTGTTCATCTATGTCTTTTAATAGCTCCTGATTGTTTTTAATATCCTTTACAATATTCCTTACAATAGAATCTCTTTCTTCCTGATACCCCTTCTGTGTATTTCCATCCTTTTCTATCAGTGCGATAATTTCATTGTACACGTTCTATCCTGAAAGCCCGATGTACTGCTTTTATTGCTTCATATATCTTTTCTGGTGTACTATTCCAAATATGCCATCCTCACAAATCCAGTGCAACGGCATGACTGGTATATTGGCTTCTGCGTATTTTAATACTGCGTCCATCATTGTCACCTTCATATCTGCTTCTGCTTATCTATCTCGTTTATATACCACCTTATCTGCGCGCTCCTCGTGGCTTCTGCAAACATCTCCTCTTCCGTCATGTGCCCCGTCGGGTCTATATACCTTATCGGGTTGTTGTACGCATACGTGTACATGTTCAGGCTAAGCGGGCTGCTGTTCCCGGTTATAAATCTCCCTATGCTCAGGTTCCTGTAGTCTGAGTTTCGGATGTGTCAATCCATCAGTTTATGATAATTTTCCATCAGCCTGATAAACTCACTGCTGTCTCCGCCCTTATCAGGGTGGTACTTCTTTGCAAGCTCTCTGAAACGTTTTTTGATATCGTCGGCGGAAGCGTTAGGCGGTAAACCCATCCAGTCCAGGATATCCGGATCATACAGATGCGAACCTGTGATCCCGCTTTCGGTATAGTATCTGTAATAAACGTTGAAGAAGAATTCATCGACAACGTTTTTGAATGTTTCCCTGTCCATGGATGCAATCTCATCCATACTGTATTTTGCTTTTGAACTGCTCTTGTCTCCCAGATGGAAAAAATCATCCCAGACCAGTCTGACACGACTGTTTTCTGATGTGTTGCCTGTAAAATTGGCCGCATGGAAAGATCCTTCAAACCGTATCCTGATTTCAAGTCTCTTAAGCTTTCTAAGTTTCCTTTTGATTTCATCAAGCCGATTATTATCCGGCATGAAAGGATCCTCCTGTATCAAGATATTCCTATCGACCAGCCTCTGAAATTTATGCCGGGTAAAGACCCCGTCAGCTCAAATACAGCAAATTCCGGCAACAGCTGCCAATGTAATGGTACAGTGGCTAAACTTTCCTGATGAAAGAACATATGCAAACTGCACACGGCGCATGTTACTTCAGATACAAATACAGTGTTTTCAGCAGTTCGTTATTATAGTCCTGTGAATATTCCCAGAACATAGCTCCGCCAAGCCCATGTGATTTGATATAGGCCGACTTGTGTACCAATGATTCGGGATCATCGTAAGTTATGAAATGCTTACCGTTCCAAAGATAAGGTGCTTTTGCATCATCATCCCAATACCTTCTGTAGCCGTTCATGTTTATAAACCCCGAAACCAGATCCCTGTAACTGTATGAAACACATCCGGAAGCAACGGAAGCATAAAGCCCGTTTGATGACCCATCTGAAACATCCCATCCCCTGCCGTAGAATGCACATCCCAGAACAAGCCGGCTTGCCGGTATTCCATGATTCAGGCATATTTTCACCGCTTTATCGGCAGATAGCGCATCACTGTTTACCTTTGAACCAAAAAGACAGGTGTGATGACCGGTTTTAGCAGAAAAGCCATGCGTGAAATCATAGGTCATGAGATTTATATAGTCCAGTATGCCGGATATTGTTTTGAGGTCATAAAATTGCAGAGTATATTGCGTCCCACCAAGTGCGGCCGTCAGCAGATACTTCCTGCCGTCCTTTTCTCCTCGCCGGTCAATCTGCGTTCTCAGTTCCTGAAGAAGCAAATTGAAATTTTCCCTGTCCTCCGGCCGTGATTTGATGCCTGCATCTGATGAACACGGATATTCCCAGTCTATATCTATACCATCGAAATCATAAGTTTTCATAAACTCGTCGGCTGACCTGGCAAACAGCGTTCGTGCTTCACTGGCGGATGCTGCATCTGAAAATCCGTCGGCTCCCCAGCCGCCAACCGAGATAAGTACTTTCAGGTGGGGGTACCTTTTTTTTACAACCCTGATCTCATCCAGTTTATCCAACTCTGCTCCTGAAATAACGCCATCTTTAATCAGGGCAAAGCTGTAATTCAGATGCGTCAGGTACTCACCCCGGATGCTTCCGGCATTCCAATCCTTCTTGCTGTAGAGATAAGCAGAAATGACGTGATTTCTTTTCATTACGAACCCCCACTATCAGACCGATTTATACACCTTTTATATCATATGCCTGCACCTAAAACAAGATATGTCTTCTATTTTGTTATTGACCTTCCAGTTATGGTAAGGTTTATAATTGGAGCATAGAAGGAATACCGGCCGGAAAAGCATGGCACAGTTCGATTTTTCACAGGCCGGCAGCGGCAGGCAGATAAACTGCTGCATCGGCGGATTAACAGGCCCGAAGGATAACTCATGGATACGCTATATGATCGAGCAGTCTATAGAAACCTTATTCGAAGCGAAAAGAAAAGGCCCGAATTCGGTTGAAATTCAACAGTACGTGCGACAGCCATAATTCTGTACGCGCAGCGCCATTACTTTGCACATGAGGTGGTACGACTCTGTATGAACGGCAGCCATGACTCTGTACATGGCAGCTATCAATCTGTATCTGCAGCAGTCATGACTCTGTACCTTGAAAATGCACCAACCTGCAACTGATGTCAGCCCCTGCCGGCAACTAATTTAAAAATTTATCCGAAGCTCTTATTGCAAGAATGAGCCAGCCTGCTCCGACCAGGAAACCAGCCAGCACATCACTGGCATAGTGCACGCCAAGATAGATCCTGCTCAGGCCGATCAGCACTACCAATACGCCTAAAACGCCAACAAAAAAATATTTGCTCCGGTGCTTGCCGTACCTGACCAGCAAATACGCAAAAAAACCATAGAAAATCAGGGAACTCATCGAATGGCCGCTTGGGAAGCTGTATCCGCTTTCCTCCACGAGTCTGAGCAGCTCCGGCCTGGGCCTGCGGAAGATCAGCTTGAGTATCAGGTTAAACAGGGCTCCCATAGCTATGTTTGCCGGTATCAGCAGACCGGGCCGGTAATATTTCTTTTTTCTGAGAATAAAAATCAAAGCCGGAATCAATACTGTCAGGGATGTTATAAACCACTGAGAACCCAGGAACGTCACGATTTTCATAAATCGTGTCATATTATCTGAAATAAAGCCGGAAACAAACTCATAAACAGCATCATCAAAAGCTCTGATGCCATTCAACATGTTTGATCCCGGCATTGTCTCTGATAAATATACAGTAAGCTGCTGTATTTTCATACACACTCTCTGTCCATCCCCTGATGTTCGCTTTATACGGGCCGATGATGATTAAAAACCGGGCCGGATATATCAGTCCGACATTTTCTCGGTGTTACTCCAATACCACTGCAGTACCGGATGCCGTGACCATCAGCATATTGCCCTGTCCCAGCACCTCATAATCGACATCGACACCGACTACGGCATTGGCTCCGGTTTGCTCTGCCCTGCGGATCATCTCCATTACGGCCTGGTCTCTGGCATCGATCAGCTCTCCCTCATAGGATCCCGATCTGCCTCCGAAGAAGTTTGATAATCCCGCGGCAAAGTCCTTGATGAAATTAACGCCCGAAACCACTTCGCCGAACACTAAGCCTCTGTATTCCTTTATCCTTCTTCCTTCAACTGAAGGTGTCGTTGTAACTATCATACCATATACCTCCGAAATTTTCATTGTATAAATATATACGGTATTTTCGTAAATATTCTTCACGTAATTCTGCAAAAAATAAGCCTTTGCTGAGGTGAACCCAAAATGCCGGACAAAAACCGTCAAAAGGGATTCACTTCATTGAAGGCTTATCTGCAAAACTAAAATTTGTCTGCCATTCTTACCTTCAGCTGATAACTTATCTCTTTACAGTCTTCATCCTGCGGCTGGTCAAAAAGAACCCTCCCAGCAGAATTACTGCAGCGGCTGCTATTCCCGGGATTAAAGCTGTTGATGCTGTCTGCTGTGCCTGATCAGAAACTGCATCGGATGTCATCATATAAATCCGATCTTCAACGGGTGCTGAAAGCGTTCTTGCAACATCTGTATTCATATCAGCATCGTTAGCTTCCTGTCCGTCGGCGGCTGCAGTCTCACCTGTTCCGGCAGAACCGCCTGCTCCATCCTCTGCAAAGCCGCTGACAGCTGTCTCATCGCTGTCTGCGGGCATCAATACCTGACCGTCGCTGGAAACCGGTGTATCCGGCGCAACCTCTCCGGGCTGCTCTGCCACACTGGTAATCTGTATCGAAAATACCTCCTCCTGCATTTCTTCTGCATATACTGCCGTTGACAGTGCCATTGCCAGACCCAAACCAATTATAAATCCTTTTGCTGCTTTTGCTCTAAACATGTTTATACCTCCATATTGCTGTTAGTTGCTGTTGTTCATTGACCTTGCTATCTCAATTGCCTCTTCCCTTGTCAGCGCTCCTGAAATGGTGTACATAATACCATCATCAGTCCAGAACAGCTGTGTATAGTACGTTTCCGCTCCATAATTATCTGACATTACATAGCCTCTGACACCGTTTATATCGACTTCCTCGAAGCCTGAGAAATCCCCGGTCATCTCGGTTTTTTCCTCGGTTATATCAATAAGCCGTTCATCTGATGAATAACTGAGGATTATCATGTCTGCCTGCCCCATTTCCTTCCCAGACGCATGTATACCGCTCAGTCCGTATCCTTCCGGGATATGGGACGGCATCAGAAAGCCCTCTCCAAAACTGTGCCCTGCCTCATCCAGGGATTCCGGCTGCCACTGTACAG
>Ga0134092_1002979_pt1 | contig 12047 bp, 9 predicted proteins | sample 3_6taG_FD_94454 | JGI IMG/M metagenome (GOLD analysis project Ga0134092, IMG submission 94454) | Switchgrass degrading microbial communities from high solid loading bioreactors in New Hampshire, USA - 3_6_20_6_A3 metaG | ecosystem: Engineered > Bioreactor > Semi-continuous > Anaerobic > Digestate...
ACGTCCTCCCCACCCCCACGCCCCTGCCCCTGCCCGAGGAGTACGAGGCGGAAGAGGAGGCGTTTTCCATTGCCGCCGAGGGCGAGGGCGAGTACGCCGCCGTCTCGGTGGACGACGTGATCGTGTGCTTCCTTTCCTCCCGGGCGGACTACGAGTGGGTGATGGAGCGCCTGCTCAACGGCTGCGGCAGCACGGAAGGCGCCAAGGTCACCAAAAAGGGCACCGTGCAGAACGTCTGCGCGTATTTTCAGACGGACGAGCCCTCCGAGGTGTACACCAGGGAAGAGGCGTATCTGCTCCTTGCGGACACCGTGACGCTGCGCTGGACGGAGACCGCCACCGCCACCGAGACGGTGGAGCCCTCCACCCTGTACCAGGAGGACCCCACCCTGGAAAAGGGCAAAACGAAGGTCAAGAGCGAAGGCGCAAAGGGCAAGGTGAAAAACACCTATGAAGTGATCTACGAGGGCGGCAAAATCGTGGAGAAGAAGCTCGTCGCCCAGAAGGTGGTGCAGGAGGCGCGACCCAGGATCGTGCTCAGGGGCACGAAGGCCGCCTCGTCCTCATCCTCCTCAAGCAAGGGCACCACCACGACCACGCCCGCCTCCGGCACCGGCGGATACTGGCCGGGCACCACCATCGGCAAGGGCGTGGACTACCCGAACATCGACACCACCAAGACCCGGCCGGACAGGCCGGACTACGGCATCATGGGCCCGTCCACCGGTTCCCTCTCCTTCGCCTGGCCCACGGACAGGCACAAGGTCAGCTCGTATTTCGGCTGGCGGTACGGCCGCATGCACTACGGCGTCGACATCTTTGACGCCCGCGGCTCCGCCATCTACGCCGCCGAAAGCGGTACCGTCACCAGCTACACCGGCACCCACAGCGGCTACGGCCTCATCGTGGAGATTTCCCACGGCAACGGGTACACCACCCGCTACGCCCATTTGGAGTCCATGCTGGTCAAGGCGGGGGACAGGGTGCAAAAAGGCCAGAAAATCGCCACCATGGGCGACTCGGGCACCACGTCCTCCGAGCCGCATTTGCACTTTGAAATCCGGTGCGACGGCGTGCCGTACAACCCCATGTTCTATCTGCCCTGATATCCGCCTTAAAAAAGCGCCATATAAGAAAAAGCAGCCCCAAACGGGCTGCTTTTTTGCGTGCGCTGCGCCTTTGTGAAAAGCGCCCCAAATCCGCCTAAAAAAGCCCGCAGGATTACGGCGCGCAAGTCCCCTGTGGATTTGTGTGCGTTGCGGCTGCACGGCCCTTTTGCGGGGCAAATGGAAGGCTTTTTGGGCCGTCAGCGCCTGGGACGGCGTTTTTTCCGCATGATCTGGCAGTCCCAGTAGTCGTAATGGCCGTGGTACATCTCCACCACGGCGATGAGCCTGTCCGTCCAGCTGTCCAGCGAGCGCTTGTCGATGGAGCCGATGTGCCGCACGCACATGCCGTGGGGATAGTCGCTGTCCGGATTAAAGAAGGGGTCCCCCAGGGCGAAGCCCGCCTTTCGGGCGCTTTCCTGAAAGCCGATGCGCGCCAGCTCGTCCTTGAAGGAGCAGTAGTGGTTGATGCGCCGGGGGGCGTGGATGTCGTCCCCGTAGCGGACCATCAGCTCGATCTGTTCGCCGTTTTTCACGGTCTGCAGATTCGCCGCCGTGGGGTAGGCGTCCTTGCGGAACACCTGCCACTTGGCGTCCGCGCGGGTTTCGTATTCGGTGAGCAGGGAGCGCTTCTTCTCGCACAGGCTGGACAGCGCCAAGAGCGCCGGCTCGTCCGGCCCGTAGCAGAAGAACTCCATGGCGTTCCCCCAGCTGCGCGCCGCCATGATGCGCACCCCCACCTTCTGGGCGGCGCGGAGCAGGCGGCGGAACAGCCGCTCCATGGTCCTGGCCTGAAAAGGCGTTATAAGACCCAGGGCGTAGTTCTTCCTCGGCTGCACGCGCAGCAGCATCAGCACCGGCAGCGCGGCGCGCTCCCGGTCTGAAACGTCCCGCATGTCCACCCGCATGACGGCGGGCTTGCCTTCGTAGGTGGTGTCATAGGCGAGCCAGGGCTTGTTGGCCTTTTCCATTGGTTCTCCTCGGTGCACTGTGATGCAATCATTATAGCACGCCGGCGGTTTTGCGGAATACCCCCCTCCCCTTACGCTTTGCGCTTTCGCGCGGGGCAAAACGGGGCTTTTGTTTTTTTGAAAAATCGTGTATAATACTCATAAGAAGAAACTCCGCAGCCATGCGGGCGTTTTTTGGGTGCGAGGGGCGTCATTCCTGCGCCCCGCGCGCCAAGAATTTGCCAATGCTGGCCGTTTTCGGGGAATTTCCCCCCAATAAGCTTTCCGAAAGGACCCGCTCATGCACGACAAGTTTGAAAACGAGAACGAAATCGCCAATGCCGATTTCGAGCAGCTGGAAACCGCGCATATCGACGTGAAGAACGTCGCGCCGGACTCTTCCGCCACCGCCTCCGAATCGCATTACAACGCGGCGGACATTCAGGTGCTGGAAGGCCTGCAGCCCGTCCGCGTGCGCCCGGGGATGTACATCGGCTCCACCGACTCCCGCGGCCTGCACCACCTCGTCACCGAGATTGTGGACAATTCCATCGACGAGGCGCTGGCGGGCTACTGCGACGACATCCGCGTCCGCATTCACAGTAACGGCGCCCTTTCCGTGCGGGACAACGGCCGCGGCATCCCGGTGGACATTCACCCCGTGATGGGCAAGTCCGCGCTGGAAATCGCGCTGACGGTGCTGCACGCGGGCGGCAAGTTCGGCGGCGAGGGCTACAAGGTCTCCGGCGGCCTGCACGGCGTGGGCGTCTCCGTGGTCAACGCCCTTTCGAAGTACCTCCGGGCGGAGGTGCGCAGGGAGGGCAAAATCTACTGCATGGAGTTCTCCCGCGGGGAGGTCACCATGCCTTTGACCGTCCTCGGCGAAACCGATCCGGAGGACACCGGCACCACCATCACCTTCATCCCGGACCCGGAGATCTTCGAAACCGTGGAGTTTTCCGCGGATCTGATCTGCACCCGCATGCGGGAGATGGCGTTTTTGAACCGCGGCATCTCCATTTCGGTGGACGACGAGCGCACCGGCGCCCACAACGCCTACTGCTACACCGGCGGCATCGTGTCCTTCGTGCAGTATCTGAACAAGAACAAGGAAGTGCTCAGCGAGGAGCCCATCTATTTTTGCGCGGAGAAGGACGGGGCGATTGTGGAAGTCGCCATGCAGTACAATGACGGCTACCAGGAAAACATCCTCTCCTACGCCAACAACATCAACACCCACGAGGGCGGCACCCACCTTTCCGGCTTCAAGGACGCGCTCACCCGCGTGGTCAACAACTACGGGCTGAAATACAAGTTCCTCAAGGAGGGGGATACCAAGCTCTCCGGCGAGGACGTTCGCGAGGGCCTTGCGGCCATCATCTCCGTCAAGCTGCAAAACCCCCAGTTCGAGGGCCAGACCAAGACCAAGCTGGGCAACTCCGAAATGCGCGCCTTCACCGCGTCGGTGGTGGCGTCCGGGCTGGAGGATTACCTCGAGGAGCACCCCGCCGTGGCCAAGGCCATCCTCGAAAAGTGCATGCAGGCCAACCGCGCGCGGGAGGCCGCCCGAAAAGCCCGCGAGCTCACCCGCAGGAAGAGCGTGCTGGAATCCGCCTCTTTGCCCGGAAAACTCGCGGACTGCTCCGAAAAGGACCCTGCGCTGTGCGAAATTTTCCTCGTGGAGGGCGACTCCGCGGGCGGCAGCGCCAAAATGGGCAGGGACAAGCGCTTTCAGGCCATCATGCCCCTTCGCGGCAAGATTTTGAACGTGGAAAAGACCCGCATCGACCGCATTTTGACCAACCAGGAAATCAAGAACATGGTCACAGCTTTTGGCGCGGGCATCGGCGACGAGTTCAACATCGACAAGCTGCGCTACCACAAGATCATCTGCATGACGGATGCCGACGTGGACGGCTCCCACATCCGCATCCTGCTGCTGACCTTCTTTTTCCGCTACATGCGCCCGCTGATCGAGCAGGGGTATGTATACATCGCCCAGCCGCCGCTTTACAAGGTCAAGTGCGGCAGCGAGGAAGTCTACGTCTACACCGACGAGGAACTGCAGCGCCAGCTGGACGCCTTCGGCAGGGACAAAAAGGTCGAAATCCAGCGCTACAAAGGCCTGGGCGAGATGAACCCCGAACAGCTGTGGGAAACCACCATGGACCCCGAAAAGCGCACCATGCTGCGCGTCACCGTGGAGGACGCCATGGCAGCCGACGAGATCATGACCATCCTGATGGGCGACAAGGTGGAGCCCCGCAGGGAGTTCATCGAAAAGAACGCCAAGCTGGTGGCGGACCTGGACATTTGAAGCGTCCTGTAAAAAAAGCGCCTGAAGCTGCGATCAACGGAGGAAGTTATGGCAGAAAACACCGGAACGAGGCTGCTGAGCGTCGACCTCGAGTCTGAAATGAAAAAATCCTTCATCGCCTACTCCATGGCGGTGATCATCAACCGCGCCCTGCCGGACGTGAGGGACGGCTTAAAGCCCGTCCACAGGCGCATCCTGTACGACATGGCGGAGCTGGGCATGTGGCCGGACAAGCCCTTCCGCAAATCCGCCCGCATCGTGGGCGACTGCCTGGGCAAGTACCACCCCCATGGCGACAGTTCTGTGTACGACGCCATGGTGCGCCTCGCCCAGGACTTCAACACCCGCTATCCGCTGGTGGAAGGCCACGGCAACTTCGGCTCCATCGACGGCGACGGCGCCGCCGCCATGCGCTACACCGAGGCGCGCCTTTCCAAGCTGGCGGCGGAAATGCTGCGGGACCTCGACAAGGACACCGTGGACTTCGGCCCGAACTTCGACGAGTCCCTGACCCAGCCGCTGGTCCTCCCCTCCCGTTTCCCCAACCTTCTGGTGAACGGCAGCAACGGCATCGCCGTGGGCATGGCCACCAACATCCCGCCCCACAATTTGGGCGAGGTCATCGACGCCTGCGTCGCCATGATCGAGGACCCGGACATCACCACCGAGGAGCTCATCAACATCATCCCCGGGCCGGATTTCCCCACCGGCGGCATCATCATGGGAAAATCCGGCATAAGAGAGGCGTACCGCACCGGCCGCGGCCGCATCATCGTGCGCGCGAAGACGGAAATCGAGCAGATGTCCGCCAACCGCTCCCGCATCATCGTGACGGAGATCCCCTATCAGGTCAACAAGGCGAACCTGGTTTCCAAAATCGCCGAGCTGGTGCACGACAAGCGCGTGGAGGGCATCTCGGACCTTCGCGACGAGTCCGGCAAGGAGGGCATGCGCATCGTCATTGAGCTCAAAACCGGCGTCAACGCCTCGGTGGTGCTCAACACGCTGTTCAAGCACACCCAGCTGCAGTACACCTTCGGCGTCATCTCCATCGCGCTGGTGGATGGCGAGCCCAAAGTGCTCTCGCTGCACCAGATGCTGCGGCATTACCTCGACCACCAGAAGGACGTGGTCACGCGGCGCACCCGTTTTGAGCTCAACCGCGCGGAGGCCCGGGCGCACATCCTCGAAGGACTGCTGATCGCCCTGGACAATATCGACGAAGTGGTGAACATCATCCGCTCCAGCGCCACCGCCCAGGAGGCCAAAAACCGCCTGACGGAGCGGTTTGGCCTTTCCGACAAGCAGACCCAGGCGATTTTGGACATGCGCCTCCAGCGCCTGGTGGGCCTCGAGCGCGAGCGGCTGCAGGCGGAGTACGACGAACTGCAGAAGACCATCGCATACTTGCGCTCCCTGCTGGCGGACGACAAGCTCCTCTGGGGCGTGGTCAGGGACGAGCTCATCGACATCAAAAACCGCTTCGCGGACCCGCGCAGGACGGAAATCTCGCCGGTGTTTGACGAGATCGAGTTCGAGGACCTCATCGAGCGGGAGAACATGGTGGTTACGCTGACGCACTTTGGGTACATCAAGCGCACCAGCGCGGACACCTACCGCATGCAGCGCCGCGGCGGCAAGGGCGTAGCCGCCGCCACCATCCGCGAAGACGACGTGATAGAACACCTGTTCGTAACGGATACCCACACGGAAATCCTGTTCTTCACCAACATGGGCAGGGTGTTCAGCCTGAAGTGCTACCAGATCCCCGAAGCGGGCAGAACTGCCAAGGGCACCGCCATCGTCAACCTTCTGCAGCTGGGCACGGGCGAAAAAGTGACCAACGCCTTCCCCGCGGCGGATGGAAAATACCTCGTCATGTGCACAAAGGGCGGCGTGATCAAGAAAACCGAGCTTTCCAGCTTCGCAAACATCAAAAAGAGCGGCCTGATCGCCGTCAATCTGCGGGAGGACGACGAGCTGATTTCCGTGGTGGTCTCTGAAGGCAAGGATGAGTTCATCATCGCTACCAGAAACGGCAAATGCATCCGCTTCTCGGAAGAAGATGTGAGACCCATGGGCAGGACTGCCACCGGCGTTCGGGCGATTTACCTGGAGGAAGGCGACGAGGTGGTGGCGCTGGAGAAGGTCAAGCCTGGCCAGCAGGTGCTGGCGATTTCCGAACTGGGCATCGGCAAGCGCACCGCCGAGGAGGAATACCGCATCCAGGGCCGCGGCGGCAAGGGCATCGCGGCGATGAACATCACCGAAAAGACCGGAAAGCTCTGCGCCCTGCGGGTGGTCAACGGCGACGAGGACGTGATGCTCATCCGCAGCGACGGCACCATCATCCGCCTGCACGTGGCGGAAATCAAGGAAATCTCCAGAAACACCCAGGGCGTCAAGCTCATGCAGGTGGATGGGGACGTCAAGGTGGTAGCCGCCTGCATCACCGAACACGACGAAAGCGCCCAGGCCGAACACGTGGACAACAGCGAAGTAAACGGAAACGAAGCGGAAGAAAAAAAGCCTGAAGCATAAAAAAGCCAAAAAGGCGGACCGTGCGGTCCGCCTTTTTTTGCCGGAAGGGTTACTCGCCCTTGCTCTTCAGATAGCTGTTGATGGAATCCACCAGCGCATTGGCATCGATGCCGTGCACCTGCGCGGCTTCGCCGATGGTCTCGCCGTGGGCCATGATGCAGCCCAGGCAGTGCATGCCCGCATCCATCAGAATATCCGCTATGCCTTCGTCGACCCTGAGAAGGTCGATGATCTTCATATCCGCGTTGACGACCGCAGCCATAATCGGTACCTCCTTTTGATTTCTGATTCTATTATTCACCATGAATTCCGAGTTGTCAACTATGGATTCAATGGGAAGCTATGTTTCACGTGAAACAATGGGGGGCAAGAAGGAAGAATGTTTCACGTGAAACAAAGCATACGGCTTCCGCATGTGTACGGGCAGGAGGAAGGTCAGAAAAGCGCGCTGTTTCACGTGAAACATCCAAAAACGGTTGACTATTCCCCCGGCGAACGGTAAAGTTAAAGGTAAATACAAGCAATGCATGCGCTTTTGGAGGAAAAATGGGCAAAATCGTAGCCGTTGCCAACCAGAAGGGCGGCGTGGGAAAGACGACAACGGCCATCAACCTCGGCGCCAGTCTGGCTTTGGCGGGCGTGCCGGTGTTGCTGGTGGATATGGACCCCCAGGCCAACGCCACCAGCGGGCTGGGGCTGTCCAAATCCCGCGAAAACACGATTTACGACGTTTTGATCAACGAGCATCCAGTCCGGGAGGTCATCGTCCCGTCCGGCATCGAAAAGCTGGACGTGCTGCCGGGCAACATCGCCCTCGCCGGGGCAGAGGTGGAAATGGTGGGGATGCTGGCGCGGGAACGGCTGCTCAAAACCGCGCTGGATGAGGTGAAGGGCGATTATGGCTTTGTCATCATCGACTGCCCTCCTTCCCTCGGGCTTCTCACATTGAACGCGCTGACAGCGGCGGACAGCATCATTGTGCCCATTCAGTGCGAATATTTCGCGCTGGAAGGCCTGAGCCAGCTGATGAACACCGTTGCCCAGGTGAAAAAGCACCTGAACGCCCAGGTGGAAATCGAAGGCGTGGTGCTGACGATGTACGACGTGCGCACCAAGCTGTCCAACCAGGTGGTCAGCGAGGTCAGGAAGTTCTTCAAGGCGAAGGTATACCGCTCCATCGTTCCCAGGACGATACGGCTGGGCGAGGCGCCGAGCTTCGGCATGCCGGTGGTGACCTACGCGCCTGAAAGTTCCGGCGCAAAGGCCTACAAGTCCCTTGCACAAGAGGTGCTGAAAGACAACAAGGGGGTCTAGGGATGGCAAAGCAGGAGAAAAAGATTGGACTCGGGCGCGGGTTGGACGCACTCTGGGGAGATAACGCCGCTCTTTCCGCCGACGCGGAGCAGAACGCCGTCAAAATGGTGGACATCAACAAGATCGACCCCAACCGCGGCCAGGCGAGGAAGTACTTCGACGCGGAGGGTTTGGAGGAGCTCGCCGCATCCATCGCGGCGTCCGGCATCATCCAGCCGCTGATCCTCAAAAAGCGGGACGACCGATACACCATCGTCGCCGGCGAGCGCCGCTGGCGGGCGGCAAGGCTGGCGGGACTGACGGAGGTGCCCGCCATCATCCGGGATTACGACGAAAAGACGCTGGCTGAGGTCTCCCTCATCGAAAACCTGCAGCGGGAGGATTTGAACCCCATCGAGGAAGCCGCCGGCATCAAGCAGCTGATGGAGCAGCACGGCATGACCCAGGAGGAAGTGGCGGAGCGCATCGGCAAAAGCCGCCCCGCCGTGGCGAACGCGCTGCGACTCCTTACTTTGCCGGAGGAGGTCGTGCTGATGATACGGGACGGCAGGCTTTCCGCCGGGCACGGGCGGTGCATCGCGGGGCTGAAAGCGCCGGAAGAACAGCTGAAGGCCGCGCGCATTGTTGAAGAGAAGGCGCTTTCCGTCCGCCAGACGGAGGAACTCTGCAAATCCCTGGGCGAAGCGGCCGACCGCAGCAGGAAAAGGGAACGAGCGCGCGCGCTGGCGCCCGAGCTGTTCGACGTGCAAAACATCCTCCAGAATCATCTCGGTACAAGAGTCAATATTCAGGGCACCGACGAGCGCGGCAAGATCGTCATCGAATACTACTCCAAAAATCAGCTGGAAAGCCTGTTTGAATACCTCAGCAAATAGTGAGAAAAGGCCTGCAAGGCCTTTTCTTTGGGGATTTCCATATAAAGAATTCTGTCAAACGAGATTACGCAATCAAAAAGCCGAGCGCAGACGCAAAACCGGCGGAAAATTGACTGATTCAACGAAAAGCAAAAGAAAAAGGCTGTCAGGCCTTTTTCTTTTCATATTGACAGGGAAACTACTTCTGAAAATCTTTCAGTTTCTCCAGCACTTCCGAAGCCGTGGATAGCGCCAGCACCTCGTCCACCAGTCCTTTGCAGGTCTCATATTCCAGCTCGGTGATTAGCTTTCGCGCCGGCAAAATGGAGGAAGCGCTCATGGAGAACTCATCCAGCCCCATGCCGAGGAACAGCGGAATCAGAAGCTGGTCCCCTGCCGCTTCGCCGCACATGGCGCAGGGAATGCCGGCGGCGTGGGCTGCTGCAATCGTGCGCTCGATCAGCTGAAGCACCGCGGGATGATACGGCGTGTACAGCCCGGCAACCTTCTCGTTGCCGCGGTCGACGGCAACGGTGTACTGAATCAGGTCGTTAGTGCCGATGGAGAAGAAGTCGCACTCCTTCGCCAGCTTGTCGGCAATCAGCGCAGCGGCGGGAATCTCAATCATGATGCCGACCTGAATATCAGGGTCATAGGCAACTCCCTTGATTTCCAGCTCATGCATGCAGCTGAGCACGGCCTTTTTGGCGGCGCGCAGCTCGTCCAGAGAGGAAATCATGGGGAACATGATTCTCAGTTTTCCAAAGGCGCTGGCCCGCAGCAGTGCGCGCAGCTGCGTCTTGAAGAGGTCTTCCCGGTCCAGCGAAATGCGGATGGCGCGATAGCCCAAGAAGGGATTCTCCTCCTCCGGCAGCGGCAGGGCGGGAAGCTTCTTGTCGCCGCCGATGTCCAGCGTGCGCACGATGATCGGCCGGCCTACCATGGCGCAGACGGCTTCCTTATAAGCATAAAACTGCTCGTCCTCGTCAGGAAGATTATTTCTATCCATATACAGAAATTCCGAGCGGAACAGGCCGATGCCGTCGGCGCCCAGTTCCGCCGCATGCCTTGCCTGACCGGGGACGCCGATGTTGGCGGCGATTTCCACTTCGCGGCCATCCCTCGTGACGGACTTCTGGGTCGCAAAGCGCTTCAGCGCCGCCTTTTCGGAGGCATATGCTTCCATCTTCGCCTGGATTTCGCGGATTTCGTCATCGGAAAGGTCCGTCGAGATTATGCCCGTCAAACCGTCGATGGCGATGAGGCTGCCCTCTTCAATGAGCTCCATCGCGCTGGCGCAGCCCACGATGGCGGGGATCTCCATCGCCCGGGCCATAATGGCGGTGTGGGACGTCCTGCCGCCCACTTCGGTGACAATGCCGGCGATGTGCGCCCTGTCGATCTTCGCGGTGTCCGAGGGAGCAAGATCGTTGGCCACGATGATGGACATCCCGGGCAGCGAAGACAGATCCCTTAGCTTGACGCCGAGAAGCTCGCACAAGAGCCTCGACTTGATGTCTTTCATGTCCGCCGCGCGCTCGCGCATATAGGCGTCGTCCATCGAGGCAAAGAACTCGATCAGCGCGTCCATGCTGGTCGCCACCGCGTGGACAGCGTTGTCGCCGCCCTCAATGGCGGCGATGATGGGCGCGGAAAGCTCGGGGTCCTGAAGGATCATCACGTGGGCTTCAAAAATCGCCGCTTCGCTGGAACCCATCTTGCTGCGGGCGCTCTCGGCAAGGGCTTCGGTCTCGCGGATGATGTTCGCGAGCGCCTGCGCGAAGGCGGCCTTTTCCGCTTCAACGCCCCTGCCCGGTCCTTCGGGAATGATGAGTTCCTGCTTGTGATACTTGATGGCGCGCGCGAGCCCGATGCCCGGCGACACTCCAATCCCCTTCAACATGACGTCCTCCGTTTAGGAAATTAAGGAATAATCTGCCGTATTTTAGCAAAACAGGTACAAAATATACGTTATTTGTCGAAACCTGTCAGCAAAGGCCGCAAGAAGTTTATTCGCCCAGGCCGGACTCGACGATGGCGATCATGCCCTTCAGGGCCTCCTCTTCGTCTTCGCCGTTGCAGATGATCTCAATCTCGGTGCCGGTTTTGGCGCAGGCGGCGAGCACGCCGAGGATGGATTTGGCGTTGTATTCCTTGCCGTTGATCACGATGCTGATAGCGGATTTATACTTAAGGGTTTCCTTGACGAAAACGCTGGCAGGCCGCGCGTGCAGCCCGGATTTGTTGGTGATGGTGACGGTACCCTTGACCATGATGCTTCCTCCGATACTTGTACATGCACTAGAATCAAATCAATATCCGTGTAGCCATTTTAGCCGAAATGAACCTGCATTTCAACAAAAAACAGACAAAGCACAATAGCGAATCAAAAACTTCGGATAACCTGTTGAAAAGAGGTCACCAAGCTCCGTATTATGCCAAAATAGCACAATAATTGACCCGCCCCAAAGGTGCAAAATGCGGACTTTGGGGGATCAGCGGTCAGTCACAGGCGAGATAGAGAATCGCCCGCGCCATGATGCGCGCGTTGAGCACGAGTTCGTCGATCTTCACGCGCTCGTCTGCCTTGTGCATCCTGTCCTCCCCGCCGGGGAACATGCAGCCAAAAGAGACGCCATCCTTGAAATCCCTCGCATAGGTGCCGCCGCCGATGGCAATGCAGTATCCTTCGTTGCCCGTCACATCGCTGTATGCCGCCAACAAGTTCTTCACCAGCGGCGTATCCGGGCTGACGTAATGGGGCGGGCTGTCCGTCTTGAGAGAAGCCGTCAGATGCTCCGTGGAGCGCTGCAGGTCGGAGAGCACCTCCTCCCCCTTTGCATCGATGGGATAGCGGATGTCCAGCGTGACTGAAAAACCCTTTTCGTCCAGGGAGAAGAGCCCCGGGTTGCAGGTGAGCTCGCCGGAAACCTCTTCCATTCTGGCGATGCCGGCGGCTTTTCCC
>Ga0134092_1002984_pt1 | contig 12036 bp, 8 predicted proteins | sample 3_6taG_FD_94454 | JGI IMG/M metagenome (GOLD analysis project Ga0134092, IMG submission 94454) | Switchgrass degrading microbial communities from high solid loading bioreactors in New Hampshire, USA - 3_6_20_6_A3 metaG | ecosystem: Engineered > Bioreactor > Semi-continuous > Anaerobic > Digestate...
AAATATCTGGAGCCGGAAGTTTATAAGGAATTGGCGGAAAAAGTGGCATATAAAAAGAGTGAGCGCCAGGCTTATATCGACAGTATAGTTGAGGACGTCAAAAAACATATCAGTGAAGCCGGCATACAGGCAAAGATAGACGGCAGAATAAAACACTTCTTTAGTATTTATAAGAAGATGGTAAATCAAAATAAAACCTTTGACCAAATATATGATTTATTTGCCGTCCGTATTATTGTCAATACCTTAAAAGACTGCTATGCGGCTTTGGGTGTCATCCATGAAATGTATAAGCCGATACCCGGCAGATTTAAAGATTATATAGCCATGCCTAAGCCTAATATGTACCAGTCCCTTCATACTACATTAATAGGTCCCATGGGACAGCCTTTTGAGATTCAAATCCGTACTTTTGAAATGCACAGAACGGCAGAATACGGTATTGCAGCCCACTGGAAATATAAGGAGGGCATAGACGGAAAAGGTGTTACGACAAAGGCAGAAGAAGAAAAGCTGGCCTGGCTTAGGCAGGTATTGGAATGGCAAAGGGATTTGTCGGACAATAAAGAGTTTTTAAGCCTACTTAAAAACGACTTTGATTTATTCTCCGACAGTGTTTATGCTTTCACACCTACCGGTGATGTAAAAACCCTTCCGAGGGGTTCAAATACCATAGATTTTGCCTACAGCATTCACAGTGCCGTAGGAAATAAGATGGTCGGTGCCAGGGTCAACGGCAAGCTGGTTCCGATTGATTATGTTATTCAAAACGGAGACAGGGTAGAAATAATAACATCCCAAAATTCCAAGGGACCCAGCCGGGACTGGCTGTCTATTGTAAAAAGTACCCAGGCGAAGAATAAGATAAATCAATGGTTTAAATCAGTATTAAAAGAGGATAATATAAATAAAGGTAAGGAATTAATTGCCAACTACTGCAAGCAGAAAAATATTGTTTTAAGCGATCTGATGAAGCCGGAATATACGGCTGCCGTCCTTAGAAAATATGGCTTTAAAGACTGGGATTCTCTGCTTGCTGCCGTAGGACACGGCGGATTAAAAGAAAGCCAAGTTATAAACCGCCTTGTGGAAGAACACCGCAAGAAAAATATAGCGGAAATTACCGATGAAAGTGTTCTTTCAGGGATAGTCGGAAACAAGGACATTAAAATACCCACAGCAAAATCAAAAAGCGGCATAGTGGTAAAAGGTCTGCACGACTTGGCGGTAAGATTTTCAAAATGCTGCAGCCCGGTGCCCGGTGACGAAATAATAGGATTTGTAACCAGAGGCAGGGGTGTTTCCATTCACAGAACAGATTGTATAAATGTGATTAATCTTCCTGAAGAAGACAGGGCAAGGCTTATTGAAGCAGAATGGGATGAAAATGTTAAAGATGTCGGCGAATATCCTGCCGAAATTAAGATATACGCCAACAACAGGATCGGTGTTCTGGTTGACATATCCAGAGTTCTGACTGAAAACAAGATTGATGTAACTTCGATGAATGTAAGAACCAGCAAGCAGGGTACGGCATCCATCAGTATCGGATTTAAGATAAATGGCGTTGAGCAGCTGAATGAGATTATCGCAAAAATCCGTAATGTGGAAAGCGTACTTGATATAGAAAGGACAGCCGGATAACATTAAATACTAACAATAAATATTTTTAAGAATAATACTTTAAGTTTTGCACTATGAAAGCAGGTAAGGTGTTATGAAAAATATTAAGATAAAAACAATGGTGCTGGGCATGGTGCAGACCAACTGCTATATAGTAAGAGCCCGGGATTCAAAGGAAGCCGTCGTTATAGATCCTGCCGACAGGGCGGAAAAAATATATAGTTATTTAAATGAAAATGACCTGGTGTGTAAGCGTATACTTTTAACCCACGGTCATTTTGACCATATAATGGCTGCCGAAAAACTTAAAGCTCTGACCGGAGCCGGTATATACGCCGGTGAAAACGAAGAAACTCTTTTAAATGATTCCAATTTGAACGCGTCAATTAATTTTGGAAGAGAAGTAAGTTTAAAACCCGACTATTTCCTTAAAGACAAGGAAGAGTTCGAGGCAGCAGGTCTAATCTGGCAGGTTATATATACACCCGGCCATACGGAAGGCGGGGCTTGCTATTACTTGAAAGATGAGTCCACATTATTCAGCGGAGATACTCTTTTTTATGAAAGCATAGGAAGAACGGATCTTCCGACAGGAAATCATCAAAGACTAATAGAATCAATAAAAAGCAGGCTTTTTATATTGCCGGATGAAACGGAAGTTTACCCCGGTCACGGAAGGCCTACAACCATAGGGCATGAAAAACAATATAATCCTTTTTTATAGATTTGTTAAAATATTACACAATGGGAGCAAGAATGATAAAAGTTATCCTTTCCGACAGGACGTATGAAAATGATATCCATCCGCTGGTAAAAGCATTTTATCCGCGAAAAGAAGTGGTAATAACAGATAAAGATATACCGAAAGAAAGCGATATATCGGATTTCATACGGATGGATTTTGATAAAAATAAAATCAGTATATTTGCAGATATAGAAGGCAAACAGTATCAGGCGGCAACTGATGGGCCGGACCCGGTTACAGAAAAAGCCGCTTATAAAAATGCCTTAAAAAGGCTTTTATATAAGACCCTTTCGAAGCTGAGCAAAAAAGAACTTCCCTGGGGTACACTAACCGGTATCAGGCCAACAAAATTGGTATATGAAATGCTTGATAAGGGTATGGATGAAGAAACCATATATGCTATTATGGAAAAGGAATACCTTTGCTCCAGGGAAAAAACAGATTTAAGCATAGACATAGCTGACAGGGAGCGAAGACTTCTTCATAAAATGGATTATAAAAACGGATACAGCCTGTATATAGGCATACCCTTTTGCCCAAGCACCTGTCTGTACTGCTCTTTTCCCTCATTTTCTGCAGAAAGATTTGCCGGTCGTATAGAAGCCTATCTTGACGCCCTGGAAAAAGAAATTAGATACGGGGCCACTTGCTTTCCCGATAAAAAGCTTGTTTGCGTCTATCTGGGAGGGGGCACCCCTACTTCTCTTTCAGCCGGCCAGCTTGACCGTTTGCTTGGTTTAGTAAAAAAGCAATTTGATTTTACCCATGTGATGGAATTTTGTGTGGAGGCAGGGCGACCGGACAGTATAAATAAAGAAAAACTCGAAGTGTTGAAAAAGTGGGGCGTAAACAGGATTTCCATAAACCCTCAGTCTATGCAGCAAAAAACACTTGATCTTATAGGCAGAAGACATACGGTAGAACAGGTTGAAGAAGCTTTTGCCATGGCAAGGAAAATTGGCTTTGATAATATCAATATGGATATTATAATAGGACTTCCCGGCGAAACCCCTGAGGACGTGGAAGATACCTTAAAAAAGATAGGTAAGCTAAATCCGGACAGCCTGACAGTCCATACCCTGGCTATAAAGAGGGCTGCAAGGCTAAATGCCGAAAAAGAAAGTTTTTATAACCTGCAGCCGGTGGATGTACCTATAATGCTTGAGCTATCTATGGAATTTGCAAGAAAGAACGATTATCATCCTTATTATTTATACAGACAGAAGAATATGGCGGATAATCTTGAGAATATAGGCTATGCAAGAGACGGCAAGGAAGGTTTATATAATATTTTAATAATGGAAGAAAAGCAAACCATCCTGGCGTTGGGTGCCGGAGCTTTGTCAAAATTTGTGTTTTATGATGAAAACAGAATAGAACGGGTAGATAACGTAAAAAACCTGAATGATTATATTGAACGGATTGATGAAATGATTGCAAGAAAGCAGGAATTTCTTGCAAATAACCCGCAGTTGCTGAAAAGTAAATAGATAAATAGATTTTAAGTTATTTTAAATTTTATATTGCCTGGTTATATAAATTGAGTTAAAAAATTTATGAGTATTTATAAATGATATATATTCATTCTTTAAAATGACAAATAAATTAAATGGGTAAATTCCTCTATATACTTATGATAATAACAATACGAATTAATCAGCCATATATAATAAATTCCACATAATTAAAGGTCATAGGATTTAGGAAATTAAATTTAGGTTTTTAGGAGGATTATGATGATTACACAAAGACCGAAGGGAACACAGGATTGGTACGGTTCCAACATGTATAAGAGAACCATAATCGAGGAAACGGCCCGTAAGTTATGCCGGTCATATAATATTAAAGAAATAATAACTCCGGTTTTCGAGCATACGGTCCTTTTTCAGAGAGGTGTAGGGGAAACAACGGACGTAGTGCAAAAAGAAATGTATACTTTTGAGGATAAGGGAGGAAGAAGCATAACCTTAAAACCTGAAGGGACGGCAGGAACTGTCCGGGCTTATCTTGAAAACAGCTTATATGCAGAAAGCCAGCCTACAAAGTTGTTTTATGTTACCCAGGCTTTCCGCTATGAGAATCCCCAAAGCGGAAGATTAAGACAGCACCACCAATTCGGTGTCGAGTTCTTCGGTTCGGCAAGCCCCTTGGCTGAAGTGGAGATTATTTCCCTCCTTATGGAATTTTTGGAGAAGCTTGGCCTTAAGGGGATAAAACTGCATATCAACAGTATCGGATGCAAGAATTGCAGAAAAGATTACAATGAGGCATTGCTGGCCTTTTTAAATAAAAATGCGGACAAACTCTGTCCTACCTGTAAAGAAAGAATGGCAAAAAATCCGCTAAGGGTATTGGACTGTAAAGTGGACAGCTGCAAGGAAATCGTAAAAGACGCTCCCAGAACCGTTGATTATCTGGATGAGGACTGTAGGAATCATTTTAATGAACTGCAGAATCTTCTTAATGACCTTGGTATTCCTTTCGAAGTTGATACGGGTATAGTAAGAGGCCTTGATTATTATACGAAGACGGTTTTCGAATTTATAAACAGCGAAGGATTTACCTTATGCGGCGGCGGCAGATATGATAATTTGGTTCATGAAATTGACGAAAAGCAGGATATTCCTGCGGTTGGTTTTGGTATCGGCATAGAAAGGATTATAAACGAACTGGAAGCACAAAAAGTTGAGTTACCAAAAGAACCCAATGTGGACCTGTATGTCGGTATTTTGGGTAAAGAAGCAAAGGCTGCGGCTTATAAGATAGTAAGGGATTTAAGAAAACAAGGCCTGATTGTGGAAACCGATTATATGGAGCGCAGCGTAAAGGCACAGATGAAATACGCCAACAAAATCGGTGCAATACACTCGGTAATAATCGGAGCTGATGAGCTTGCCACAGGCAAAGCAAATATAAAGAATATGGAAACCGGAGAACAGACCGAAATAAGCCTTAATGAAATAACTGTATTTATTAATAATTTTAAAAGCGATAAATAAGATACTTGTGTAAATAGTGTTTCTAAACAATAAAACCTGCTGTAATTATACCAGTTTGGGACTGCATGACATTCCAAACAATATTTACAGCAGGTTTTTAAAATTTCATCAGTTTAGCGGCACAGGGTAGGACCAGGTACCGTATCCTATAAGCTTTTTAAGAAGTGATATATATTCCAGAGCGACTCTGGACAGATAGCGGTTTTTGCGGTAGACAATACATATATTACGGGTTGCTTTCGGGTGGTTAAGCTTATAATATATAGGATGTTTTTCATAATTACCGAATCTGATTAGGAAGTCGGGGACAAAAGTACACCCTATGCCGGCTAAAGCCCAGGAAAATGCGGTTTCCAGCCGCTCACTGCATAATATAACGTAAGGATTAAAGCCTGCCGACAGGCAAAACTCTGAAGCTATGTCATATAATTTTTGATTTTGCCTTACAAATATAAAAGGAGCCGACCTGAATACGGAAAGATCTACAGGGGGAGTTTTATGATACTTAACAGAGGCCATCTTTATGTCATAATCCGATATATGGTATGATTCCAGCCCTTTATTAATAGGATTGTCCGGAGGAACGGCAAGAAAGAGCTGTTCTACGGCAAGTTCTTCAACATGAAAAATATTTTCATCAAACGGGCCTGTGCTTAAAAAAAGATCAATACTGCCGTCCATGGCGGCTTCTTCCAGCTTGACGGTAACCTCTTCAAGGATATGTATGCTTATCCCGGGATATAACTCATGAAATTTAGCTATGCTTTTTGGCAACAAGCAGGAGGCACGAAAGGGACTGGTACCTATTCTTAACTCGCCAGTTTTTAAATTTGTAAGATCGGCTAACTTTATATGCAACTCCTCTTCAATTGCTTTAATTTTACGGGCAGCATTAACAAAAGCTTCTCCCGCAGGAGTAAGGCGTATGGGATTGGTGCTTCTGTCAAAAAGCTGAACACGAAGTTCATTTTCCAGATTTTTAATGAATTGGCTAAGGGAAGGCTGGGTTACATATAGTTTTTGTGCGGCTTTTGAAAAACTTTTTTCTTCCGCAAGAGTTAGAACATACTCAATCTGTTGGGTAGTCATATAAGCCTCCTTTTATCATAGGCAAATTATGGGTATAAGTATAAGCTTATGAGAATAATAAGTCAATAACAATTAGCTTATAATAAAACGATTTGATACAATAAATATTAATAGAAAACAGTTAGTTGAGTTAACCATCCGTGGTACTGGCATTTTGATACTGTTAATTTTGAAAGGAGACTTACGATAAAATGACAAATAAAATTTGGCTTTCACCTTTACTAAGTGACGGAATGGTACTTCAAAGAGATTCCAGAGTGAAGATATGGGGAAAAGGGGTCCCGGGTAAAGAGCTAAAGCTAACATTTATGAATAATGAATATAAGACAGTAGTAAATGATGACGGCTGCTGGATGGTTGTCTTATATGATCTAAAGGCGGGCGGACCTTATGAAATAGTTATAAACCATGAGGATGAGGAAAAAGTAATTAAGGATGTCCTTGTGGGCGACGTATGGGTACTTGGCGGACAATCCAATATGCAAATTCCGGTAAGCCGTACCCTTGATTTATTCGAAGATGAGGTAAAAGGGGCAAATTATCCAGAAATAAGACAATTTACGGTGCCTATGGTCTATAATTTTAACGGGCCGGTAGACGAAGTTGCCGAAGGGATGTGGGTTCCTGTAAATCCCGAAACGGTATACAGTTTCAGTGCCATAGGCTATTTCTTCTCAAGGAAAATATATGACAAATATAAAATACCGATCGGACTGCTCTTTACCGCAATCGGCGGAACACCGGCAGAAGCCTGGATGAGTGAAAAAACACTTATGAGATTTGACAGATATACGGATATTTTGGAACAATGCAAAGACGAATCTTATGTAAAGGATACCATAGCAAGTGATGCCGAAAGAATTCAGAACTGGTATGACGAACTTTTCAAAAAAGACGAAGGCCTGCATGAAATACCTGAACCCTGGTACAGTGAAAAATATAACGACAGCGATTGGAGAGATATTGATTTACCGGCAAGCTTCCGAGGGACGGAACTGGAACCTATAAGAGGGTCTGTATGGTTAAGAAAAGAATTCTGGCTTCCCGAAAGGCTGGCAGGTAAAGAAGGAAAACTGATACTTGGCACACTCATTGATGGCGATGATACTTATATAAACGGTGTCCAGGTCGGAAATACAGGATATCTTTATCCTCCAAGAAGATATAAAATTCCGGAAGGATTATTAAAAACCGGAAGAAACGTAATCGCAGTACGTCTTATTATTACTTCCAATATCGGCGGATTTGTAACTGATATGCCCTATTATATTAAGATTGAAGACGAGCAAATACCTATATCAGGAACATGGAGATATAAGATAGGGGCTATATCAAAAGCACAGGATCCTATTACTTTTTTCCAATATAAACCTACCGGCCTTTATAACGGTATGATTTATCCTTTGAGAAACTACAGTATCAGGGGTGTTCTTTGGTACCAGGGCGAATCAAATACCGGATACCCTTACGATTACAAAGAACTGTTTGAGGCCGTTATAAACGACTGGAGAAAGCTTTGGGACTTAGGAAATATACCTTTCTATTATGTGCAGCTTGCCAACTATTGCCCGTGGAGGATGGAACCGGAAGTCAGCGGTTGGGCTGAACTAAGGGAGGCACAAAGGCGGGTACTGGAATTACCCAATACCGGCATGGCAGTAACAATTGATGTGGGTATGTATAATGATCTTCATCCTTGGGATAAAAAGAGTGTCGGTGAGAGACTGGCTCTTTGGGCGTTAAATCATGTGTTTGGTGAGGACATCGTTTGCAGTGGGCCTATATATGACAGGATGACAGTGGAAGAAAACAAAATCAGGCTATATTTCAAATATACCGGCAGCGGTTTGACAGTAAAGGGAAATAAGCTTGAAACTTTCGAAATATGCGGAAAAGACGGTGTCTTTTATCCTGCCGAAGCCGAAATAGATAATGACAGTGTTGTAGTATACAGCAAAAAAGTACCGCAACCTTCAAGGGTCCGTTATGCCTGGGCGGATAATCCCGAAAAGGCAAATTTATATAATAAAGAAGGACTTCCCGCATCTCCATTTATAACACAATAGTCTGCATAAATCATATCTATTAAGAAGGCTGTTTCATAAAGGTTTGAGAATTTTTAATCCTAAAACCTGGCCGATTTGAAGCGGCCTTCTTTTGTTTGCTTTTAAATACGATCAGAAAGGATTGATATAATACATAATACCGTTTTAAATTTCTGATACGAATTTTTTGACACATATGTTATAATTATCTGAGTCAATTAGAATACTGAAATATATTTTTGGATTTTAAAATGAAAATACAGAGCGGCAAGGGGGATAATATATGATAAGGCATATAGTGGCATGGAATTTCAGAGAAGAATTCTCAGAAGAAGAAAACAAAAAATACGCTGAAGAAATTAAAAGAGAATTGGAAAACTTAAAAAACCTGATTGACGGGATTGTATCATTAGAGGTGCTTATAAAGCCCATGTTTTCTTCTGATGCGGATATTCTTCTTGATTCGGTCTTTGTAAGTGAGGAAGCCTATAAGGCATATCAGACACATCCTGAACATGTAAGAGTGGGGACTGATATAGTAAGGCCGAGGACCTGCAACAGAAGATGCCTGGACTTTTACGTCAACGAATAAATGAAGTAAAATAATCAGTAGACAGTTTTAAATAAATTAATTAAAATATATGGCATACTTATAGAAAAAGGAGATTGTGAAAATATGGCTGAATCAATGAAAGGTTTACGCAGAAGCCATCGTTGTACAGAAGTATCAAGAAATAATGTCGGTGAAACAGTAACGGTAATGGGATGGGTACAAAAAAGCAGGAATAAGGGCGGTATAATATTTGTAGACTTGAGAGACCGTTCCGGAATTCTACAGATTATATTTGAAGAAAGCGATATCGGCAGCGAAGGCTTTGCCAAAGCGGCACGTTTAAAGAGTGAATATGTAATTGCCGTTACCGGAAGAGTAGAATACAGATCCGGTGCGGTAAATGAAAACCTGGTAACAGGAGATATAGAAATAAGAGCTCATGATTTAAGAATTCTTTCAGAAGCGGAAACCCCTCCTTTCCCTATTGAGGAGGACAGCAAAACCAAGGAAGACTTAAGGCTTAAGTACAGGTATTTGGATCTTAGAAGGCCGGATTTACAAAGAAACCTGATGCTAAGAAGCAAAGCAACGACTGTGGTTCGCAAATTCCTGACGGAAGAAGGTTTCCTTGAAATAGAAACGCCCATGCTGACAAAAAGCACACCGGAAGGAGCAAGGGATTATCTGGTTCCTAGCCGTATATATCCCGGCAATTTCTATGCCCTTCCTCAATCACCCAAGCTATTTAAGCAGCTTTTGATGGTCGCCGGATACGACAGGTACTTCCAGATAGTAAAATGTTTCCGTGACGAGGACTTAAGAGCTGACCGTCAGCCGGAATTTACCCAGATAGATATGGAATTGTCCTTTGTTGATGTTGACGACGTTATCGATGTAAACGAACGGTTGCTTAAGACCCTGTTTAAAGAATGCATCGGTATAGATGTTGAACTTCCGATACCGAGAATGACCTATGCGGAAGCTATGGAAAGATTCGGCTCCGATAAGCCTGATATCCGTTTCGGCATGGAGCTTAAGAACGTATCGGAGATAGTTAAAAACTGTGGTTTCGGTGTATTTACATCAGCCATAGAAAACGGCGGTTCTGTCCGCGGCATCAATGCCCAGGGACAGGCAAATATGCCAAGAAAACAGATAGATTCTTTGGTTGACTTCGTAAAAGATTTCGGAGCCAAAGGTTTGGCCTACCTTGCAATAAATGAGGACGGATCTTACAAGTCATCCTTTGCAAAATTCATGACCGAGCAGGAACTGGCAGATTTGGTTAATGCTATGGAAGGAAAGCCGGGAGATTTATTGCTCTTTGCCGCCGATAAGGATGATATCGTATTTGCCGCCCTCGGAAATTTACGGGTAGAGTTGGCAAAAAGGCTGGATCTTTTGAATAAAGACGAGTATAAATTCCTTTGGGTTACGGAATTTCCTCTGCTTGAATATTCCGAAGAAGAGGGCAGATACGTGGCCAAGCATCATCCTTTTACCATGCCTATGGATGAAGACCTTCACTTGCTTGATACGGACCCCGGCAAGGTCAGGGCAAAGGCTTATGATATTGTATTAAACGGCACCGAGATTGGAGGCGGTTCCGTAAGAATATATCAAAGCGAAGTTCAGGAGAAAATGTTTGAAGTTTTAGGCTTTACCAAGGAAGACGCTTACAACCGTTTCGGCTTCCTTCTTAATGCATTCAAGTACGGTGTACCTCCTCATGCAGGTTTGGCATACGGTCTTGACCGTCTTATCATGCTTATGGCAAAAGAAGACAGTATCAGGGATGTAATAGCTTTCCCCAAGGTTAAAGACGCTTCATGCCCGATGACTGAAGCACCAAGTACTGTTGATGATAAACAGCTAGCAGAGCTTGGAATTGCCGTTGTGGCAAATAAAGAAGAATAAAATTTTAGAAAAATTTTTATAAAACTGCACCCAAAATGTTAGTAAAACAGCATTTTGAGGTGCAGTTTTATTATGTTTGAAATTTATTTAATTTTAACTGTTGATGATAGCGGTTTCCCCCATCTTCCATTTAAGAATTGAACGGATTTCTTATATTGGGGATGGTTTTTATTATAAAACAGATATAGTAAGAGAAAACAGATGTCTGCTTGGGGGATTTAATTCTGGCTCAATAGGATACCTTATTTGATTGTGTAAATTATACAAAATTTTACTGCAGCGACCTAAAAATATTGTCAAAGTATTGACAGAAAAATTAATAAGTGCTACCATTACTTTACGACATAGACGCTTTAAAGCGTTAAACGAATAAAGAATACATAAAAAGGAAGGTATAAAAAGTGGTAATAAAGTTATTATTTTTGGTTTCTTTCTTTGCAATTATGATTGCAGTCGGAATCTTTGCCAGAAAGTATGCCACTAATGTCGGGGATTTTGTATTGGGAGGAAGAACTGTAGGACCGTGGCTTACGGCCTTCGCTTATGGGACCTCTTATTTTTCTGCGGTGGTTTTTGTCGGATATGCCGGTCAGTTCGGATGGAGATTCGGTTTATCCGCCACCTGGATCGGAATAGGCAATGCCATAATCGGAAGTTTGCTGGCATGGGTAATACTCGGACGCAGAACCCGTATTATGACCAATCATCTTAAATCTTCCACCATGCCTGACTTTTTTGGCAGCAGATATGACAGTAAAGCCTTAAAAGTTGCCGCATCACTTATAGCTTTTATTTTTTTGGTTCCTTATACCTCATCGGTTTACAACGGTTTATCAAGATTGTTCGGCATGGCCTTTGATATTCCTTATTGGGTGTGTGTTCTTACTATGGCGGTACTTACCGGTATATACGTTATAGCCGGAGGTTATATGGCAACAGCCATAAACGATTTTATTCAGGGAATAATTATGATAATCGGGATAATTGCTGTGATTTCGGCAGTTCTCGGGAGACAGGGAGGTTTGCTAACCGCTGTAGAAAACTGGCAGAGGTAGAAAGTGAACC
>Ga0134092_1002999_pt1 | contig 11981 bp, 10 predicted proteins | sample 3_6taG_FD_94454 | JGI IMG/M metagenome (GOLD analysis project Ga0134092, IMG submission 94454) | Switchgrass degrading microbial communities from high solid loading bioreactors in New Hampshire, USA - 3_6_20_6_A3 metaG | ecosystem: Engineered > Bioreactor > Semi-continuous > Anaerobic >...
CCTGCAAGGAAACAGCGGTGCTCTCGGCCATCTTGGCGTACAGCGTCATGCTTCTCGTGACGGTATCGCTGCCGGCCGCCTCTCCGGTCATTTCGTCGTCGTAATACCAGCCCAGGAAGATAGCGCCCTGCTTATAGGGGGTGGGAATGGCGGAAATTTTCGTTCCGGAGGCATAGAGCCTGGTGCCCGGAAGGGTCACGCCTTCGCCGCTCTGCCCCCTGGCCATTTCAAACTTCACTTCGTAATATGTGGTCTGGGACCCGCCCGGAGAACCCCCGGGAGAACCGCCAGGAGACCCTCCGGGAGAACCTCCGGGAGCCGGATTGTTGGATCCTCCGGTAGAGGGATTTACACGCACTCGCCCTGAGGCGACGCCGGGCTCCTTATACCAGGTCTCCACAGCTTCATCGGCGCGCTTGCAGAGCGTTGCCGCCTCGGCGCGGCTGGCGTTGGCGTCGGGATTGAAATTCCTGCCGTCGCCGTTGAGCAGGCCCTGCCTCCACAGCTTTAGCACAGCATCCCTGGCGTAGTCGGAAATTCTGTCCAGATCTGCGGGCAGGGTCGTAATATTGGCTCCGGTCTCATAATTTACGCCGAAGGCCTCAAAATAGCGCACGAAGAGAGCCGCCATCTGCTCGCGGTTAATCAGTTCGTCGGGAGAGAATCGGCCGTTCCCCGTGCCGTTGGTGATTCCGTACTTAAATGCCCATTTGACGTAGGGGGCATAATACTGGCCGGCGGGCACGTCGCGGAAATCGGATTCACCCGCATAGTTCTGCGTGTCGACGCCGGCCATGCGCCCCAGCACCGTGACAAACATCCCTCGAGTCATGGAGCCGGCGGGGTCGAAGGTATTTGAACCGGTACCCATAAAGATGCCGTTTGCCAGCACGTACTGAACGGCATTATAGAACCAGTCGCTTTCCTTAACGTCTGCAAAGGTGTTGGCCGGCTTCGTCGCCGTATCTCCGTTCTCCTGAGCAGCCAAGGCTACCGTCGGGAACAGGGAAAGCAGCGTGCATAAAACCAGCAAAAGGCTGATTAGTCGTTTTTTGAAATGCAAATGCTTTCTTCCTTTCGTGTTGCACTTTTCCCCGAGGGGTTAATCAATGCGTCTAATTTTGCAGCTTCCAATTTATCAGATATCGTTTTGACAGCTTGCTCTTTAGCACGAAACACGGGTTTTTCCGCATGAATCATAGTTTGGGTTCAGCAGTTTCGGCGAGTATCGGACTTGCTAAGCTCGAGGTATGAAAAAGCGGATGGAGCCCATACATCGGCTCCATCCGCCTATTTTTGATTCCAAATTTGTAATCACATCGACGCTATGCAGCTAGAAACAGCAGCGGATTGCCCCGCTGACGCCAAAACATATCGTTAATTCTCTTAAAGGTGTGCAAGCTTGCAAAGAGCAGGGCATATGCCGTTTTTCCCGGAAGGGAAGGGGAGAGAGCTTGGAAAAGCCAAAGGATTTTAGACCTGGATGTTTTGCTTACTCAGGCAGCTCCTCTTTTGTTACCCAATATTTGCAGGTATCCACATCTACGGTAACACGATAAACGCCTTTTTCGGTGTAAATTTCTTCTCGGTCGCCATAGCCTATAACATCTTCTTTTATGGTTGCCGTGTAATAGAATAACCTTCCATCCCCGGAAAAACGCAGGTCCTCCAGCTCCTGCTCCGGTGTCAATCCCCATTGTTTATTTGTAACTGCGGGATTCAGTCGCTGAACACCGCCATCATGGTATATAAACCACAAGGTTGAGACGGTGCGCAGCATACCTCCCACATCCATTCTTACGAAAGTAGCTGCAGGTCCGTCAATCCTAACCCGTATGTTTTGAGAGCCCGACCTTGTTATAACGTGCTCAAGCCCCTGCTCATATGTAAACAGCGATTTGACATTGCCGTTTTTTCGACTGACAGGTGCATTCTCATAAAGACGGAGAAAGGATGCTATACACTGTTCTACAGTAAGGCTGTCCTCCGGAGCGAATGTGCCGTCGCCCATGCCTGTCATTACATTCAAAGATACCATGGCGGCCACGCTCTCCTTCGCCCAATCGGCTATCTTTACCCCGTCTGTAAAGCGGAATGCGTCTGCCATATCCTCCGAGTTAGTCCCGCCGCAGATTTCATATGCCCGGGCAAGTATGGCGGCAGCCTCCTGACGAGTTATGTGGGCTTTGGGGTCAAATTTACGCTCGCCTTTACCTTTGACCAATCCCAGGTAATAGGCCAGTGAAGCGGTCGCGTCCCCGTCGGAAAAAACTTTTTCTATTGAGAAGTGGAAGTTGTTGCCCATTTCAGCAAGGTGTTTTTTAACCATTTCTTGAAAACTGATTTTGTCACAATGCTGCTGAAATGCGACAAAATCCACGGCCATATCGACGAACCGCTCCCGTGAAATTGGCACAGTGTAATCCTTAAGCTGCTCACCGTTACTATCATACAAATTTGGCACAAATCCTAAAGTCTGAGCCCTATCTATCTCTTCCTTTGCCCATGGGGAAACTTTTAAATCGTCGGCTGCCAGAGCGCCTGTCGAAATCGTTGTTATGAATATGACTGTAGCTAACAGCACCGTCATAAACGCTATTAAGCGTTTCATATCTGTTTTCCTCCTTGTTAGCATATATAAAGCCGAGTTACCCGGTAAAATCGAGCCTATGCGGCAGGAGCAATCTTCCCGCTGCATAATCCATTCGCGGAGCACTGTAACACCATTTTCTCTATGAAAACTATATTGCTGCCGATACCTAGCTCAGCATGAATAAGCAGTTAATCTCATCAACTTAACTAATAACAAACTAAATAAAATCTGCACTTACATCATATATAAATACTCTGCCAATTTCAACACGAATCGTAATAATCTGCCATTAAATTGGTCTGTTATGCTGTAAATGAAAGGCGGGCAAGGATTCTTGCCCGCCTTTGTCACACAGTCCTATATTCCACTTCGTTTATCGCCCATTTTATCGTGCTTTCAGGGTCACGGCCGCCGAGCCACTCGTCGTGGCGCTCTTTCGGCAGGATGACAGGCATCCTGTCATGGATGAAGGAGATGCCCTCCCATGCCGGTCTTGTGAGAATGACGAAATTAAGCTCGCCGGTATTGTAATCGAATCTCGAAAGCCCGGCCATCCACAGTATGTTGCTGCCCGGCGGCATAAGCGCATACTTTACCTTTCTGGCGCCGCGTTTCTCCCATTCAAAATACCAGCTTGCCGGAATTAGGCATCGCCCTTTCAGCATCGGTTTGGCGAACATTCCCTTTGACGCCGCCGTCTCGCTCCTTGCGTTTATAATCACGCCTTTGCCGTCAAATCTCGGAAAGCCCCAGCGCATAACCCTTATGCCGCCGTCCGGGGCCAGCACCGGCACATTGTTGGTCGGAAAGATTTCGCCCGTGTTGACCGCGGTTTTTTGCTCTACCTGCGCAATGATGGAGCGCAGTTCGGAATCCTCAACCTCAATATAATACCTGCCGCACATATAAATCGACTACCTTTCCAAGCACACGAAAATCGATGCTATCCCATATGATAACCGGCTCGCTTTTGCCGTTGAGAAATATGAGCCTTATATCGTTTGATAACTGACAGTCTAAGATTTAGACATTGCGCTTTTCCAGGCCTGCCGGGCACCGGTTTGAGTCAGGCGTCCGACCTGGAATAGGAGTTTTTCAACCAGAATAGTAGTACAAGCCATATCTATGTCCTCGCTATTAATAATTAAAATGTAGTATTGTTTACAGCCCCTCGCCGGAGGCCATATGTTTCATGTAGGCCAAGCGGGGGCTGCACGTCTTAATACGCCGGGCTATTTTGAAGAACTGGCGCATTGCCATCCGTTCCCTCATTATACAAAACAAATCTGGATTTCACAATAGAATTGCCCTCAGATAAACCTGCCTCTCCATAGATTTATCTCGCCAATACCGCTCTCCGAAAAGCCCCGGCAGGCAGCTGTCCGCCGGAGTGAAAAATCGAAAAAATAAGGAAAACTGTTGACTACAGATATATACTGTTAGTAAATCGGCACGCGCCGTCAAGCGGTGATATTACGGGCATGGCGCCGGCTCATCCACCGCAAAACGACCCTAGAATTAGCTGCCAAAAACTAACGGGCTTCGTAAAGAAGCCCGTTTTTATGCTCTGCTATATGGGGCTGCAGTTCCCCTCCGCAGCAGCATTTGAACCGGTACTTAGACTAAGAGAGTATGTAACAGCGTAAGTAGCAGCGTGTGTTCGCCTGCACTTTCCCAGACGGAAGAGCCGCTGCTCACAGCTTATAAGAAGAGCGCTTCTTTCAATGTCCGAAACACCGTAGAAATACGGTTATTCATTATCGTGTCAGAACCTTAACCCACCTGTATCGGTTGCAGACGATGGAATTGGGTATGCATTTTAAAACCTGGTCCGCCTTCAGGAAGCAAAAAGTAACAATCGGTGAGAAATGGAAAACGAAAGCGCTCAATGCCGCGGAGGGGATGGTAAAGAGCCACATGAACAGGTTATCGACAATGGCGGGATATTTTGTCAGTCCGCCGCCGGCGATTATGCCGGCTTCCACCGGGTACTCATAGCATGAACCAACGGTTGTAATGCTCAGTATGGTCAGGAAGCTCAACGTCAGCTGACGGGTTTCATCGGTGATATTGTATATCGACACAAGCGGCCCTTTGAATATGAAGATTGAACCGCCTATAAGCAATCCGAGCGAGAGGAAAATACCCTGCATTGTTTTGGAATAGGATTTTACCATCTCCAGCCTGCCCTCGCCGATGGTTTTACCGGTCACCACCGAAGCCGCATTTACGCAGGACATTCCAAAGACCGAAAAAACCTGGAAAATAGTCACCGCGATGCCGTTTGCCGCGATTACCTGAGCGCTTATATGTCCGAGCACCGCCGTCTGCGCGGCCTGGGCTATGCCCCACATGAAGCCGCTCAAGACCACCGGTGTGGAAATGCGGATATAATCCTTTAGATATGTAGTATCAAAAGACATGAGGTCCCTAAGCTTCATCCTCAGCTTCTTGTCAATAAAGAGAACGTAGACAAGGATTATGATAAGCTCCACGGTCCTGCTGACCAGCGTTGCCACTGCGGCGCCGACAATGCCAAGCTCCGGCGCCCCGAAATTGCCGTAAATAAAGCAATAGTTCAGGCAGACGTTTATGCAGATTGTGCTGATTGACATGAGGGTTCCTATCATCGCCGTCTCCACGCTTTGCAGGGCGTACATCAGCGAATTGGAAACGGAAAAGAGCAGAAAGGTCCAGCACATTACACGAAGATACCTTGCTCCTTCCGAAATTACCGTCCTATCGCTTGTAAAGACGGATAGCAGCTGGTGCGGTATTGCCACGGACAAGGCAAAGAAGATAGCGCCGACGGCCAGTCCGCACTTTACTCCGATGGAGATTATCTTTTTAATCGGGTCAATGCGCTGCTGCCCCCAATATTGAGAAGCCAGCACAACGATTCCCATTCCGATGCATGATGCAACCTGTTGGAGCACAAATTGGAGCTGGTTAACCAGAGTCGCCCCCGATAAAGCCAGCTCCGAATAGGTGCCAAGCATGATGTTGTCCACCATATTTACCATAAATGCCGCGAGCTGCTGAAGCGATATGGTAAGAAGCAGCGGGAAGAAAGTCCGATAGAATTGGCGGTCTTTTGTGAAAATGCCAAGTATTTTCGGATCCCTGTCCTCAGGAAGGGCGGTGAATCCTTTCATCTTAAAGTCTCCTTTGAGTTGCTGATAAAGTGCCTTGTGCATTATCGCAATAGCCATCTCTTCCCGCTTGTCATCTAACGCCGAATTATAGTAAAATAGCGCCAAAGGAGATACTAAGATGCAGATTAATAAGCTGGAAACCGATGATTCCCTGTACTCGCTGCTGAAGTACGGAAGTCCGGATTTCCCTTTTGAATATTACTACGACGATTTGGAGCATTATGAGCAGCAAACGATTCCGTGGCACTGGCATCACTCGCTGGAGTGCACTTATGTTTCGTCCGGGACCGTCCACTGCAAGGTTTTCTCCGAACACTACGTTTTGAACGAGGGCGATGCGCTCTTTATAAACAGCGGCGCCATACATTGCTTCGAGGCTAAAGGCCGCGGCCGGATAAAAAATATACTTTTTGCCCCGGAATTTATCGCCCCGAAAGACAGCAGGATTTATAAAACATATGTTGCTCCCATTCTTGATTCCGCTTTGACGCATTATGTGATTCGCGGCCGTGACCCCGACGATGCCCGGCTGCGCGATATCATCTTCGCCAGCTGCAACGACGCGGAGAAGTCCGGAACTGCCGTTAGGGAACTAAAGCTCCAGGGAAATATAAATCAGCTTTGGCAGGCGCTCTTTCCCAAACTGGAACTCGAGCAGAAAAAGGCAGGCTCTCAATCGAGCCCGGCACGGAGCCGCGTTCATCTGATGCTGAGCTTTATACACGAGCACTACCACGAGAAAATATTGCTCGAAGACATAGCGAAGGCTGCAAACATCAGCAAGCGTGAAGCTCTACGCTGCTTTTCGCTTTGTATCCAGGCTACGCCTGTTCAGTACCTGAACGATTATCGCCTGCGATGCGCGGAAACCATGCTCCTTCAGACAACTGCTCCAATCACGACAATTGCCCTCGAAAACGGCTTTGATAACGCCGGTTATTTCTGCAAGGTGTTTAAGAAGAAGCACGGAGTAACGCCAAATGCGTTTAGGAAAGGGGCGTTGTGATGTGAGAATTCAAGCTCCTGCAGCGCGGGTTGTTAGCATATTTCATCCAACCAGGCAGAAGCTGCTCTTATAGCTCCGGTTTTGGTTGAATTTAGACTCCCTTAATTCATAAGCACTAAGGACTTAATAAAAAACCGAACCCTTTTCCAACCGCAAAAGGGTTCGGATTTTTATTTGATGGAGATAAGCGGGTTAAATGTCACTCTTTATTGAGGTTGCCTAACTATGAAAAAGCACCGATAATCAAGGGCTTTGGGCTCCAAAATCTCCTTGATTTCCGGTGTTTTTATTTTCATTCCACTCATATCCCGCTTTTTCCCTCGACCGCGCATGTAATTTTTGCGGCTTTACAAGGCTGAACCAACTGGACATCATGCTGCTGAGAAGCATTGCTCCACGATACTCGAGATTTCCGGACGGTTTGTTCTGCTTTGCCGAACAAATCGCCTCTCCTTTGGTAGCTAATTAAGCTTATCTTTTTTCCATCTTGCAGCCGAAAAACGGGTTGACAAATGGAGCCGACTATTATATATTATACAGTAGTAGATGAGATGCACTATTGATATTGCTGATTGCCGGAGGTGTGGAATATTGAATATACAATACAAAAAAGGCGTCATAGAGCTGTGCGTTCTGTCAATGTTATACCGCAAAGATTCTTACGGATACGATGTTTCAGAGTATATATCAAAGCGGATTAACATATCTGACGGAACAGTTTATCCCATATTACGCAAATTAAAAAGCGAGGGACTTGTAACAACCTATCTTTCGGAAGAAAGCGGCGGCCCTCCAAGAAAGTATTACAAGATTACAGACTTGGGGCGCAGACAATATCTTGCTGATAAAGCTGAATGGCTGAGTTTTGTAAGACAAGTAGAAAGCATATTGGAGGAGGATGGCAATGAATAGAAACGAATTTATTGATATTCTTAGGAAAAAGCTGTACGAAAACAACGTCAGCGACGTAGAGGAAATTATAGCTGAGTATGATGAGCACTTTAGCTTCAAACTTTCAGATGGATATTCGGAGGAGGAAATCGCAGCAAAGCTCGGAAATCCCGAAGAAATTGCAATGCAATATTTAGCGGGTAATCCTGAAAGGAAATCCGGCGCTAAAAAGGCGATAGTTGTAACAGGACTTGTATTTGCCGATATTTTTGCTGGTGCTTTTTTTGTTCTGTTATTTGGTTGGATTTTAGTAATGAGTGCGTTTACCATCGCGACGGCCATAATAGGAATGTGTTATATTGGAGGCTTCAATGTCTACTCGCTTATCCCGCCTGTTCCGCATTATTGGTTAGGAATCATTTATGCACTTATGTTCTTCTCTTTAGCTGTCCTTTCAGGGGTAGGTATATTTTACTGTGTATCATTTTGCCGGCAGCTAGTACGCGCATATGGGCGTTTCCACAGAAACTGCATTTCATCCGCTTCAGGAAAAGCGGTACTTCCTCCATTGCCCACCTATCCACAGTTCCCAATGAAGACCCAACGGATATTGCGCAGGATTGCCTTGATTTCTCTTGCGGTTTTCGCTGTAACATTTGTTTTGGCTTATATTTCGTCAGCCCTGGCAGCAGGTGTACTGGAATTCTGGCATGCATGGAAATGGTTTATGAATTAAGCGTGGGGGAGGCATTATGCAAACTGTAGTTGTAACAGGAGCAACTTCGGGTATTGGATTTGCTGTTTGTCGTGTGCTTGCTGCATCAAATTACTGTATTATCGGAGTCGGAAGAAGTGAAGAAAACTGTAAGAAAGCCTTAGAGCGGTTAAAGCAGGGCTATCCTGACGTGCCCATAGCTTTTTTCCCGGCTGATTTGTCGAGGCAGACCGAGGTGTTGAGAGTTTGCAATGAAATCAGAGAATACATTGACGCCAAATGCGACGGGCAGCTTCATGGACTCATAAACAACGCCGGATGTGTGAGAAGCTATTATATGACAACTGAGGATGGCTACGAGCAGCAATTTGCTGTTAATCATCTTGCAGGCTTCTTGATTACTTATTATCTGATGGAATATCTGATTAAGTGCAAAGGCCGGGTCTTGTTAACGTCAAGCGCCTCTCACAAATGGACGAAGATGCGCTGGAATGACATTATGTTTAAGCAGGGGTACAATCCGCTGTTGGTTTATAAGCAATCTAAGCTAGCAAATTTACTCTTTGCATTCGGACTGAATGACAGATTCGGCAACCGCGGAATCTCGGCATACGGGATTGACCCGGGTCTTGTAAAAACTGACATTGGATTGAAGAACACGAGAGGAATTGTAAACATGGTTTGGAAACTGCGGCGGAGAGGAGGTGTGTCTGCGGACGTTCCGGCAAAAATTTATTCATTTCTGCTTAGTCAGGCCGAACCTCCGGAGGGCTTATATTACGATAAATCAGGAGAAGCGGCTTACAGCAGACAAGTAAACAAAGAAAATGCTGACAGACTTTGGGCATTATCCGAGCAGCTGTGTGGAATAAAGTGGGGGTGATAAAGTTGACGGTTCTTATCACCGGCGCTTCAGGAGGACTTGGCAGGGCATTGGCCCTGGAATGTGCTGACAGAGGTTTTGATGTTTTTCTTACCGATATTAACGCGGAAAGCCTTGAAAGGATAAAAAACGGTATACTTAGGCAGTATGACGTCCGTGTATATACAAAACCTTGCGACATTACAAAGGATAGCGATGTCGATTCTTTAATTAATCATGCAAAGGAAGCCGGTATAAAACTGGATATGCTATTGAATGTTGCAGGTATTGACCATGAGGGCGGGTTTACTACACAGGGTTTCGACAATATTGCAGAAATTCTGCGTGTCAACATCGAGGCCACGTTAAGGATGACATATAAGGCTTTATCTATACGACGTAAAACGGGAAGGTTTTACATAGTCTTTGTGTCCTCCCTCGCCTCGATGTATCCGATGCCGCTTAAAGCAACATATGCGGCATCAAAAAGGTTTTTGTTTGACTTTTCGCTTGCGCTGGGACGTGAGTTGAAGGGTGAAAATGTAAAAGTACTTGCACTTTGTCCCGGAGGGATGCCGACAAATGAGACTTGTATTGCGGCAATCGAAGCGCAGGGCTTTTGGGGCACGGTAACAACCAATACCTTGGAGAAAGTCGCGAACAGGACTATATCCAGAGCTTTACGTGGGAGGAAAGTATACTTCCCGGGCATTATAAATCGCTTATTTAGCATTGCCGCAAGAGTAGCTCCGGTAAGTATGGTAACTGAACTCCTACATCGCCGCTGGCATAAAGCACAGGAAAAATGGATTGTCAATCAAAACACATAATTAACAGGAGACAAACCCACAGCCAAATCTCAAGGAATAACTTTGGCGGAGAGCTTTCCTAACTGAAAATCAAGATGTCAGCGTTACTATAACAAGTAGGCTGACATCTTAGTTTTGGAATCCAACAATGCCCGATACCACTGTTCGAACCGCTGACCGCTTGAAGATAAATAAACCTTGACGGCATAAGGAGTTTACATTATTTTGTGATTAAAAATATGTTCTAAATCCTCTCTTGGATTTGAAGACTTATCATCCACAACTTTGACCTGAGGGAACAATTGTGAAACGAAAGATTGAAGCGCAGCTTTTGAACTGGAAAAGCAAAAAGCAACGCATGCCCCTTCTGATAAAAGGCGCAAGGCATGTCGGCAAAACCTACATAGTGCGCGAATTCGGCAAACGCTATTTTAAAAACACGATATATTTAGATTTTGAAACCGACCGTGATGCCGCATCTTTTTTCGGTGACGACATTTCGCCCCAGAAATTGCTGCGGCGTCTGGAGTCTTACACCGGACAACAAATCGTCCCCGGTGAAACTCTGGTTATTTTCGATGAGATACAATTCTGCAACCGGGCACTGACCTCTCTTAAATACTTCTGCGAGGATGCGCCGGAATACCACATCGTAGCTGCGGGCAGCCTGATGGGCTTTCCCGTGAATCCCGAACACTACTCCTTTCCCGTCGGCAGGGTGGAAATGCTCGAACTGCATCCCTTAGACTTCGAGGAATATCTCTGGGCAAGAGGTAAAGAACCGCTCGCCAATGAAATTAAACAAGCTTATCGGGATATGAGCCCCTTGCCGGAGAATCTGCATCAGGAGGCCGTTCAGCTTTATAACGAGTATCTGATTGTAGGGGGAATGCCTGCCAGTGATACAATATTTTTAGAAACCGGTGATTTTTCTTCGGTGCCTGCTGCGTTAAGCGGAATAACTGACAGCTACACCGCGGATATAGCCAAATACGCTTCTCCCATTGAAAACAGCAAAATCGAAGTGTGTTATCGCTCCATTCCAGCCCAGCTAGTTAAAGGCAACAAGACATTTCCGCATAAGGTTGCCCAGCAAAACGGCGATGGCACGCAGTTAGATACTGCTATCCAATGGCTGAGCTTTGCCGGCATGGTTCTCAAGAATCAGCGAATTACCCAGGCATCCGAACCGCTCGCGGCTTATGCTGATTTTTCGTCATTCAAGCTGTATCTGAATGATGTAGGCCTGCTCGCGACAAAGCTTGGCCTTTCTCACCAATCCATCCTTTCCGGAAAGTGCGGCATATCGTTGGATGCTATCGCTGAAAACTATGTGGCGCAGCAGTTTGCCGCGAAAGGACACAGCTTATATTATTGGTATAACGAGGATGCTGACGTGGACTTCGTACTGCAGAAAGATAACGAAATTATTGGTGTTGCGATTGTAATGAGCGAAAATGATGGCAAACAAACCTTCGACGTATTCACCAGAACCTACAACACGGCATATAATATATATTTGTCAACAAAAAACTTCAGTAAGTACAACGGACTAAAATTCATACCGCTCTACGCTGCCTTTTGTATCTGATTTCTCGGAATGTATTTTGATTAAATAGAATTAATTAATAGCGTTTTTCATTAGACACTGAACCTAAAGGAGTATGTAATAGGTATGTAGTGGGAAGCGGCAACAGAGTCTTTCTGTCGCGACCTAGTTTTTTCTGAGTCCTGAAAAGAAAAAGTTTTCCCGTTCCACTAAAATTCCACTTATTAAGCTTAAAACAGCCGAGGAGCAAGGTCATGTACAATAATGTTCGCAATTATGTGAAGGCATAGAAAAGCCATTGGGACTCCTGTAAAATGAATGGTGTCGAGACATTCAAAGAAGGAGTTGAAACCCAATGGCTCAAAGAAAGAATACCACAGATTTAACTGATTTGCTACTGA
>Ga0134092_1003009_pt1 | contig 11944 bp, 16 predicted proteins | sample 3_6taG_FD_94454 | JGI IMG/M metagenome (GOLD analysis project Ga0134092, IMG submission 94454) | Switchgrass degrading microbial communities from high solid loading bioreactors in New Hampshire, USA - 3_6_20_6_A3 metaG | ecosystem: Engineered > Bioreactor > Semi-continuous > Anaerobic >...
AAGTAGGTTCGTTACAGTTGCGGCAAAGTCCGGGTCCTCATTTAGTGCCAGTGCTATTTCCTCTAATGTGTCTAGTGCTTCCGGCGCAGCCCCGATAATGTCTTGTATCCTCTGCAGAACTTCATCCTTTGTGAATACTTCTTCCTTCTTATATACCTTGTTTAGCTCCGTGTCCATATAGGTTTTGCTAGCTTTGGTTTCTTCAAGGTTTGTGGTCCTGATTTCAAGATTGTTTATGCTAGCATCGGTGGCTGCTTTATAATTGTTTAGATTTTTGATAGTATCGGCCAATGTGTTTTGTACCTGGTTTATGTCCTCCGCCTCAACCTGGTCCCCCTGGCTTTCATAGGTGATATAGATTTTTTCGCTTTCAGAAAATACTTTTAGGTATGTCTTCCATGGCGTTTCAGACGGTGTGGAAATAAAAAAGTTATCTACCTTTGTACCAGTGAAATTAGGTCCAGTGTAGATAACTATGCTTTCGTGGCTAACATTGTCGTGTTCCAGGTATCCTTCCCACTTACCGTCTTGAATGGTCTTCTCTTCCTCTATGACATAGAAGCCTTCTTGCTTCTTATTCAGCTTCTCGACAAACAATCTACATCACCTCCAGCTCTACGGAGAATACAGGGATTTTTTCTTCTTCAATTTCCACGTTTTGCATTTCACCATTAAGCTCTAAATCTGCATAATCTATCACCCCAGGGGTATCGAACAAAAGCTTTCCTACATAAGCATAGCTGATATAACTATCTTTAAATATTAGGTCTTTTCTGTACTGCTCTAGTGCTTGCATGAACGCATTTTGTATCGCTTGTATGCTATAACCTGGGCTAAATCTTACTTTAGCAGAAACGGTAATATCTAATTTTGTTGGGCTATCAACCGTTACGTTAGCCCCTATCGGTCTGACCTTTTCAATGTGTTCATATACGGGTTGTTCAAGAGTTTCATCTATTTCTTTGTTGCTGTCTACTATTAGTACTTTTACAGTACCGGGTCCATTCCACAATGGAAACACCTTTGCATCGCCCACACCAGGCACTTCTAAAGCCCACTGCCTATAATGGTCTGCATTGCCACTTGTGGCTGGTCTTTGAAGGTAAGTTAAAATCCTTAAACGGAAATTTTCATCTGTTTCTTCATCTTCTCCACTCACAATAATGTCCGCCAAAGTAGCAGTCACGCCACTCACATTATCTATATTTTCAAGCTCCCCGGTATACTGGTTACCTATCTCCCCCGGCTGTTCGCACTCGGCTTTGTATTCTGTATCGGATATTTTCTCTGTGATGACATATGTTGTCCCTTCCAAGCCCCATCTAGTTCCTATATCTACCGGGCCTGTAGTTTCGATTTTTCTCACTGCTTTGATTGCTGGCTTTCTTTCAAGCCCATAATCAGCAGCTTTGCGGTCCAAAAACTCACCAACGGCAGTGCCTGCAAAGAATAGATCTACATAATTACTGAGCTGGAAATATGTTTGTGCTAAATGATAAGCGCATGGGGCAAGGGCATCGTAAATAACCGAACCGGGGCGTTTATCTATATCGTTTGGTATCCTTTCTAGCATGTCATTGAGTATATTTTCAAACGTCATATTCTCAAACATTATATAGTCACCTCCTGTGAAACCATGAGGTTGCCGAATATGCTGTGCACATCGAAGGTGCACTTTATTGTGTCGCCGGCAACCTCAAACCTGAAATTGTCTACTTCGGTGATCCTATCATCTTGTAGGAGGCATTCCCGAATGCGGCGTTTTAACTCTATCTGGACATAAATAGGGTCTTTACCTAGCAAACTTTCAAGCTCGATGCCATAATTAAAGCTATATATCGGGTACTCATACCTTTCGGTATTTAGCATCTTATATATAGCTTGCTTTAGTGCATCTAATCCATCAGTAAAGCCTTGTATTTTATAATCTGATATTTTATAAGTCTTACTTGTTTCTATCTCATCGCTAATTATCAAATCATCATCAATAAGCTCTTGAGGTATCATTCATAGATCACCTCCAGGATGTAAAACTGCTGCCCGCCATGATTACGAAGCAACCTGACCTTTTGTCCAGTTGTAAGAGATGATTTCTGATTGCCAGTAACCAATTCCATGGGTATGGTCAATTTATCGCTTACTTTAATGCCATCATTCACTACTGTTCCAAGCATGAAAGTACAAAGCTTCTCATTGTTCAGATAGTTTTTAACGATTTCCTTTATTTCATTTATCATAGCATCACCTCTAAACTCATGGTGTGCACGGGTATAAACTCATGAGTTACTGATTTCACAATTAATCTCTTATTTAAACTAATATCTTCTATCCTGCCGTAAAAGCTGTTTCCGGCTCTTACTCTTGTATCACCCAAGCAGTTTAATGTTAATGTTTCCACTTCTCTGTTGTATAACCGTAAAAGTGTGTCAGCTTTTGCCTGAGCTTGTGAAGGGTTAGCATTGTTAAGTGTTTCAAAATATTGGAGTAGACCGTATTTAGTTATTGATTTATCATCTTTTGCAAAAATGAATTGATCGTCAATTGCTGTTTTAGTATCTCCAGGTAAATATATCTTTATCATGTTATAAAAATCATCATCAATTGATTTTTCATGCTCATAATCGTAACAGAGACTTTCATCGCCTAAAATTAAATTAAGTGTTAAATCTTCTAAGTTTCTAATAGTGATGCTACCAAATTCGTCTCTTAAACAGTACCATTTTCCTGTGTTTGTAAGTGTATCGCTTATTGCTGTATAAATAGTATCAAGCCAAGTATTGCCATCTTGCACTCTTGTAGGGAGCTTATATCGAGTATCAGTCAATATCCCTTTTCTTAGATTAAAATAATTGCACATTCTATTTACTAAAGTAGTTATCGTATCATTTTTTACTACTATAGTGTCCTTTGCTTTACAGTATCTTAATTGGTCATATGCAGTTATTGTAATCTCTTTACCTTTATTTCTGCCAACTTTAAATACAATGCCGTTAAAAATATCTGCGCCATCATATTTAAATCTTACCGGACTGCCATTTTTAATAATTAAATTATCATCTATATAAGAAAATTCAAGCTTGCTACATCCATCATTAAGCTTATCTGTATATGATATGGACTTCACAAGCTCACTTATTTCATACATTTTTTCATCGATTTTAACCAAGAACTCTATCATGGTATCACCAACTTTTGCCCAGGATAGATAAGATTAGGATTTTTTATTATATTTTTATTAGCTTCATATATTTTTGTATATTTAGAGCCATCGCCATAATATTTTTTTGCAATAGCCCATAAAGTGTCACCTTGTTGCACGACATATGATCCAGTACTTTTGGGAGACGCATTTGACGTAGATGTTTGTACTTTCGTTGACGCAACTTTTGCTGACTGTGAAGATGTGGTTACAACATATAATTTCTTACCATATTCTCTATACTCAACTAATTTAAAGCTTACATATTTATCTCCTTCTTCTCCGGCTTTCTCAGTTATAGTTAGTTCTTCAATTAATACAAGAGTATTTATATCATCACTAATTCCATTACTGGCTATAAACCGTACAGGTACTTTTCTCTGTCTCCACTGTTCAAAGAGTCTTAAATAAAAATCCGCATCTTTATACCTTTCTGAAGTTTCAACATAGTGCAGAGGATTATGGGGAAATTCACACTCAAAACTATATTCCTTCAGTTCTACATGCATAGGTACTGCAATTTGGCCTAATTTCAGTATCTCATATTTTTCAATTGCCTGAGTACTTGATACTTCTATCTCTTCTGGGTTAGTTGGGAGCCTGTAAGTTATATCATCCTTATCAAAAAACACTGAATAATTACTCATATCAATATGCCCCCTCTGCTGCCATTGCTATCTCTTCTCGCAGTATTTTCCTAATTCTTGCTGCAACTTTATTGACATCTGCTTCTTCATGGACATCCCCGAACTGTACAGTAGTCTGTGGTGCTAAGGTTACAGTCGTAAATTTGTTTATATAATCCCTTTCAGCAATATCACGTAGATATTTGAGATCCTCATCTGACATCTCGACTTCAACAGCATTATTATCACCTGTACCTTCCACAGTCAACGGGGTATTATACTTATTTGGATCATATTCGAATGGATTATTTATAGCATCTTTTAGTTCCTTTGAATATTTTTCATACGTATCTTTGAGCCATCCAGTCAAAGTAAAATCCTTTATTTTATCACTTGCATAATCTACTATTTTATCAAATCTTTCTGTATTTAAAGTTTTTAAAGGATCAATTTTTGCTTTCTCTAAGGAGCTATTGACCAAATCAGCCGATACGTTTATAGCTCTGTAAAAGTCACTTGCAACTTTATCTATAAGTTTACTCGTGTTTTTGCTTGTAAATTTGACATCAATGGTCTTTTTCCCGAAAAACTTAGCTACTGCATTATAGGTAGAAATTAAATCATTTAAAGGTTTAAGTATTGGCTCAAATGCAGATATTATCGCTTTTGCTGTTGCGGCTGTAATAGCCACTACGATAAGCATACACTTTCTATAAAAGTTATTAAACTTCTTTATATCATCTATAACATGATTCCATACCTCAGCAAGCTTATTATAGATAGTTACATATGCATTATATGCCCTTACCAAAGTCTTCGCATTATGAGCCCATAACTTCGTCCAGAAACTACGAAAGCCTTCGCACTTTTCCCATAAAATCACGAATATAGCTATTAATACACCTAGTAAAATTATAATTATACCAATTGGATTAGCTGCTTGTGCAAGATTCAACGCCCATTGCGCCAATTGTACAAGTACCAGAGCACCTCTTACGTGCATTAATACAGTCCGGAAATATAACCAAGCTGCAGCTACTCCAAAAATAATAGGAGCTAGCTTACCCCAATTTTTGCTTATAAAGTTAAATAATTTAGATACACCTTCCACTGCCTTTACTGCAACATCTGCTATTGTTGCTAAACCAGAAATAAATCCATTAATAAATTTCTGAAAATCTTCTGAGTTAATTAAATTGCTGATTTTTTTCATCACAGGCCTAAATGCTTTTAGAGCTCCGTTTTTAATTTTATTCCATATATCAGCAAACGTCATAGGCATTTTTTCAAACTTTTTATTTATATCATCGGCAGCCGCAAACATAGCATTTTTAATTATATCTGCAGTAATAGCACCTTTAGAAGAAAGTTCTTTAAGTTCTGCTTTTGTTTTGCCCATATATTTTGCTATTGCCTCATATATCATTGGAGCATTTTCCATTATTGATACTAATTCATCACCTTGTAGCCTACCAGAAGCCATCGCTTGAGCCAATTGTCTCATTGCTGCTTGTTGTTCTGAAATACTTGCTCCAGCTATTTTAAATGATTTTTGAACAAGTTCAGTAAAAGCAACTAATTCATCGGTGTTCAATTTACCGTCCACAGAAAAGGCGTCACGTGCCATAAGACCCATTTTAGCAATTGCATCTGCCATATCTCCATAAGCACCTCTGGATCTGTTTGCAGCCGCAAATATTTTGTCCTGGAGTTTGGCCTGAGTTTGAAGGCCATCATTAATTAAAGCAAGCCTAGAAGCAGTATTTGTATACTCGTCTACAATATCCATCCCTTTTTTAATTGCTGCTAAACTAATAAATGTTTTAACTAATTTTCCTAATCCACTGCTTGCTGTATTTGCACTAGCTCCAGTATTTTCTAACTTTTTATTGAATTTATCTGTGGCCCCACTTGCATTTAATATTTTGTTTGTCGCTTCATCAGTCTTTTTATTAATTTTACTGATAGTTGATGAATAGCCATCAAATAATTTAAACATTGCTTTAAGGGTAGCCATTATCTTCTTCTGCCCCCCTTCTTCGACTTAATCCTGTTCATCTGTCTCTTTTCTTCTTCTATTCTTAACTGTATACTTGCATATATAAAAGCTCTTTCTTTGTCATCTATTAAATCATTGTTCATGCATTCGCCGGCTAATACTTTAGGTCTTATATGAAGTTTTTGAAGGGCAAAATGAGCCAGATTAAATTCGGCATCACCTTGCCTTATTCGTTTTTTACTTCCTCAATCTCCTCATTTATATCTGTATTCAAGCCACTTAATTCTTGTACTGCTTGAGCAAGCTCTGCAAACTCCCCAACATATAACATTGTTTTTAAAAGTTCTGCTTCTCCTAATACGCCGTAACTCTTCTGTAGTTCTGCATTTTTTAGGTCCGGGAATACTACTGCACTTGCAGTTAACTCTTGGATATAACCTGTTCTGTCAAATGTTTCATTACCTTTCTTGTCCCTTTTTGTATACTTTTTAATCAATTGCTCATTTTCTTTTTGTGTAACTGGTCTTATAACAAAAGGAACTGGCTTACCTTCTTCTTGAAATCTATTAGATACAATTACCTCTTTGTTTTCAACTTTTATTGGATTAAAAAAAGCTTTAAGCGTACTCATATTTTACATCCTCCTTAATAAAAAATAATTAAAGGAGCAGGTTCTAACCTACTCCTTAAAACCGGTAATTTACCGGTAATTTAAAGCTCTGAAGATTTACAATTTCGTCAAATGTGAAATCTGTGTCAAAAGTGATAGGATCATCAGAGCTATCATCAAGTATTGCAACAGGAACACTGCTTAATATTACATTTGACAATACCACTTCCTGTTTACCGACAGTGCTTTGAGGATCCTCATTCTTAACTTGTAATTTCAAACCTTTATAATTACCGGTTCTAAGATATTTTATTGCTTGATTCAGCATTTCACTATTCATAAAATACATTGTCAATGAGCCGGTTCCGGTAGCACCGACTACCTTATGTTGATTCTTCCTATGGTCTATCATTCGCCTTTCCTGCACAGTTAAATCTATCTGAGCAGTTAGAGCTGATATTTCAAATAATTCTCTGTTTTGACCATCTATAGTGATATAAGCCTTTCCTTCATGAGATGATATAGTATCCGATATATTTGTATAGTTTTCTGGCATGCATCATCCCTCCTCTTCATCATTAAGATAACGTAACTGTTATATAGATTTTCTCAACGCTATCAACAGGCTGTATATAGCACTCTATAACAACATCATCAGTATCTGTCCCAGGCAAAACTGTAACATCCTCAGGAGTAAAGTTTTGAATAGCATTCAGCCTCTGTAGTTCGTTGAAGTATTCAATCAAGGTAGATCTCAGCAGCGACCGACCATCTTCATTATTGTTAACCTTACCAATATAGTTACTCTCAAAAATATTGACAATATCATTATTAATACCGTCAATAGTTCTGATAACTCGATTCTTGGTAAATGCTTTATTCTTTTCAGCTGTAATAGTGGTTAATGAATTAATATCATATACTGCTGTTACATTCTGAGCAGTATCAACCTTAAAAATAAATTCACCGGCTGTTATAGCTTCTTCCATCTCAGTTTTAGTCAATCTGGGTATTACATCAACAGCTCCCTCATACTTTCTGCCGGTGTTTGATTGATTAATATTAGCTCCTGCTGTTATTCCTGCCACCCATGCTGTTGCTTGAGCTGTTGTTAATTCAGTTCCATCAGCCAGTTTTATACCTTGCGTTACATTAATAATTGCTTCACTGTCAGCTGCATAATCAGCTAGCACAGCTTGTACTTTAACTCCTTCTTCATCTCTCATAGCTTTTATCCACGTTGCGATAGTTTGTTTATTAGTATCATAACTTGTTCCTGTATAAGGATACACCAATACATTAAAAGCTACAGTTTCCAATACTGCTAAAGCCTGTTCTACGGCAGAAGTATTATGAGATGAGCCTAAGTTATACACAATAACTTTCTCTGCTCCCTTTAAAACTTCGTTTACAAGTAATTTGTCTGCATCTGTAGCACCTTCTGGATATTCACTTTGATCCGTTGTTGTAATTGTATACATCTCTCCCGCCGTACCTACACTCATTTCTTGTAGTAATGCAACAATGCCCCTGTCACCCGCTGTTATGGATAACGGAGCTTTGGTAAGAAAATTAATGTAGGCACCAGGAAGTATCTTATTTTGACTGGTCCACGTTCCTGCCATATTAACCCTCCATTTCTATCTTTATATTAGCTGTATCCATCTTATTAAATGTCTCTACCTTTATCTCCGAGTAATTAATATCAAATGTTATATGCAACACGTTATCTGTTATATTAGCCTGCTTATTCTGCACCCTAAAGCTGCCAATCAGGTCAAGGCCCCTCAACAAGTTTTCCTGAACTTCATAACAATCATTTTTTATCTCTGTAGGCTTTTTATCACTAAAATATGCTATATCAAAAGACAGCAAACTTTTATATTTATTGCTTATCCTTTTGCTATAATCTTGATCTGTGAGAGTTATTAAAAAAGATGGTTGTCTAAAGTTTTGAGGGATATCTTCGTCATAGACAGTATATCCTGGATGTAAATCCAACAGCTTATTCGCAATAGCTTGTTTAACATCATTTATCATGTCTCCGGTTCACCCTCTCCACTTCTTTTCTAAACTCTTGCTCAAGGGTTTTGTCAACTTTATGAACTGCCTTCTCAAGCATGAATTGACCCGGTACCCATCCAACAGTTCGTCCGTCACTTGTTACTATTCTATGGCCATAATTAACATATGGAGCATAATAAGCAGTATTAACAATACCTTTTTCTATACCTCTAGCAGTCTTAGTTGTTGGCGTAATAACCCAGCTTCTGCGCATAAAGCCAGTACGTGCCTTCGTGTTGCGTTTAGCAACAGTTAATCCAATATTAACAGCCTTATTTAAGCATTTGACATCAATTTTACTTATATCTCCAAACATAGCTTTAAGCTCTTTCCGAAACTTATTAATAGCAGCTCTGTTTGCTCTCATATTGCTATTCATGCTGTATCCACTCGTTTCACAGAAAATTCTTGATGGCCACTATAAAGAAAGCCTTCACCAACTTTTAGCATAATCTGTTTGCCGTTTCTTTGGGTAACGACAACTTCGTCACCTTCTCTTAAATCTGTATCAAGGCTGCAGAAAAGAGTATAGGAATTAACCAAAGTCGGTACTCCATCCTCACCTGTATCGGTTAAGCTACCTTTGCTATAATGGCATTTAACACCTGTATAAAGTAATTCTGGTTCACTTTTTGTAATCCCGTCTACTGTCTTATCAGCCCACCTATATATGTCCATTTTGTCCTTCCATAATCTTTTAAGCGGATTCATTTTCTTGTCCTCCTGAATTGCTGCAGGAATTTTTTATCGCTTTCAGATAGTCCATAGATGGTTTCCTTTGAGATGTGGTCTGTATCATAAGTAATTGATACATCCCCTTCTTTAATGGATTTAACATCAAAGACATTATCAGAGCCATTCTCATTTTCATAGTCAATAATTGCTTTCACTTTTCTCCGGATAAAAGGCTCTAATACCTCAGGAAGCTCTTTCAGATTACAGTAGTTTAAAGTTTCTTGGATAACATCAGAGATTATAAGATCCTGGCTTGTATCTGATATATCCAGATTAGCTTTCACTAAAGCCTTTAATTCATTATTGAGCACATTACCAACTCCCCGCTGTATAGGACATTGACTTTACTCAGCATCCTCGTTGCTATTAAGTTCTCTACTATCCTCTTTAAGCAGTTCCATAAGCTCAGCCTTAGTCGCTTTCTTATCATACTCAATACCTTTTTCATCAAGCATTGCCATCAATTCATTTTTAGTAGGTTCTTGAACTGCTTTCTTTTGCTCTTCTAAAGATTTCTTTTGGTTAGCTATCACACGATCATGTAACCTCCTTACTCTTCTCTCATATAGCGTCATATTATCCATTGAATGATTCTCTCCTTTCATTAAAAGAGAGGCTTGTTTAGCCTCTCTTTATGCAGTCTTGAATACAAATTTTACAATACGGATTTTCTTTGGCTCATATACTCTGGCCCAGTTAGTCCCGGTAGCTAACTCTGTAAGATTCGGGAATACTTTTGCAGTTCCGTTTTCCGGTTCGACCCATTTAACTCCACGTGGATGCAGTATAGATATCTTTCTGTTTACCAGAATATCTTCACCTGCTAATGACATGCCATTATGCACAACTTCAGTCTGCCTTATGTCTTTATGGCTGCCATTGCCCCATGCAATAGCACCTGCGCCAAACAGGTAAGCCTCCGATGCTCCTGTTTCAGTATCAAATGCAATAGAGTCATCAACAATTACTCTTTTACCCATGAAATAAGGGATTCTTACCTTACCTTGTGATTCTTCTACGTATTCAATCAAGTCATTCTTTGCCAGATAGGTTTCAGCAGCACTATGAATCATTACTCCTGTAATCAAATCCTTTGCATCTCCCATTTTTTGTATTGCATCCAAGAATGTTCTACCACTGATTAAAGCCGCATCTCCTGTCTCTGTGGTAATGTCATGAACTTTCTCCTTCATGTTAGATGCGTCAAAAATACCATCCAGAATAGACAACAGAATTTTCTGATACTGTCTGTTCCAATATGCTGCAAATAAATCAGCGATTGCACGCATTGGATCATCACCTGATAACATAGCAGAAAGCGCATTTGCACCAAAAGACTTCACAAAACCCAGCTTTCTAGCAACGTCTGCATTGGATCCAATGTTTCCAGGAGTATGCTCGCCTTCATCGTCCATTACTTCTGGGTCACCAGTAAGGTCTTCCCAAAATGGCATATTAATTAAAACGTTTGGCCCACTCGCCAACTCATCAAACTCTCTATTATTTTCCGCTATTCCACTCTGAATTAAAGCAGACAACTCCATTGTACGATTAATTGTATATGGAGTAAAAACTTCCGGTTCAATAACATCAGCTATTCTTGTTACTGGCATTAGTCACACTCTCCTTTTTTATTTTGTTTTAAGCATTTGCCATTAATTGTCGAGCAAGTTCTGGATTTTCCCTTAAAATCCTACCTTGCTCTGTTAAATTAAAGTGTTCTTTGCTCCATGGATTTTTCTGTCCTGATGGACTGCCACCGGTATTATTAGGTTCCTTACCTTTAACTGGTGGAATGAAAAGATCCTTGTATTGTTCTTTAATTGCTTTTAGCTGCTCATCAATGCCGGATATAGTCCCATCTGCATTGACCACTAATTTTGTCTTATCAAATTTAGTTATCAGCAGATCCGGATATTTAGTATCGGTCAGCTTAGCCTGGATTGCAGCATTAATGGTCATGTCTTTTATTTTTGCTTCATACTGTTCTTTTGTGGCTTTATTAGCTTCCTGAAGATCCTTGATGGTTTTCTCAAGCTCTTCATTACCTTTAACCTTATCTTGCAGTTCTTTAAGTTGTTTATCCCTTCCCTTAATCTGCTGTTCCAAATCCTTTTTTGTCTCGTTTATTTCATCAAAGCGGGCCTTAGGGATATACCCTTTAAGTTCTTCTTTATGCGCAGCCAAAACCTTTTCTGCCTGTTCCTCAGTTAATCCCATCTCAATTAGTTGTTCTTTTGTCATATCCATTCCCCTTTCATCTTCACTACGCTTTTTTTCGTGGTCGCTTCCACGAGTGTCTCGTTCTTTTACGCCTGCGATACCAGAAAGGCGGCATATAAAAAGGCACCTAACAAATCGTTAGGCACCTCGAGTATTAAGTGCAAAATAGACCCCGTCGCGTTTCACGACGCCCTCTATTTATGTAAGTGCTTATGTTATTATATCTGCTATTCCCTTAGCCAAATTAGCAGCTTTTTTCATAGATGAATTCTCCTCGAGATATTCAAGCCCCTTTAGTGTAATTCTTAAATTTACAAGCTTAACTCCCTTCATTCCCATACTTCTGATATAATGTACTCCATCTATGTATCCATTTTCTTGAAGCATAACCATGATTGCTTCCCATCTGTTTTGGCTTATCCCTAATGCTTCAGCAGATATTAAGGATAAATCAGGCTCTTCATAATCCATAGCCCTTTCTAACACTT
>Ga0134092_1003012_pt1 | contig 11936 bp, 9 predicted proteins | sample 3_6taG_FD_94454 | JGI IMG/M metagenome (GOLD analysis project Ga0134092, IMG submission 94454) | Switchgrass degrading microbial communities from high solid loading bioreactors in New Hampshire, USA - 3_6_20_6_A3 metaG | ecosystem: Engineered > Bioreactor > Semi-continuous > Anaerobic > Digestate...
CTATTCCGGGGAGACACACCGGAATATTGTGAAACGGAAGCTGAAATTTATCAAAAATTGGGATTGGAATGGATACCTCCGGAGCTTCGGGAGGATCGGGGAGAGATTGAAGCGGCTCACCAAGGCCGTTTGCCGAAATTGATTGAACCGGAGGATCTGTTGGGGATCTTTCATGTGCATACCAATGCCAGTGACGGAACGGCTTCTTTACGCCAAATGGTGGAGCAGGCCATCGCTATGGGGTATTCTTATTTAGGTATCGCTGATCACAGTCAATCGGCAGTTTATGCTCACGGGTTGACGCCGGAACGTTTGGTACGGCAGTTTGAGGAGATTGATCGACTGAATGCCGAATATCCAGGGTTTAAGATATTTAAAGGCATTGAAGCGGATATTTTACCCGACGGAAGGCTGGATTATGACGATGAACTGCTGGCTCAATGTGATTTTGTGATTGGGTCAATTCATTCCCGGTTTAAGATGGATAAGGCAGAGATGACATCGCGCGTTCTCCGAGCGATGGAAAATCCCTATTTAACCATACTGGGCCATCCGACCGGCCGTATACTCCTGCAACGGCCCGAATATCCGCTGGATATGGATGCTGTTCTTGCTCAGGCGGCCCGGTGCGGAGTGATTTTAGAGTTTAATGCCAATCCGAACCGCTTGGATTTGGATTGGCGATGGTGCAGGAAAGCGAAGGAATTGGGCGTATTGATCTCTATCAATCCGGATGCTCATAGTACGAGAGATCTTAACCTGGCCCGTCTTTACCTGATGGTTGCCAGAAAAGGCTGGTTGGAGAAGACCGATGTCTTTAATACCCGTAGTGCAGTTGAGGTGGAATCTTATTTTAAAAACCGGGTTTGCCGCTGAGAACCGAGTAGGTCATTCGACTCTTTTTCGCTGAATCAATGCGGTACTGCTTAAGTGCTTATAATATCGGGTGGCAAAGATGAGGGTCACTAATTGTAACAGATGAGTGAGGGCTATCCCAAAAGGCCATTTGCTGACGGAGAAGCGAATGGCTGTATGCAGCCCGATATAAACTAAGCCAGCGCAAAAAATCGGTTTAAAATGTTTTTTCAGTAGTCTGCAGCTGATACGGTAGGCCTCGATCAGACCGATATTCTCCAGAATGATCACAAAGGGTACAGCAAACAGCCGATAGGCCACTGGAATAAAGATGACTTTAGCCGCATATTTTCCGAAGATTGCAAAACGGTCAGGTAGAAGAACGGCTGATAAGATAACAGTCACGTAGATGGAGGCAAAATTGACGGCTGTCACCCAGAAAACCGGTAATTTCCGATGGGCTTTCCGAAATAACAGCTTATAGTTGAAGAAACGGTGACTGTCGCGGGATGCTGCTCCTAAAATAGTTATCAGTATAGCCATGGATGAAATATAAAGCCCAATGAGGGCAACGACGGCCATTTCCACAACTTGACCGGTGAAGGATACCCCGATAGGGTCTTCCGGTGCCGGGAAAAGCAATCGGAAAATGGCGCTGAAGGTTTTTGAAAAGAGAAAGCCTTGAACGGTCATTGTTATAGCTAATATCAACAGCCAGTCATAGATATGGGAAAAAAAGCATTCTGCCGATTGACCGATAACTGTTTGTTGCCAGGCGAAACGGTTGGTGTTTTTTTTCGGGTTAATCTCAGCCTTTTCCGCAGGGGTTATTTCTGTTGACAGACTGGGATAAGTGAAGGCTGTTCCCATACTACTTGCAGCCGCTGTTTCCTTATGAGTCGCTTCGGCTTGGGGGTTTGCAGGAAATGGGTATAGCGAGGCTCTGTCGCCAGGGGTGGCGAAGATCAGATCGGTTTTGGCCAAGCTTTGAAATTTAAGCGTTCCTTCCGGGGCTACCAGATCATTAAAGGTGAGGATACCGGCGGTTAGCAATTCCCGGATCTCTGTTTCGTCAAAGGGCCCGTATTGGTGTTTGTTATGTAATACGTAATAACGCACGATTTCACTCCCTCTTAACCAGCTGATGAATATTCTGCGTGTTAGAAGGCAATTCCTGCTTAATCCCTATGTCTTGATGTATAATTTTGGAATTTTTAAATGAATCTCTTAATAGAAAGGGGTTTTGTCATGGTGGAACATCAAGAAAGAATCATCAAATTGCAGCAATTTTTGAAAGTGCAAGGCATTGAGGTTGCGGTCTTTAATCTCAACTCGGATCTCTATTATTATGGCGGAACGGTACAACCTCTTTATTTGGTGATTCCTGCGGAAGGGACCGGAGTGTTGATTGCCCGGAAGTCCCTTGAACGGATTCGGGTTGAAGCTCCGTTTTTAACTTTGGAAACGTTCCAAAATACCCGGGATTTGCAACGGATCGTGGCAGACAACGGTTGGAGCGGCGCCCGAAAAATCGGGTTTACACTGGAGAATACGGCTTATGCAACGGTCATGCGCTGGATGAAACTTTTTGAGGGAGCTGAAGCCGTGGATATCTCTTGGGATGTTCGGCGGTTACGGATGGTGAAATCCGAAACTGAACTGGCCATTTTCCGGGAAGCCGGCCGGAGAATGGCGGAATTACCTCGGGTGATTCGGGAAAGTTTCCGTCCGGGTATGACGGAGCTGGAGTTAAGTGCTGTGATTGAGCATTTTATGCGGTTGAATGGCCATGGTGGCTTGGTCCGTTGCCGCCGGGAAGGTATTGAAATGAATTACGGCGTTTGTTCCGGAGGAAGGGGGGCCTTGGCAGGAACCAAATTTGACGGAATCTGCGGGGGGGAGGGTTTGGATCGGGCGGTGCCGTACGGCGCTTCCTGGAAGCCTATTGCTCCCGGAGAACCGGTCATTCTTGATTTTGCCTTTGTTTATCAGGGGTATCATCTGGATCAGACCCGGATGTTTTACTGGGGTGTGCCTCAACCGGAAGTGGTGAAGGCGTTAGAGGCCATGTGTCAGGTTGAACGGATGATTGCGGAACGGTTGGTTCCCGGTGCTGTTTGGAGCGAAATTTATGATGAAGCGGTCCTATTGGCAGAAAAGTTGGGCTATGGGGAATCCTTTATGGGACTTGGCCCCGAAAAGGTGAAGTTTGTCGGTCATGGGGTGGGTTTGGAGTTGGACGAGCCGCCTTATCTCGCGCCTAGGATGAATGAGCCGATCGAAGCCGGCATGGTTCTGGCTTTAGAACCCAAAGTCTCCCTTCCCGGCATCGGCGTCATCGGTAATGAGGATACTGTGATCGTTACTGAATCGGGAGTTGAATGGGTTACTGTTGCATCCGGTGAAATGATTGTGGTTAAGTAGACAGGAGTTAATAGACAGGAGTGTAAATCAGTTGACAGTGGACAGTTTACAGTTTAGTATCAAAGAAATAGTTTGAAGGACTTTATATGAACTGTGATCTAAAATCCTGAATCAAAACCAAGCACTGGATCATTTAATTGTCAACTGTCAACTGTAAACTGTCAACCTCGATTGTTGGTATTTTCGTCCTTTCCCCTTAATATGATCTGATTGAAGGGGGGATTGGGATGAAGAGTTATGAAATTAAAAAGATAGGGCTTGGCTCTGTTTGTAAGTTCCATTTTGCCGTTGGGGTCGTGGTGGGATTAATCGCCTGTATATTGTTGTTATTAACCGGGGCGTCATTAAAACATTTGGGGATTGAGGTCGGAACCGTAATCCTTGGCAATCAGGGGCCGTTGCAAGTGGGAGCTGCTTTGGTGGGTTTGATCATCGGCAGTCTGGCGTATGGACTGATGATGGGGTTGGTCGGATTGGTGGGAGCTTTTTTGTATAATGTGTTTGCTAAGATAACCGGCGGAATTGTGATCAAACTGGGAGACGGAGAGTAAGGGCCGCAAGGCTCTTTTTTGTTGGAGAAAATACACTTGGATGGCATAAATTTTTCAACTCAGTTATGAGGAAAATTGTCGTTTTTTAAATGGCAATTTTTTATTAAAAAGATTGTGAAAGTGAGTTCTTGTTAATCTCGTTATGGTTCATATCGTCTCATCGAAATATCAACGTGTTTACCAGGTATTTATTGATATTTGCATAAAATGATTATAAAAAAGTTTATTAAAGTTTATTCCATTTTTGCAGTTGGCATAACTCGTTTTTTTGTGCAAAAGAAATGCAAATCTCGACAATTTTATACATTGGTTTATGATAGAGTAATAAAGGATTCCAAAAAACGGGTAATTTACCATATAAACTTTAAAAGTGTATCGATATCATGATGATTGTCGTAAATAATCAAAAGGGGAATAAAAAAACAGCCTTTCGGCTGTTAGTTATTTTGATTGATTGGTGCCCAGGACCGGACTTGAACCGGTACGGTTGCCCATACGCCCCTCAAACGTACGCGTCTGCCAGTTCCGCCACCTGGGCATATCGAATTGACTCTTATAATTATAAAGGGGTTCCTTTTTAATGTCAAGACCATTTAAAAATTTTAAGGGGTTTTAACTTGCCACACAAGGAATTATTTGGTATTTTCTTATGAGAATGTGAAACCAATTTCAATTGACGATTTCTTACAGATTCGGGCAGGATTAACCAAGTCAAGCACGAATAAAGGGAAAAGATGCAAATATAACAGGGAGGTTCGAATGTTCGATTTACATACGCATATTATTCCAGGAATCGATGATGGTGCTGACAATTTAGACATATCCCGAGCCATGCTTGAATTGGCTGTGTCCCATGGTACCGAAGGGTTGGTGGTTACTCCTCATGTGGTTGAAGGGGGATGGCTGCCCGAATGGGATGAGATTGTAGCCGGATGTGAATTGTTGCGGAAAGTTTCCGAAGAATCCGGATATACTTTGAGTATTTATCCCGGGGCGGAAGTAGCGCTAAGTATGGATATTTTAAGCCGGATTACCGGACCGGGGCCTTATTGTATTAATGGAGGCTCTTATTTATTGACTGAGTTGCCAGCCCTCGAGATCCCGCCGTATACCGAAGATTTTTTCTTTACGTTGCAAGCCCGGGGAATAACTCCTATATTGGCACATCCGGAACGTAACCCGATGGTGGCCAGAAATTTGGAACGACTGGAAGAGTGGGTTCAGCGAGGCGTCTTGCTCCAGATAAATGCCCCTAGTCTTAATGGACGGCTTGGTAAAGAGGTGGCGGCGACTGCTGAATATCTGGTAACCTGCGGGTTGGCCCATGTCATAGGGTCTGATGCTCATGGCGTTAAAAGCCGTCGCCCGATTTTGAGTGAAGCTGCTCAAAAGCTGCAGGATTTGGTAGGAGAAGACGGCTTCCAAAGGATTTGTCGGGAAAACCCGATGAAAATCATTGCCAATGAGACGGTTGAACCGATGTTAGCGGTCCAGGTAAGCACCTCAAAAAAGTCTGGCGGATGGTTCGGTCGGTGGTTTTCCGGAAAAAAGTGAATAATTAATGAAATTAATTAGTAAATTTCGTTAAAAACAATGGAATTTGCCGAATTTAGCTGAAGAAATCACAGATTTTCCCGATATATTTTAAGGGATTGTTAAAGAAATTTTGTAACATAATCCATGGCGGAGGGTATCGATGAGGCGCGTACTTGTAATCATCATGATATGTTTTATATGTTTTGGGTTCCTGGCAGGGGGAACTAACTTGGCGGCTTCAACGGAAGCTTATCGGTTAGGTTCAGGCGACGTGATCACCGTTAGTGTATGGGGTTATCCTGAATTGCAAGTGCCGGAGCTGACTATCCGGCCGGATGGCAAGATCGCGGTTCCACTGGCCGGAGAAATTCAAGCCGCTGGGCTAACGCCAGCTGAATTAACGGCAGAAATAACTCGGAGCTTGGGGGACTTCGTGAAAGAACCAAAAGTTACAGTCAATGTGATTAAATTTCGTACAACTCGGGTCTATGTTTTAGGCGAAGTGAACAAACCCGGACTCTATGAAATTGAAAAAGAACACCGGGTGTTGGATGCCCTGGCTGCTGCCGGCGGATTTACCCGGAGTTCCGATAAAGGTAAGGTATATCTGGTCCGAAAGGATGATCAGAAGAATTATACATTAATCAATCTCAATGAACTGTTGAAGAAGGGCGATATGTCACAAAATTATGTTTTAAATAACGGGGATACCCTGTTTTTGACCAGGCATAAGTTGGATTATATGAAAGAAATATTGCCTTTCATTACAGCCTGGGCTCAGATCGAGGATATCAGGGATAATAATTAGTACGGGAATACGGGAGTGAGGTTTAAAGGGATGGCGGAACAGCGTCAATTGTCTCCCGGGCCTCATGTTTTAAACAGCAAGTTATCATATGTACGAAGGAGTAAAATCAGTGAGCGAACAGCACTATGTAATGGAAGAAGAAACGCTTGATTTGAAGGATATTCTTCGCATTATGAGGCGGAGACGGGGACTGGTATTGGGAGTGTTTTTGGCGGCTGTCGTGGCTGCTACAGTTATCAGTTTTCTTTTGCCCCCGACGTATCAGGCAGAAACCACCCTCCGGATCAAACAGTCCAAAGGGCTGGCCGATTCGTTATTGGGAAGCATGCCTTTTGGGAATTCTATGGCCACCAAGCAGATGATGTCGACTTATGCTGAGATCCTTAAGAGCAGGACCGTGGTCGAGTCCATGTTGGCCAAGGTGTATACCGACCCATCGGACAGGCCGGATTATGACGAGATGGTTGTTAGGATCGCAACGCTTCCTGTCCGTGATACGGAGATTCTCAAAGTATCGGTGACTGCTAAGAAGCCGGATGAAGCTGAACGGCTCACAAATACATTGGTACAGTCATTTATCGAGCGGATGACGGATTTGGTCCGATCCGAACAAAGGATGATTCGGTCTTTTATAGGAGACCGTTTGGAGGAAGCCAAGAAGGAATTGTTGACTGCTGAAACGGCGTTGGAAGTTTACAAACGGGAACAGCGGATCGTAGCTCCGTCAGAGGAAACCCGGGTGATGGTTGAGCAGTTGTCCGTTGTGAATAAGTTAAAAGCAGAAAACACTGTGGCGCTAGCCTCGGCCCAGGCTAAATTGAAAAGCACTCAGGCTCAGCTGGGAGAGCAAAAACCGGAATTTGTGGCGGAAAATCAACTTATTTTGCAATACCGGAGCAAACTGGCTGATCTTGAAGTACAGCTGGTGGGATTGCTCCAGAAATATACGGAGCAACATCCGGAAGTGTTGGCACTTCGGGCAGCTATCGCTGAAACCAAGGAACGGTTAAATGCGGAGATCGCTCGGGTTATCAATGCAGAGGCATCATCGATCAATCCGGTTTATCAAAAACTGTTGCAAGCCCGGATCGAAGCGGAAGTGGAGATCGCTGCCGCTGAATCGCAGCGGGAAGCCATCGAGCGGGTTATTGCCGGACATGAGCAGATGTTGATAACCCTTCCTGCAAAGGAGCAGGGACTGGTTCGAGTGATGCGGGATGCCACGGTGGCTCAAGAGATATACATTATGTTGGCTAAACGCCATGAGGAGGCCCGGATCAGTGAGGTGATGCAGCCCACCGATGTCCAGGTTATCGATACGGCGGTGGCTTCGGACAAGCCGATTAAGCCTAATAAGCGGCTGAATGTGATGATTGCCGCTTTTTTAGGCCTGTTTGCCGGGACCGGTTTGGCCTTTGTCCTGGAGTATGTTAATAAAACGATTATCAATGCTGAAGATGTTGAATATTATCTGGGTCTTCCTGTACTTGGAAATATTCCTGATTTTGATACGGAGAACAGGGAGAAAAAAGGATTCGGATTTATGAGTAAGGTTAAATAATAGCATTTCAGCACAGGTGAGTTCTAATAACGAATATTTGATGGATGGGTTATAACGATAAATTGCATTGAGGAAGGTAGAAATGGCAGAACGGAAACTAATCGTCCATGAACAGGCGAAATCGCCGATTTCGGAGGCCTATCGGACCCTCCGGACTAATTTGCAGTTTTCCAAAATCCATGATGATTTAAAATTAGTGATGTTTACCAGTTCCGGCCCGGGCGAAGGAAAGTCGACAACAGCAGCCAATACGGCAGTGGCCATGGCCCAGGCCGGGAAGCGGGTGCTGATCGTTGACTGTGACTTGCGTAAACCGGTGCAACATCGGATCTTTGGAAAGAAAAAAGATGGGCTGTCCAATTTGATCGTAGAATCTCTTAACCTGGATGATGTGCTTCAGTCCACTGACGTGCCGGGGCTCAGCCTTTTGACCAGCGGGCCGATTCCGCCCAATCCGTCGGAGCTTTTGGGTTCTGCGAAGATGGATGATTTTCTGGCAGTGGTGAAAGAACGGTTTGATCTGGTGATCTTGGATGCACCGCCGGTGTTGGCTGTGACGGATGCCTGTGTGTTGGCTTCGAAGGTGGATGGGATTGTCTTGGTGATCGCTTCCGGGACAGTTCGGCCGGAGATCGCCGTTAAGGCCAAAGATTTACTGATGAAAGCGAAAGGCCATATCCTGGGTGTAGTTCTGAATCGGATCGAGATCGAAAAAGAACACGCTCATTATTATTATTACTATAGTGCGGATGATAAACAAAAGCAGAGAGCGTAATTGATACAACGTAGGCCACGAGTTGTGCAATGACATCATGTGAAATGCGTAGGAAAACAAGTCTGGATTAAATGATTGGGAAGTGACAAGGATATGCGGCGAAAACTGATATCGGCAACTTTAATCCTGATGGATGCATTGATTGTAACGATTGTGTCATATTTGGCTTTCTTTATTCGTTTTGAAGGGAAAATCGACATTACATACAATCAGTTGATGCTGAGTTCTTTGCCGCTTTTAGTTTTGATACGGATCGCCATTTTTTATATGTTCGGATTATATCACCGATTGTGGCGTTATGCCAGTATCAGCGAGCTATTGGCGATTACGGCTGCAGTGACGGTGAGTTCGGTCGTGATCCTGATAGTCTCAATGATGACGGGGCGGACGTTTCCTCGCAGCATCTATATTATCAGTTGGTTTTTGAATATTTTGTTTATCGGTGCCAGCCGGATGTGTATTCGGGTCATTACTTACCTTCGATATACTGATGGCCAAGCCCACCAACGGGTGCTGATTGTCGGTGCCGGGGATACCGGATATCTGACTGCCCGGGAACTTCTTTTACATGGGAATTGCGGGAAGAAACTGGTGGGCTTTATCGATGATGATCGGTTGAAACAGGATCAGCGTCTGCTAGGTGTCAAGGTGTTGGGCGGCCGGAAGGATCTTAAGAAAATCGTGGAAAAGATGCAGGTGGATGAGATCATTGTGGCTACGCCTTCTTTAACCGGCGAACGTTTGCGGGCTTTAATCCTCGATTGCCGTCAAACCGGATGCCGGGTGAAGATGGTTCCGGCATTGCATGAGTTGATTAACGGCAAGCCCACTATGGAACAACTGCGGGAGGTCAATCTGGAGGATTTGCTACGTCGGGAGCCGGTGAAGCTGGATCTGGACAAGGTAGCCGGTTATCTTCGGGGGAAACGGGTGTTGATCACCGGTGCTGGCGGTTCTATCGGTTCCGAACTTTGTCGGCAAGTAGCCCGGCTTGGGCCGGAAAGCCTCTTTCTCCTTGGTAAAGGGGAAAACAGCATTTACGAGATTGATCAGGAGTTGCGGGAGAAATATCCGGACTTACATATTCAACCGATCATTGCCGATGTACGGGATCGCCGCCGGATAAGAGATATTTTTTGGCGAACCCGACCGGAAGTGGTTTTCCATGCAGCGGCTCATAAACATGTTCCTTTGATGGAGTTTCAGCCGGAAGAAGCAGTATATAACAATATTTTCGGTACTAAAGTCGTAGCTGAAGCGGCATTGATGGTGAAAACCGAGATCTTTATCATGATCTCTACCGATAAAGCGATTAATCCTACGAGTGTAATGGGGGCCACCAAGCGCGTGGCTGAGCAGGTGATTCAAAGCTTGAATGGTATGGGACGGACCAAATTTGCAGCGGTGCGTTTTGGGAATGTGTTGGGAAGCCGGGGTAGTGTGGTTCCTCTTTTCCAGAAGCAAATCGCTGCCGGCGGGCCGGTGACTGTGACCCATCCGGAGATGAAACGTTACTTCATGACCATTCCAGAGGCTGTCCAGTTGGTGCTCCAGGCCGGGTCGATGGCGACTGGAGGAGAAGTTTTTGTTCTGGATATGGGCGAACCGGTGAAGATCTATGATATGGCTTGTGCCCTCATTGAGCTTTCCGGACTTCGTCCCCATACAGATGTTGAAATTCGGTTTACGGGTCTTCGTCCCGGCGAGAAACTCTTTGAGGAGCTTTTAACCGCTGAGGAAGGGACGACGGCTACCACTCACCAGAAGATTTTCATTGCAAATCTTCAGGCTGTGAATGCCAGTAAACTGGAAGATAGGCTAACCGTCTGGTGCAAGCCCGTAGCTCGTTTGAGATTCGGAAGATTCTTGGTGAATTGGTGCCGACATATACCGGTGTCCCGGAATCGGAGGAGTTTTTGCCTGATGAACACGGTGCTGCCTTGTCTGCTGCTGCTGGGGAGAAAATGATGACGAGTTGAGTAGGTTTTTCATCTTTGATATGATGATAATTATTTTGGAATAAATTTGGATCGGGTGAGAGTAAATCATGTATTTATATATCAAACGGGTCCTTGATTTGATAATATCCATCACAGCGCTCTTAGTTTTTTGGCCGGTGTTTTTAATGATTGCGATTTTGATCAAAATTACGTCTCCTGGGAAAGTGTTCTTTAAACAAAAACGGGTCGGGAGAGGAAAAAAGCTCTTTGAAATTTATAAATTTCGGACCATGCGTTCGGATACGCCGAAAGATATACCGACCCATCTGATGACCAACCCCGAAGCCTATATTACTCCTATTGGACGATTTCTTCGAAAAACAAGCCTCGATGAGATTCCGCAAATTTTTAACATTATCAAAGGTGAAATGAGCATTGTTGGGCCTCGCCCGGCCCTTTGGAATCAGGATGATCTGATTGCTGAACGGGACAAGTATGGAGCCAATGATTTGACCCCCGGACTTACGGGCTGGGCACAGATCAATGGGCGGGACGAATTACCCATTCCGGTAAAAGCCAAACTGGACGGCCAATATGTTCAGAAGATCAGCTTTCTTTTTGACTGCAAATGTTTCTTTGGAACCATCGTGAAGGTTCTGAAACGGGACGGTGTGGTGGAAGGCGGAACCGGGAGACTGCATCGGGAAGCAGCGGCAATGAAAGAGAAAAAGATTAACTGAAATAGGAGATTTAACATTAATGGCTAATATCCGACGTAAGCGGATCTTAATTACCGGAAAAAACAGTTATATTGGTACTTCTTTTGAAAAATGGCTCCAACAGTGGCCGGATGATTATACTGTGGATACGCTGGATATGATCGGCGACGACTGGTGCCATGCTTCTTTTAAAGGTTATGATGTTGTATTTCATGTGGCGGGAATTGCCCATGTATCTGCAAATCCCAAGATGGAATCTCTTTATTATAGGGTGAATCGGGATTTGGCGATTGAAACCGCAAAGAAGGCGAAAGCTGAGGGCGTTAAACAGTTTATCTTTATGAGCAGTATTATTGTTTACGGAGACAGCGGAAGTGTCAATCAAAAGCGCATCATTACCCGGGAGACGGTCCCGACCCCGACGAATTTTTACGGTGATAGTAAATTACAAGCTGAAAAGGGGATAATACCGCTCCAGGATGAAAATTTTAAGGTGGTTATCCTGCGGCCTCCGATGATTTACGGTAAAGGTTCAAAGGGGAATTATCCTAAATTGGCGAAAGTTGCTAGAATATTGCCGGTTTTCCCGGATATCGATAATGAGCGAAGTATGTTGCATATCGATAATCTTTGTGAATTTATCCGGTTGATGATAGACAACGAAGAACAGGGGATATTTTTCCCGCAAAATGCGGAGTATGTAAGCACCAGTGGATTGGTGAGGCTCATTGCCGAAGTGCATGGGAAGAAAATCAGATTAATTAAAG
>Ga0134092_1003014_pt1 | contig 11924 bp, 8 predicted proteins | sample 3_6taG_FD_94454 | JGI IMG/M metagenome (GOLD analysis project Ga0134092, IMG submission 94454) | Switchgrass degrading microbial communities from high solid loading bioreactors in New Hampshire, USA - 3_6_20_6_A3 metaG | ecosystem: Engineered > Bioreactor > Semi-continuous > Anaerobic > Digestate...
TCCGCCCCCGGACATATCATCATAATATTCTTCTTCCCAACATCTGCCATCACCATCTATGTTAAGGGTGGGATCACTGCGGCGGAAAAAGGGTACCACCTGATCATCCCCGATGATAGCTATGTTTTTGATGCTCCTCTGCCTGGATATATCACCTATAAAGCTGTCAATAAGCTCTCCCGCCAGAGAACGATCAGCGGGGTTTTCATAATTCAGGGATTCATAGCTTCTGGAGCCATCTTCTATAACTATTTCCTGGCTTAAATTATAGACCACCCCATTGTATTCCCGGGCATAACTGGCTAAACATTCCAGGAGGTCATAGAAGTCCGCTATGTCATTGTTGTTTTCATCTTCTCCATCTTCCATGCCGGTATCCCTAAATTCTGCATATAATCCATTAAAATCGGTAATAACAGCCAGATCCGGTTTGCTGGTCACATTGACAATTTCACTATCTACCAGATCGTTTCCCAGATACAGTTCGAGTTCAATTTTCGCCGGAACTTATCCTGGGATTTGCAGGGTGCAGCTGTATACGCCATCTTGAGCGGCCAGGTCCCCGAAAAAGGCGCCGTCCGAGAGCCGGTATTTTTCTCCACTGCCGGCTATCCTTACACTCAAGTCAGCCTTTCCCGAGCTATCCCGTTGGCCGTCCAGGCCAGTCAGGGTGGCATAAACCAAAATATTACCACCCGGCATTACGTAATAGGAGGAAACCCCCAGTTTGGCGTTGCCATAAACTAGGCTCCTCCGGCCGAATCCGGTATGGTGATGGTCGTCTTCAAAGCTAACCTCTACTGCAGCAAGCTCTGATAGTACTCCGCTGACATCTACATTTAAAGCCTCCCATTGTCCCCTTGCCGGATTCCACTCTAACTCTCCGGAGAGCAGCGATTCGCCCTCCGCATCTACCACCTGGAAGTCTGCACGCAAAGCGTTTTCACTGGTTACAGTGCCTTCCCCGGGATAAACGGAACAAATGGCAGTAGCCTCTATATCCAGGGTTTGCTTCTCGCTATTATATGAAGTAGTGACCTCAACCTTCAGGCCGGTTCTGAGTTTCATTAAATAAATGGCGTAATCATCTTCATTGCGGGGAGTTTCAATCGTGTAGGTAAAGGTAGCTATATCACTGGTCAGATCCTCTTTGGTCGAATCACCTTTTTTAACTGCCACGGCCTTTAAGGTTACTACTTCCCCAGGAGCGCCAGTAATAACAGCTTCGCTTCCCCAAATCAAACCTTGCCGCGGGTCGCTTCCGTCCAAGGTATAATATATAGATGCATCAGGGGTAGACGAAGTGAGAGTTACCCGGGTTTCATCAGCCACCACGCCTCCGGCTGGGCTTGCCTCCGGTGCAGCTACCGGGCTGTCAGTTGATGCTATGGTATAGGTAAAAACAGCCATATCACTGTCCAGCATACCTTCTTTGACAGCAATAGCCTTTACCGTTATGATTTCTCCAGGCTCGCCGCTTATGAGGACGCTGTTGCCGGTGGGACTGGAAGAGTCTGGCGTGCTGCCGTCTGTTGTATAGTGTATGACTGCGCCGCTTGAAGCCGTACTTAACATGGCGAATGTACCCTCAGGATAATAAGGTTTCATTCCGCCTGCCGGCGTGGCTGTAGGCGGAGCCGTAACAGGAGGTAATTCGGAAATTCCTGCTACTACAATACCTCCGTCAGCAGCAGCTACAACACCCCTGCCCATATTTGATAAGTTACTCAGTATACTGCTTGGACCCCGGAGTTCCCAGAGTTTGTTACCTGATGAATCAACCTTAAGAATATAAGTATTATCGGGTTGGTTATAAGCCCTACATAGTCCTACCGCAATATATCCGCCATCACCATCTTCCAGCAGGCCTGTTGCAGCCAAGGTACTATTGTTTCCTATAGAATAATACTTTTCCCATAGTTTGTGACCGTAAGCATTAAACTTGACCAAACCGACTTTTTCGGGAGAAGTATTAGTATCCAAAGTACTGCCCAAAAAATCTCCTTCCCTGGTTTCCAGTACTTTGGTGCACCCGATATGATGGCCAGCCCAGCTTTCCGTAAACTCAGCCCAATCCAGTGCTCCCGAAGCATCTATTTTGAATATACAATCTCCGTAGTCATAATTCGAATTGTTAAAGAAATGCATCCAGGTTGAAGCCGAAGCAATAAAGCCACCGTCAGAAGTCTGCTGCACATCATCGACCATAGAACCGAGGGTGGTTATTGTCTCTAGCCAATTGTCAAAATAGACTTTATCCCAAAGTAAGTTAAAATCTCTATCGAGGCACATTAGATATGGACTTGAGTTAGTTTTCCCCGTTCCATTAATTTTAGCTCGTTCATAAGTATCATATTCTGAGTCAGTAAAAAAACGGTTAACATAACCACCTATTATGAATCCGTCGTCACTGGTGGGTGAGATAGATGATCCACGATACTCTATATAACCGGAAGGAGGGGTGGTAAAACTCTTGGTTAGGACGGAGGCGGGATCCACTATCATTCCTCCGTTCGACTTGTCTTCCTGGAATTTTAATTTCATTAAGAATATTGATGAATTCTGCATATGACCACTGTGTTCAAAGGCCAATAAGGCAACATTTCCGTCTCTGCAAAGAGTTGCAGATTCAGCTAATAAATAACGACCGGCCGGAGCCGATGTGCTATACCGCCCTTCAACTGTACCGGTGGCATCGGTTTTTACAACGAAAAACCCATCATGGTTTGTGTTGTCGTAGACCAGATAATAACCCCCATCTGGTGCATTCAAAATGATCACATCATCATCAAGGTATAATTCGCTTTCTACATTAACAAACTTCAGCCATTCCAGATCAGGCGGGGAAGTCTGGGAATCCGCTGCTTCTGCTTCGGACAGATTAAAACCGGTAAAGAATAAAAAAATGAAAGAAATCAAACACAAAGTTAAGGCAATTTTTTTGCTTTTCACTCAATAACCACCCTTCTAAAGTCTTGGACAGCCAATTAGCTTATTTAATCACAAATTACAATCAGATACGTGCCCATATCAATTAATTCCATGTATTCTATTATTATCCCTGCAAAACTTTTGCAATAAGTTTTTTTCTTTTTGTACTGACGACTGATTTTTTGCAACTATCTCATTAGTACTCGTAGCGGAGAATTTAGTCTTCCTCAATACCGTAGCGGAGACTTCAGTCTCCGCGAAAACTAACCTCCCACCATATCTGAAGGGGCGGATTTCCATGCCCGCCCACTTGCAAAACAATAATCAAATGTAGGTGATTAGGTATAATAGCGGAAACTTAAGTTTCCGCTAAGGAAGAAGGGTGAAATGGCTTGTTTCGCGGCTTTTGGGGTATGCTCCTTTCACATCCATGTTCAGCGATGTTAATTGTGAGCGATAGCGAACATCAGTAGTATCCGAAGGGTGAAGGGTGTTCCCATGCTCCGGTGACGGCTTCTTATATTTATGCGTTCAAACTAAATTTTTGCAGCGGAACCGAACTTGGAAAAGAGAAGATTAATAAATATGGTGGAATTGACAGCAAAAAAATGGCGTCTGGTAATTGCCATTTTAATTTGCTAGATTTTAATCCATCCCTTCTGCAGGAGCAGTGCCAGAGGAATACCGGTTACAAGTCCGATGGCAGGATTAACAGCAATGCTTAAAACCAGCACCACTATGAAGCAAAAAGTATCATTAGTATCCTCTATTTTAGCCGCCCGTACAAGGTCTATCCCGCTGAAAAACAGCATTCCTCCCAGAACAGCTGATGGTATAATCTGCAATAGCTGCAAACCGGAAGAGCCCAGGAAAACACCGATAAACAACAGTATTATGCCGATAATAGCAATGGTTAATCCGGTTCGTCCCCCGAACCGATAATGGGCAGCTAAACCGCTGCTTCCATGGCACATGGGATATCCCCCCAGCGGAGCGGCAATAAGATTTCCCAATCCCAAGGTAAAGCAAAGATTTTTGTCGGTAACCCGACCTGATGTTTCGGGTAACAACTGGCTGGCCAGTACTGCCGTAACCAGAACAGAATTGGTAATAGTGAGAGGCAATTGGGGCAGTACTCCCAGGCAAAATCCGCGGTAGAAATCTTGCCATTGCGGGATTATCAGGTGAGGTAGATTAATTTCCCATTGTAATACCGGAAAGGTTAATTCAGGATGCAATGCAAAAGCCAGGGCTGTTCCTCCAAACAAGGCGACAATAGAAGCAGGTAATTTTTTGTTGTTAAACAAAAGCAGCATAACAATTAAAATAATAGCACCTAACAGCCAATCTTCTTCAACTAAGCTTATTCCCAAAAGACATAGGCTAATCCCCAGACCGGCCTGAACACCAAGAGTCACACTTCGAGGTATTACCCGGGTTATTCTTTCTACAATACCTGAGAAACTTAATATTAACAGAATTGCACCTATCATAATTCCTGTAGCAGCTACTTCACCAGGGGTAAGATGTTGTACGATGATGGCTGCTCCGATTACCTTCATGGGTTGAACCGGTACTGGTACCCGGTAAAACCAGGCCGTAAAAAGATACATCAGGCCAAACATTACGAAAACACCCGTTGTATTCAGACCAGCTATAGTTATTCCACTAATAATATAAGGAAGCAAAGTACCCAGGTCACCGATTGAACCAGCCAGTTCACCGCGAAGATTAGTTTTTTCATTAATCAGCATTGCTTAGTCTCCATTTTTGTTAAATGGTACTTGACAGCATCTTATCAACTTATTTTATTTACTGAGCAATATTATAAAGGATATGGTTTAAGGGTGGGAGCTCATTATTTATGTTTTCACACCGCCATAAGTAAGGGCAAATTGCCTGACACCATGTTATCAAAGCTTAACATAGGGATAGGCTAATGGGGGTATGTATAATTCTCCAATATAAGTTTATTATAATACATTGGCATTAAACCTGAGATTGTCTATTAGGCATTAGAATTAGGAATGGGGCAGTAGAATCAATATTATAATATAAGGCATCAGTTTATATGTTTAGCTTTATAAATATATAGAGGATTTCCCATTCTTTTAGGGAAAATTTATCTCAAACTGTCATTTAAGATATAAGATGAAATCAGAAAAAATACAGGAAACGGGGGTTTTGTTGATGTTAATCCGTGAAGAGATAGAGCAGCGCGAGGCTGCTATTTTAAACCCCTTGGCCATGCCGGCAATTAAATCTGCCGGGCGGGCTATCTATGAAGAACCTGACCCTATTCGCAGTTGTTTTATGATAGACCGGGATAGAATAATTCATTCCAAGTCTTTTCGTCGTTTAAAACATAAAACCCAGGTCTTTATTGCTCCACCCGGGGACCATTATCGCACGCGTCTTACCCATACTCTGGAGGTAAGTCAGATAGCTCGTACTATTGGTGCAGGGTTAAATCTTAACCTGGATTTAATAGAGGCTATAGCTCTGGCTCATGATGTAGGCCATACTCCTTTTGCCCATGCTGGTGAACAGGTGCTGGATAAACTGCTTGCTAACGGATTTCGCCACAATGAGAATAGTATACGGGTGCTTACTCGTGTGGAACAGCACAAAGGCCGTCCTGGTTTAAACTTAACCCGGGAGGTATTAGATGGAGTACTGTGCCATAGCGGCTATGGCGAAAATGAACTTCTGGCCAGTACCTTAGAAGGGCAGGTCATTCGCTTGAGTGATAAAATAGCATATGTACAGCATGATATAGATGATTCTATCCGCGCCGGACTCTTGACCATAGAAGACATTCCACCTGAATACCTTGAAGTCCTGGGAGATTCTCATAGTAAACGTATTGCTACCCTGGTAAGTGATACCATATATAATACTCGGAAAATGATGGATAAAGGCGGAAATGTCAGGGTTGCTCCTGGAGCTGAAGTGGAAAAAGCTTTAATTGGTTTACGAAGTTTTATGTTTACCACTATTTATAATGGTCCGGTCTGTCAGGCTGAGCGTAGTCGAGCTGCCTTTGTCCTGGAACATTTATTTAATTATTACTGTAAACACCCGGAAAAGATGAGTGAAGTCTACCGGGAGATAGCTGATGAAGAAGGTGTAGAAAGGGCAGTAGGAGATTATATTGCCGGGATGAGTGATGAATATTGTATTAGCTTGTTTAGTGATTTATATATTCCGCAATCCCTGGTTCCAGATGCCCAAAAAGGTATGCATAAATAATAGATAAACAGTAATGGGGAGAAAACGGGAAGGGTAACTTGGTTTCGGGAAACAAGTTACTTTTTCCCGTTTTTTACTATAAATAAATTTTATGACCAGGACTGTAAAGGAGAAACAACCAATCTGTAGAATAGATACACATTATGGTTAGAAACAAAAAATAGAAAAAAGCAGGATTTTTAATAAATATATCGAATAATGGTGAAAATATGCCTCTTTATGATGAGCGTGTTATCCGGGAAATAAATGAAAAACTAGATATAGTAGATATAGTCGGCGAGACTACTAAATTAACGCGCAAAGGTAATCGCTATTGGGGTCTGTGCCCGTTCCATGAGGAAAAAACACCATCTTTTAGTGTAACTCCGGAGCGGAATATGTTTTACTGTTTTGGTTGTCACGCTGGCGGTGATGTTTTCTCCTTTGTTATGAAACGAGAAGGTCTAAGTTTTAAGGAGGCCCTGGAGAAACTTGCGGAGCGGGCAGGAATTAAGCTTATAGCAACAACGGGAAAAAGCAAAGATTTTGATTCCCGGAAAAAAGTGCTGGAGATTAACCGGGCAGCAGCTGATTATTATCATCAGGTGTTGTTAAGCCCTGAAGGCAGAAGGGCCCAGGAATACCTGTTCAAAAGGAAAGTAGAAAAGGAAACGGTTGTTAATTATAAATTGGGATATGCTCCCAATGAATGGGATAGATTAAGAGATTTCCTTTTAAAAAAAGGTTTTTCCGAGGAATATGTGAAATCATCCGGTTTAATTAAGCGTAATGAGAATAAAAATAGTTATTACGATTTATTCCGTAATCGTTTAATGTTTCCCATTTTTCATTATAACGGAGACATTTTAGGTTTTGGCGGTAGGGTTTTGGATGATAGCTTGCCCAAATACATCAATACCCCCGAAACCGATATTTATTCCAAGCGTAAAGTTCTTTTTGGGCTTTATCAAGCCCGGGAAGCCATCCGTGCAGCTAATGAGGTAATTCTTTTGGAAGGCTACATGGATTGCCTTAAATTGCAACAGGCTGGAATCAAGAATTGTGTGGCTTCTCTGGGAACAGCCTTAACCCAGGAACAAGCAGCTCTTTTGTGTCGTTATACCGAAAACGTCCTGGTTCTGTATGATGGGGATGAAGCGGGACAGCGAGAAACATTAAGGGCTATTGATATATTAAAATCAGAAGGTTTAAAGGTTAATATAGTTACTTTGCCTGGAGGCCATGATCCTGATGAATTTATTACCTTAAACGGAAAAAAGGAATTTCTACAGTATGTACAGAATAATAAAGTTAGTCATATAGAATTTAAAATTAATAGGTATTTAATTGAAGAAAAAATATTAAACTTGGAGGCTAAAATTCGCATAATAAAGAAAATTAGAGAAGATATTAACTGTTTAAATAGCATTATAGAAAAAGAATACTATATTAAAATTCTAGCCCAAAAGCTTATGTTGGAAGCTAATTTAATTAAAAGGGAGCTTAAGGTCGCAAATAAGATATTAAACGCAAAATCAAGGAATAAAACTAAAATATCTAGGGATAATATACAATACGGCAATTATAGCAAAGATGAGAAAATATTGGCAGCCATGTTAAAAGAGCCAAAAATATTTGCCAAGGTAAAAAATCAATTGGGAATAAACTTTTTTGCTCGCCCAGAATACCAAGCTATGGTTGATACTTATGACCGCCTGGAGGGAGACCACCAGGAAAAACTTAATAAGTTAGGTGAATTAATGCAGCAGGGTAATACGGCTGCTAGCTATGCTAAAATTCTTTTCCTGATGGAAGAATTAGATATAAATGAAAACCAAATCGATGAATTTATCCGCCGGGTAATAGCCTTAAAAAAAGAGGCCCGCTGGCAGAAGATATTAAAACAGATTAATATTCTGAAAACAGAAGGAGATTTTAACCAATTGCTAAAATTTATATTAAGCCTCGATAGCTTTTTAAACACAACCCAGGAAGGGGGGATATAAATGAAACTGGATAGAAAGCTTGCAGAAGCAATAACAGGTTTGGCTGAAAAAGGAAAGACTAAAAGGCATTTAAGTTATGAAGAAATAACCGAAGAACTACAGGAATTCAGCCTGGGACCTGATAATATTGAAGATATCCTCGAACACCTTCAAACTCTGGGTATAGCTGTGGGTAATGAGGCCGACTTTGAAGGGGACGATGTCACTGAGCATGAAAGCATAGAAAAAGAAGAGGTCATTGTCCCGGATGGTGTTGAAGTTGATGATCCAGTACGCATGTATTTAAAAGAAATTGGACGAGTTCCCCTTCTCACGGCGAGCGAGGAAATAGAATTGGCTCAAAGGATAGAGCGTGGTGACGAAGAGGCTAAAAGACAACTGGTTGAAGCCAATTTAAGATTGGTTGTAAGCATAGCTAAGCGCTATGTAGGCAGAGGAATGCTATTTCTGGATTTAATTCAGGAAGGTAATCTAGGCCTCATGAAGGCAGTAGAGAAATTTGATTACTGTAAGGGGTTTAAATTTAGCACCTATGCCACTTGGTGGATAAGGCAGGCGATAACTCGTGCTATAGCTGACCAAGCTCGTACCATACGCATTCCGGTGCATATGGTAGAGACAATAAATAAATTGTCACGGGTACAGAGAGGGCTGTTGCAAACATTAGGCCGGGAACCAACCCCCAATGAAGTAGCTGAGGAGATGGATATCCCGGTGGAGCGAGTGATAGAAATAATGAAGGTAGCCCAGGAACCGGTTTCACTGGAAACCCCTATCGGTGAAGAGGATGACAGCCATCTGGGTGACTTCATTACGGATGAAGATGCCGAATCTCCAGAGGAATCAGCTTCTTTTGTACTATTGCGGGAACACCTGGATGGCATTTTAAGTACTCTGACCGAAAGGGAAGAAAAGGTTCTGCGTTTAAGGTTCGGGCTCGATGATGGCAGGCCACGTACTTTGGAAGAAGTAGGCCAGGAATTTGGAGTAACCAGGGAAAGAATCAGGCAAATAGAAGCTAAAGCCCTGCGAAAACTCAGGCATCCATCCCGAAGCAAGAAACTTAAAGATTATATTGAATAAAATTTATTTTAAAAGTTGACAATAGACTAAGGGGAAGCTATAATAAATTTCGTTGGGATAATCCTCGATAGCTCAACGGTAGAGCATCCGGCTGTTAACCGGAGGGTTGTAGGTTCGAATCCTACTCGGGGAGCCAGTGAATAAACCAGGCGGTAACCCATAAAGTTACCGCCTTTAATATGAAAAAAACCCGCAAAAGAAGAAAGTTTTTTACTTGACCTCATAACCAGTATTTTGATATACTAACTCATGCGGGGTTTGCATTACCCAGGGCCTATAGCTCAGTTGGTAGAGCTACCGGCTCATAACCGGTTGGTCCCAGGTTCGAGTCCTGGTAGGCCCACCATCTTATAAGTCTGAAGTCGTCTGACTTCTATTCTGGCCCCATGGTCAAGCGGTTAAGACATCGCCCTTTCACGGCGGTAACGGGGGTTCGAGTCCCCCTGGGGTCACCATTTATATGGGCGATTAGCTCAGTTGGGAGAGCACCTGCCTTACAAGCAGGGGGTCGGCAGTTCGAGCCTGTCATCGCCCACCATCATAAAGATATTAAAGAGGCGTCCTAAAAGGATAGCCTCTATTTTTATTTTCTGCTGCTACAACTTTCTTACTTTACGTATTGTCCGTAGCGGAAACTTGAGTTTTCGCTACTTTTAGTCTCCGCTACCTTGGGATGCACCTCGGATATCCGTAGCGGAAGCTTCAGCTTCCGCTATTATTTGTTTAGTACTAAAATTATTTGAGTGCTCGTAGCGGAACCACTACCACACACAACCGTAGCGGAAACTTTCTTACTCTACATATTAATAGTAGCGGAAACTTAAGTTTCCGCTACGTACGTGGGAGAAAGAGGTTTTTTATTTTCTGCATGGTGGGCATAACTAGAGTTGGCCGGGAAAGACTAAAAGCGGAGGTGTGTTTTGATGCAATTAGAAAAAGGTGAGCACAGTATTCTCTCATTCTTCCCTTCGGAAGAAAAAGCCCATAAGGCTGCGCAGGCTTTAAAAGAAGCAGGACTAGTACCTGAACCTGGTTCTATTCAGGTTGATCAAATATCACGATTTAGTCATGCTGAGGAAGAAGAATATAATAATCCTATTAATAATGCTGTAACCTTAAGTGGGGTAACATTATATTCTGCCAGTGATGGAGAAGAAGGAGCCAGTCCGCTTTTGGCTGCTATGGACTCAGCCAGTGGTATAGGAAATCCTAATGCTGGAGTACCGGGTAAACATGGGTTTATGCTAACATTAGTTACCACGGAAGAAAATGTAAATCAAGCCCTGGAGATTATTAGATCTCATGGCGGTGATACCTAAGAGGGGCAATTCAACTAATTAAAAGGGTTTGACAGAAGGCTAAGTTTATTATATAATACAGTTGCCTTGTTCTTGAGAGAATCTCCTTTTTGGGGAAACACTAAGTCCAAGAGTATTCCCAGAAGGGAGATGAATTAAATGTTTGAAGATAAGTATTTAGCCTGCAAAGACTGCGGTAACGAGTTTTTGTTCTCAGCGTCAGAACAAGAATTTTACGCCGAGAAGGGTTTCCAAAATGAGCCTGGTCGTTGCCCGTCCTGCCGGAGAGCTCGTAAACAGCAACGCCATGGGTCTAGTTTTCGGTCTAGAGAAGACCGTCCGATATTTTCTACGGTATGTGCTGCCTGTGGCAAGGAAACTACGGTTCCCTTCGAACCTAGTGGAGACAGACCAGTATACTGCAGAGATTGTTACCAGGCCAGACGTAGCCACTATTAAACACTATTAAATATGATAGCGACAAAAGGAGGGTTTGTAATGACCCTCCTTATTATATTCACTGCCAATTATTTAACTATGGGACAATTAAAGAGAGTGAATTTCTCTTCTAACTGCTGCAATAGCTTATTACTATGGTCATAGTCAGATAATTGAATCTTTTTTTTAGTTATGCCGGTTTCTATAGTTATGGTTGGCACATCACCAGACTTGCTATACTTTACTTTTTTTATTTCTGCAAAGGAAATACTAAAACTTTGGTCACCTTCGTTAAAAATAATGCCTTTTTCGAGGATTTCTAAAAAACTTCCCTTTTTTTTACTTCTTTTGTCACTAATTAACATAAAAATAAACCCTGCTCCCGCTAGAACTGCGGCTAAAAGGGAAGATACCTGCCACCAGGCTAAAATAGCAGCTATAAATAATAAAGTGAGATAAGGCCAGGTTCTGGCAAATTGAGACTTATCATCAACGTAAAACTTATTCAAACTGAGCTCACCCTTTTTCTTTTTTGTTATTTAAAGCTATTTCTATAATTATTCCCTTTTTTCCTCCTAATAAAAAAAATGCCCAGACATCGTCTCGGACATTTAATTCATATTAATTCTGCTGCCAAAAGCCATGTTGAGTGCGTCACATTGATGTCAAAGGTTGAGAAATGAAAAACTGAAAAGCTTGTAAATAAAGGGTTTCCAGACATTTAGCTTTTCTCGAGGCCGATCTGCCGGATGTGGCAATGTCAGGAAACCCTTATTTTTGTTGTTTGCGGGAATATGTCAACTACCATGAAAATCTATAGTTGAGTTACCAGATTAGATAACTCCCTTTTTTACGGGGGTTGAGGAGATAAGATAGAAGTGTGTTACCGGAAGAAAAATTCATAATGTTTGTTTTAGTGGCTAGACATTTTTCTTCA
>Ga0134092_1003017_pt1 | contig 11903 bp, 10 predicted proteins | sample 3_6taG_FD_94454 | JGI IMG/M metagenome (GOLD analysis project Ga0134092, IMG submission 94454) | Switchgrass degrading microbial communities from high solid loading bioreactors in New Hampshire, USA - 3_6_20_6_A3 metaG | ecosystem: Engineered > Bioreactor > Semi-continuous > Anaerobic >...
GCAGTAGAGGCGACCGCATCTACGGGAGGTCAGCTGATGCCGCCTATTATGGGTGCAGCGGCATTTCTCATGGCAGAATTTATAGGCCAACCTTACTTTCGGATAGTAACTGCTGCTATAATCCCTGCGCTTTTATACTATTTTGGTGTGTGGACTCAAGTTCACTTTGAGGCTAAACGTTTAGGCCTTAAAGGAATGTCTCGGGAAGAGCTGCCAAATATTGGCCTTGTGCTTAGAGAAAGAGGTCATCTTTTAGTTCCTCTAGTGGTCTTGATATATCTATTAGCAAAGGGTTACACACCCATGAGAGCAGCGCTAGTGGCAATAATTCTTACAGTAGGCTGTGCTATGCTTAGGAAAAACACTCGTATTAGCTTAAATGATATAATTGAGGGCCTGGAAAAAGGAGCCAGAGGTGCTTTGGGTGTAGTAGCTGCAACGGCCTGTGCCGGAATAATTGTAGGTGTTGTGACACTTACGGGTCTTGGCCTTAGACTTGGCTCGGTTTTAGTTGATTTGGCCAATGGCAACCTTTTCCTGACTCTCGTATTTACTATGGTAACCTCGATTATTTTAGGTATGGGTGTGCCAACAACGGCAAACTACGTAATAACATCAACAATTGCTGCTCCGGCACTTATAATGATGAATGTCCCTGTTTTAGCTGCTCATATGTTTGTGTTCTATTTTGGCATCATTGCTGACGTAACACCACCTGTAGCATTGGCGGCTTTTGTAGGTGCAGGTATTGCTAAGGCAAATCCGCTAAAGACAGGAATACAGGCTACGAAACTGGCTATTGCAGCTTTTCTTGTACCGTATATTTTCGTATATAACCCAGCACTGCTGCTGATAGATGTGCATGTTTTAGATATAATCTTGATTGCCATAACCTCAATTGTCGGTATTATAGGAGTAGGAGCCGGTGCGGAAGGCTTCTTCCTTACAGATTTATCTGTTTTTGAAAAGATAATCTTCTTTGTAGGTGGACTGTTAATGGTGATTCCGGGCATGCAAACGGATATTATAGGTTTCGTGCTTTTGGCAATCGGATATATAATGCAAAAAAGGAAGAAAGCATTACTTAATGCATAAAAAAGGAGTGGCTTTTGCCACCCCTTTTTTAAGTCCAGTAAATTAAGTATTTTTCATGATGATTTTTTCAATGACCTCAGATACCTGCTCACATACATCACGGCATTTTTCCAGGTAATGATAGGTATTGTCCCAGGCGACGATATCTTTATTATGTTTATCACTTAGATATAATGCTCTAATTGCTTCAGTATAAAGGGCATCTCCTTCTTCTTCAAGCCGATTAATTTCTACAATCAATTCGTGGAGTTCTTTTGATTTGCGGAAATTGGGAAGCTCAACAAATGCCTGTTTTAACAAAAGACAGCACTTTTTTATAATCTGAGTCATTTTTTGAGCATAGTCCGTAATTTCAACGATATTATACATGTACATTCGCATTAATACGTCTTCTATGCTGTCTGTTAAACTATCGATAGCATCTGCCATTGCCATGATGTCTTCTCGGTCAATTGGAGTAATAAATTCCTTTAGGAGTTTTTCAATCATTTTATGCCTTACCATATCTGCACTGTGTTCAATAGCATGCATTTCTTCCATTTTAATCTTTATCTGCTCTGCATCATAATTTGTAATTACTTGGTCTAATAAGTTTGCAGCTTTGCAGGAGTAATCAACTAATTCTACAAAAGTATCAAAGTAATAATTATCTTTTTTACTCATAGCCATGCCTTCCCCAATCTTATTTTTTAAAATACTCTCATAAAAAATAATGCTAATATGAAACTGATCAATCCGCAACCGGGAAATGTCATGATCCAAGCGAAAACCATTTCTTTCACTATTCCCCAATTTACTGAGGATATTCTTCTGGCGGCACCTACACCCATTATAGCTGTTGTTTTGGTATGTGTAGTGCTGACGGGCAGTCCTAGTAACGAAGCGAGAAGTAAGCACAACGCTCCGGCTAAATCAGCGGAAAAGCCTTGATAGGTTTCAAGCTTTACCATTTCCATACCTACAGATTTGATTATTCGCATACCGCCTATAGAAGTTCCAAGTGCCATTACCGCAGAACACAATAAAATAAGCCAAAAAGGAATAATAAATTCAGTGACAAAAGCCTGCCCTTGTGCAAGAAACACACCTAACATAAAAACTCCCATGAACTTTTGACCGTCTTGAGCACCATGCATAAAAGCCATGCCGGCTGCACTTATTATTTGCGCATTTTTAAAAAAGCCATATGTCTTTCTACGGTCAAAGCCCCTAAAGATGTTTTCAACCATTTTAACTACAAACCAGCCGGAAAGGAATCCTAAAAATAAAGACAAGCCCAATCCGTAAATTACTTTAACCCACTCATTTGGATTTATACCGTTTATGCCACCCTGAAGTGCTATAGCAGCACCGCTAATTCCTGCTATCAATGCGTGGCTTTCACTAGTGGGTATGCCGAACCACCAAGCTGCAGTGGCCCATACTACAATGGCAAACATGGCAGCACAAAGAGCAACAAGTGCTTTATGGGCATCTCCTCCGAAATCCACCATATTATAAATGGTTTCGGCTACTTTTGAATTTATTGTTGTCATAAAAAATACGCCCAGAAAATTAAAAATGGCTGCCATGATAATAGCGGATTGCGGCCTCATAGAACGGGTGGAAATGCAGGTAGCAATGGCATTTGGAGCATCGGTCCATCCGTTAACTGTGATGGTACCTAGCGTCAGCGCTACCGTAACAACCAGGGCAGGATTAGAAAGTAAGTTTAACAAAAAATCCTCTAGAGTTACAGTCATATGTATCCTCTTTCAATATTTTTTTACATATAAAATATTTTATTTGGATTTAAACACAAAAATCCAATATTATTATACAGATTTTGTTGAAAAAATCCAACCTAAATAGTAAGATAAAGGTAAAAGTTATATGGCTAACTTGGAGGTTTTTATATGAATATTGCACTCATAGCCCATGATGCAAAAAAGGATAAGCTGGTGGATTTCGCCATAGCATATCAAGATTTTTTAAAAGACCATACCCTTTATGCCACCGGTACTACCGGTAAGAGAATTATGGATGCTACTAATTTAAAAGTGAATCTATTTCAGTCCGGGCCCTTAGGAGGCGATCAGCAAATTGGTGCCATGGTAGCCAGTGAAACCATGGACCTAGTCATATTTATGAGAGATCCGTTAACTGCCCAGCCTCACGAACCGGATATAAACGCACTGATGAGAGTTTGCGATGTTCACAATGTGCCATTGGCTACTAATATAGCTACGGCAGAAGTGTTGATAAAGGGGCTAATGCGAGGGGACCTAGATTGGAGAAAGGTTATAAATCCAACATTAGAAGATTAAAAAAACTTGTCAAAGACATGGCAGCTTAAAATAAGAGCCATGTCTTTTTATGAGTGTATGTGTACAATGTGTCTTGCCCGCCACTTCCGGCAAAGCATAAAAAATACTGGGGCCTTGATGACCCCAGTTAGTTGTTTATAAGCTCATCTAAATTTATCGTTTCACCGGATTTTATTCCCTGCACAATTCTGCGGCTCAGGGGCGTTTCAATGCTTTGCTGTATGAGCCGTTTTACAGGCCTTGCTCCGAAACTTGGGTCATATCCCTTTTCGGCCAGATAGTTTATGGTTTTTTCCGACCAAGTAAGTTCAAGGCCTAAAGAATCCCTTATTCGTTGAGCAAATCGCTTTAGTAAGAGCTCAGAGATTTTTTGCATGTGTTTGTGCCCAAGGGGTTCAAACACTATTATTTCGTCTATTCGATTTAAAAATTCTGGCTTGAAGTGGTATTTCAAGAGATTTAAAACTTTTTCCTTTATCTTGGAAAAATCTTCTCCATTCTCAGCCTGAGAGTCAAGAATTTCCTGACTGCCAATGTTTGAAGTCATTATAAGTACCGTATTTTTAAAGTCCACAGTGCGGCCTTTGCCGTCGGTAAGCCTGCCGTCATCGAGGATTTGAAGCAGTACATTAAATATATCATTGTGAGCTTTTTCTATTTCATCAAAAAGTATTACTGAATAAGGTTTTGTTCTAACTGCTTCCGTAAGCTGGCCCCCTTCATCATAGCCTACATATCCAGGGGGTGCTCCGATAAGCCTTGAAACCGAATGTTTCTCCATATATTCTGACATATCTATTCTGATCATATTTCGCTCATCGTCAAACAAGGCTTCAGCTAAGGCTTTGGCAAGTTCGGTTTTTCCCACACCGGTGGGGCCTAAAAATATAAAGCTGCCTATAGGTCTTGCAGGGTCTTTTATGCCTGCCCTTGCCCGAATAACCGCATCAGTTACTGCTTTTATTGCTTCATCCTGACCTATGACCCGGCGGTGAAGGATTTCATCAAGGTGCAGCAGTTTTTGCTTTTCACCTTCCAGGATTTTATTTAACGGAATGCCCGTCCACTGGCTGACAACTCGCGCTATTTCTTCTTCGTCTACCTCTTCTTTCAAAAGGGTTCTCTGATTTTGCCTTTGTTTAATAGCTTCTTCCTGGGCTTTCAATTCTTTTTCCAGCTCGTTTAGTTTTCCGAATTTCAGTTCTGCAGCTCTATTTAGGTCATATTCCCGTTCGGCTTTTTCAATTTCAAGTTTAACAGTCTCAATTTCAGATTTGATTTTATGGATACGATTTATTTCTTCTTTTTCCCTTTCCCATATGGCTTTCATTTCTTCAAATTCTTTGCTTAATTCATTTAGCTGCTTTCGGATATTTTCCAGCCTTTTTAGTGACAAATCGTCCGTTTCCTTTTTCAGTGCAGTTTCTTCTATTTGAAGCTGAGTTATTTTACGCTTTATCTCATCAAGTTCAACAGGCATGCTGTCAATCTCCGTGCGAAGGCGAGCTGCCGCTTCGTCCATGACATCTATGGCCTTGTCAGGCAAGAATCTGTCGGAAATATATCTGTCTGAAAGAGTAGCTGCTGCTATAATGGCGCTGTCCTGTATGCGAACTCCGTGATATACTTCGTATCTTTCCTTAAGTCCTCTAAGTATAGAAATAGTGTCCTCTACCGATGGAGGGTTTATCATCACCGGCTGGAATCGGCGCTCAAGGGCGGCATCTTTTTCGATGTATTTTCGATACTCGTCTATGGTGGTGGCACCTATGACTTTTAGTTCTCCACGGGCAAGCATAGGCTTTAACAGGTTTCCTGCATCCAGTGCACCTTCTGCCGCTCCAGCGCCCACCACTGTATGAAGTTCATCGATAAAGAGAATAACCTGACCGTTGGACTGTTGGATTTCCTTTAAAACCGCCTTCAGCCTTTCCTCAAATTCACCTCTAAACTTGGCACCCGCGATTAGAGAACCCATATCCAAAGCTATGATGCGCTTGTCTTTAAGGCCATCAGGCACATCTTTTGCTACTATACGGCGCGCAAGGCCTTCTACTACAGCAGTCTTGCCCACACCGGCTTCGCCTATGATGACCGGATTGTTTTTGGTGCGCCGAGATAAGATTTCGATGACCCGCCTTATTTCATCATCGCGGCCGATAACCGGGTCAAGCTTACCTTCCCGGGCAAGGCGCGTAAGGTCTCTGCCGTATCTCTCAAGGGCTTCGTATGTGGCTTCGGGGTTTTCACCTGTTACCTGCTGATTGCCTCGGATTTCTTTAAGAGCTGACAGCAACTGGTTTCTATTAATGCCCGCTTTTCTAAAGACATCCTTTACCTCTCTGTCGCCTTCGTCCAAGAGGGCAAGCAGCATATGCTCGACGCTTACGAACATATCTTTCATAGCTTGTGCCTCTTTTTCCGCTCTGATGAAAACCCTGGCAAGGCCCGTGTTCATGGCTAAGGGGCCGTCGTAGCCGTGAACAGATGGTATGCTGTTTACTATGTCTTCAGCGAGGGATTTAAACTGATTTATGTCTGCTCCGCTTTTTTCTATAAGGCGAGGAATAATGCCGTCTTTTTGAAGAAGTAAAGCATAGAGCAAGTGACGGGTAGTTACTTCCTGATGGCGATGCTCTACAGCTAAATCCTGAGCTTTTAATATGGCTTCCTGAGATTTTTGTGTATATTTACTTATATCCATAATTTACACCTTCTTTCAATTTTTATGATACAACAAAGGTCAGGAAAGGTCAATATTTGATAACTTAATAACTTAGGTGCCAGGCACCTTGCCTTGATAGTTTCTGTTTGTTATAATAAAGAAAAATGGAGTTTTATTTGAGGTGCCAAATGAAGAAAGTGTTTTTTAACTAAGTAATTAAATAAATCCTAAAAAGCATGGGAAATCCCTTAAGATTACCAAGGGGTTAGTGTGCCTTTTTAGGATAGATTAGTTAAAAAACACTTAAGTAAATTTATCTTATGCTGATTATTTAATAATCTAGGCACTTCATGACCCTAGTATAGTTTCTATATGAAATTATTTGCAATTGACTGCAGTATAACACTTAGGTGTTTGCTGCAGTTTTTCATTTTTATAGTAAGCATGGAGATGATTTTTTATGAATATAAATTTTGCTGAGCTTTCAAAGAGCTACAAAGGGAAAGCAATTTTTGAAAAAATAAGCGGTCAAATAAATGATGGTGATAAAATAGGCTTGATAGGAGTAAACGGTATAGGGAAAACGACTCTTGCCAAGATTTTGGCGGGTTTAGAAGAAAAAGACGGTGGAACTATTGCTCATTCCCCATCTTATATAAAAGTTTTATATATAGAGCAATATCCGCTTTTTGGTGAAAACATAACTGTGTATGATGAGGCTTTTAATGTGGCCTTAAAATTTTACGGCAATGCGGTAGAAGCTTCCGCTATTGCCAAGAAATGCCTTTTGGAAGTTGGTTTGAAAGAAAGCAAGTGGCAACAAAAAGCAAAGAGCTTAAGTGGTGGAGAAAAAACTAAGCTGAGCCTTTATAAAGCATTTGTGGGAGAATACGACTTTCTCATACTTGATGAGCCCACAAACCACCTTGATATGGAAAGTTTAGCATGGTTAGAAGAGTTTGTTTTAAACATCAGTAGACCAATTTTAGTCATATCTCATGATAGGTATTTTTTAGATAAGGTAGCAAATAAGATTTGGGAGTTGACTCCTAAGGAATTAAGGGCGTATAAAGGAAATTATTCATCATATAAAATACAAAAGGAAAATGAGATAAAGAGCCTTACAAGAGAATACAACAAGCAACAGATGAGGATTTCCCAATTAAAACAAGAAATTAATGAGAGAAGGAGCTGGTACAACAGTGCCCATAAGGCAGCAGGCACCAATGATTTTTATAGGTCTAAGGCCAAAAAACATGCTAAAGTCTTAAAAGCTAAGCAAAGGCAGCTTGAAAGAATAGAAAATCAAAAAGTTGACAAACCGGAAAAACCTGTGTCGCCGGCCTTTGAAGTTATAAATAAAAGCATAATAGGCAAAAAGTTTCCCAAGTTTATTGTTCAGGGGAAGAATCTGTGTAAAAGCTTTGGTGACAGGCAAACCTTTAAAGACGTCTCATTTAACATAAAGCCAAAGGATAAAATTGCATTACTCGGCGAAAATGGTGTTGGAAAGACAACATTGCTTAAAATAATATGCGGTTTGGATAAAGATTTCAGCGGCCAACTTGAGATAAGCCCTTCCGTAAAAATCGGCTACTTTGCTCAAGAGCTTGACAACTTAAACAATGAAGCTACGATATTTGACGACGTTTTGGTTGAGGGTCATACTGCGCAAGAGGTTCGATTGCTTCTTGCAGGTTTGCTTTTTAGAGGGGACGATGTGTTTAAAAAGATCGGAAATCTGAGCATGGGGGAAAAGGGCAGGGTAGCCTTTGCAAAGCTTATTTTATCAGGTGCTAGTTTATTGGTGTTAGATGAGGCCACTAACTATATGGACATAGTATCAAAAGAAAAAATCGAAGAGGAATTAGAAGAATTTGAAGGCATCATTATTTTTGTCTCTCATGATAGATATTTTGTAAGGCGTTTGGCAAATAGAATTTTTACAATAGAAAATAAAACACTCAACTGTTTCGAAGGAGATTATGAGTATTATTTAGCTAAACGCAAAGATCAAGAAGCACAAAAAGAAATTGGCGCAGATTATCGCATAATAAGTGAAAACATTCAGCGCTTGGAACTGGAGCTTGCATTTTTATCTGGTAAACTTAATGAAACTGTGGATGAAGAAGAAAAGGAGAAGTTAAATGAAAAATTCTTAGCAGTAGCAAGAGAACTTAACAAAAACAGGGAGCTTCTTAGGAAGTCGTAAAAAAGCTATAAGGCACCATCAAAAGCGATGGTGCCTCGCAATAACTTAATAACTTAGGTGCCAGGCACCTAATTAATCAAGATACTGCATTTTAGTAAGTTTTATTAATTCTACTTTTGAATCTGGAGTAATGTCCTTATTTACAATCATATTGTCGTCTTTGTCAAAGTCGAATATCAAAATAATACCGTTACCTATATCAAACCACCCTTCGAGTTTCCCGTCGCTGTGAATAGTTTCTGGTTCTGTGTATTTTTCTCGGTACTTTGACAAAACCTTATCGGCAGTATCGCCAATTTTGTCACCTTGCCAAGTTTCGTAGTTTGTGGAAGTAAGCTCAATTTCCAATACTTTGCCGGAGTTTTGGCCTATTAAGATCGATAGACCGTCATTATAATTCCTTATATAATAGGGCTCACCGAAGTGGCCTTCTATTTCACTAAAAGTCTGTTCATAATCATCTCCTAAAATCATGTCAACTATTTCAGCAGCATCATCTAAACAAACTCCAGCAATGGAAGGCAAATTTTCATTAATAGTTTCATTAACAGCATTATTGTGATTAGGAGATTTGTCTTGTGAAGGCGATTTGCTGCTAGTGCAACTATTTATAAGTAAAGTTAACAAAAAGAGCGCCGTAAACATTAAAAATACTTTTTTCAATCAAATCACTCCTGATTTTATTCTTTTTATTTATATAGACGGAAAAAAGCTAAAAATGTTTCACGAAATTGGTCTTGGTATCATATTTTTGTCATGTTAATTATTGCAGATGGAAAAGACGATATGATAATATGAAACTTAGAAGATTTAGGACAGATGCTATTTTGGAGGAAGGACGATGAAGGAAATCAATAAACAATTAGCTCAGCAGATTGTAGATTTTGGTAAAAAAATGTTCAGAGCCGGACTGGTTGCTGGAACAGGCGGCAATATCAGCATTAGGGTTCCTGGCGAAAATGCTTTCCTAATTTCACCGTCTGGTATGCCTTATGAGGAGATTACGGCCGATGATATTGTGATGTTGGATATGGAGGGCAATCAAATCGGTGGCAAAAGACGCCCGTCTGTAGAAAAAAACATGCACAGGATGATTTTAAAGGCAAGGCCTGAATTTAATGCGGTCATACACACCCACTCCATATATGCCTCAGCTTATGCTTCACTTAGAAAACCGCTTCCCGTATTTTTGGATATAATGTCCTGTGTATTCGGCGGGCCTGTAGAATGTGCCGAATATGCCAGAATCGGTTCCGATGAACTTGCCATAAATGCAGAAAAGGCAATGAGGGGAACAAATGTGGCATTTCTAGCAAATCACGGCTGCATAGGGGCTGGAGAGAACTTAGAGCAGGCTTATGCCAATGTAGAGCTTCTTGAGTTGTGTTGCAAGATCTACCTTGCCGCATGTTCGGCTGGAATTCCCATACCTATTAGTGAAGATGATATACGACTTACAAGGGAAGAATTTGCTGCTAAATATGGTCAGAGAGACTAATACATAATTTATTAAAAAAATTAGTGAAATTAGGGTTGTAAAATTATTAATTATTGTTATATAATAATATACAGAATATAGTATATTGGACGGGTGAATACTTTGATAAATAAGGAATTGCTTACAAAAAACGGAATTGCCGTTTTAAGATTGGGAAGAGAATTTATTTCATTAAAAACCGGAGATCGTATTGAACCGATAGGAAACTATTCCGAGAAGTTTGGCCTGGGTCGGGGAACTATACAGTCAGCTCTGCGTTTCTTGGAAGAAATGGGAGCTGTAAAATTGGAACCGAAAGGTCATCTCGGGACATTTATTAAATCCATAGATTATAGAAAGTTATGGGATGTGGCGGGGCTTGGAAGTATCACGGGAGCTATGCCCCTTCCCTATTCCAAGAGATATGAAGGCCTTGCTACAGGTATCTATAAGGCATTTGAAAAAGCAAATATCCCATTTAACATGGCATATATGAGGGGCGGGTACAAGCGGCTGGAAGGTTTGGAACACATGAAATATGACTTCATAATAATGTCAAAACTTGCTGCAGAGATTAGCATTTCTTCCGGCTATGATATTGAGATACTTTTGGACTTTGGGGACTATTCATATGTCCAGGATCACAAGGTATTATTTGCGAATCCCGGATATAATGAAATTACCGATGGTATGAAAGTAGCATTGGACAAAAGTTCACCGGATCATTTTATACTTACAACCAGTGAGTGCGAAGGCAAAAAGGTTGATTATGTTGAACTTACTTACAACCAGATTTTAAAGAGCTTACAGGATGGAAAAGTTGATGCTGCTGTATGGAATATAGACGAAATAATAGATAGAAACATAAAAATTTCTTATTGTGATTTAAAAAGTCCAAAGGCTATTAATATTAAAGCAGATGATACAAGGGCAGTCCTTGTTGTCAAAAAATCAAATTGGGGAATAAGCGGCATCTTGAGAAATATAATAAGTAAAGAAGATGTCTGCGATATTCAAAAGAAGGTACTGATAGGAGAAATACTGCCTACTTATTAAATTTTTTTTAAAATATAATACAGGGTTCTGTATATTGAACGGAGGGAAAATATGAAAATTAGTGAAAGAATTGAAATCTTATATAGCGGGGGAGTAATAGATAAGGAAGTAAAGGACTTAACGTTGAAAGCAGTATCATGGCTAGAAAAAAAGAACATAAGCCTTGAAGATGAGCGGGGCCATATGTTTCTTACGCACTTTGCCATGTCGCTGCAGAGAATAAAAAAAGGTGAGCAGGTAGCAACTTTGGATTCTTATATAATAGATGAGCTTCAAAACAACAGAGGATACGACCTAACGCAGGATTTTGTAAGGTTTATCGAAAAACAGGGCAAAATACAATTGCCAGAAAGTGAAAAAGGTTATATCTTACTGCACTTATGCAACTTACTCGGAAAGGAGTGAAAAGCATGGTCAGAATAGCTGTTGGCGGAGCCATCGATAAGCCAAAGGTGGCTGAGGCCATTAAAAGAATAGGAGGTGAACGTGTACAGGTCGAAATAATGTCTGACATTGAGGCGGCCATGGCAGTAAAAAATGGAAGGGCTGATTATTATATCGGTGCCTGTGCCACTGGAGGCGGTGGTGCATTAGCCATGGCCATGGCATTGATAGGGGCAACAAAGTGTGCGACATTATCGATGCCCGGAAGACCGCCTAAAGAGCAGGATGTGGTCAAGGCTTTTAAAGAAGGAAAAGTTGCCTTTGGTTTCACCAATGATCACATCGAAAAAGCGATTCCTATGATAATGAATGCAATATTAAATGTTAAGGGGGATTAAATTCATGAGTACTTTTGTTATAGCGGCAATTGGGGCCCTTGCCTCAATTCTGGCAAACAGAGGTATAGCGGTGTTCAATGACGGTTTAAGGCCAATAATGCCCGAACATATAGAAGGAAGAATGAGCAAGGCCGAGATTGCATCAACAAGTTTTGCTATGGGCTTTGGCTTAGTTATAGGCTTTGGAATTCCGGTTTCTATCGGTGCAGCTATCCTTCTAATTCACAGTATATTACTGGGGACTGATATTATAGGTACTTGGGTACCCAGAGGGGCATTTAGTGATATTATTGCCGGCCTTATTGGGGCA
>Ga0134092_1003018_pt1 | contig 11901 bp, 11 predicted proteins | sample 3_6taG_FD_94454 | JGI IMG/M metagenome (GOLD analysis project Ga0134092, IMG submission 94454) | Switchgrass degrading microbial communities from high solid loading bioreactors in New Hampshire, USA - 3_6_20_6_A3 metaG | ecosystem: Engineered > Bioreactor > Semi-continuous > Anaerobic >...
CCCTTTAATAGTATGCATACTGTCCTATTTTATATTAAAAGAGGCAATAAGTATAAATAAGGCAATTGCCTTGATACTGTCGTTGATAGGACTAGTTCTGATTGTGGGATTCAGTATCGGCGGTATAAATATCAGCGGAGTTCTTCTGGCTTTATTGGCTGCATTATTGTATTCGGGATATATAATCGCCAGCGGAAAGATAGTGACAGGCATAGATCCTGTTGTTGCAACCACATATGTTGCTACGTCATGTGCCATTGTTACATTGATATATGGACTGATAACCAGCTCTTTTGGACAAATAAATCCTCATATCCTTCTATATAGTTTGCTTATGGCAGTATTCTCTACTGTTATAGCCATATTGTTCTTTTTCGAAGGCATAAAGAGGATTGGAGCATCCCAGGCAGCAATTATAAGCACTGTAGAGCCAATGGTTACTGTGTTGATGAGTGCTTTAGTTCTCGGAGACAGAATGAGCTTGCCTCAGCTTTTGGGAGGAGCATTAATTATTGCAGGTATTATTATACTGCAGAGACCTGAAAAGAAAAAAGATGTATTATCAGAAGAAAACAGCATTAGCGAATAATGCTGTTTTTTGTTGCAATATAACGCACAGAAAAGATTTAAAATGCTGTTTTCTTGTGATAAAATTGTATCGATACAGTTATAATGCAGTGAGGTTTAAAGAAGGTAATAATATGGAGTTAGATTTGAAAATAGATAAAAGTAAGGAAGAGCCTGCGTACTTTCAAATATATGAACAAATCAGAAATCTCATAACAAGCGGTGCATTAAAGGGTGAAAGCAAGCTTCCTTCCATAAGGTCTTTAGCCAGCGAGTTAGGAGTAAATACTGTAACGGTAGTTACCGCATATAATATGCTGGAAAAGGACAGGTATGTATACAAAAAAGAGGGCAGTGGAACCTTTGTAATTTCCAGGGGAGAAGATTTGCTGCTGAATGCTGAGCAGCCCATGTATTTCGAGCCTGGAGAACTGGATATGGAGAATGACTATGATGATGATTATATAGATTTCTCAATATCAGCACCGGATCCTAAATTATTTTCTGTTAAGGATTTTCGCCAGGTCATGAATGAGGTTCTCGAAGAGGATGGTGCCAGAGCATTCATGTATCAAAGAAGCGTGGGGTATACACCATTAAGAAATGCCCTGGTGGATTATGCGGGAAAATATGAAATAAATTGCAGCTCTGAAGATATATATGTGGTATCCGGAGCGCAGCAGGGAATAGATATAATAGCAAAGGCATTGGTGAAAAGCGGAGATTGTGTATTCGTAGAGCTGCCTACGTATAGTGGTGCTTTGGCTGCCTTTAAATCAAGAGGTGCTAAACTGGTGGAAGTGCCTCTTAATGATGATGGTCCTGGCATAAAGGAACTTGAAAGGCTGGTTAAACTATTTAAGCCCGTTTTGTTTTATGCCATGCCTAATTTTCATAACCCCACCGGAAGCATATACTCTGAGAGAAAGAAAAAGTATATGCTCCTGCTTGCAAAAAAGTATGACTTCAGAATTTTAGAGGATGATTATTCAGGGGATTTGAATTATACAGATTCTAAGCTTTTGCCTATAAAAGCCTATGACAATAATGACAGAGTCATCTATCTGAAGAGCTTTTCGAAAATCTTCATGCCAGGCTTTCGACTTGCTTATATGGTAATTCCTGAAGATATAAGGAGAAAGGCAGCTGATGCAAAGATAGCATCTGATATCTCTACATCAGGCCTTATGCAGAGGATACTCTGTAAGTATATTGAGAAGGGCATACTTGAAAAACATGTCACATATTTAAGAAAAGAATTCAGTGTCAGATATCTGGAAATGGTTAGGGCAATAAAAAAGAACATAAGAGGGGCAAGGTTTTTCGAGCCAAAGGGAGGTTTAAATCTATGGATTAATCTTCCTGATGAAATTAATTCACAAGAGCTTTATGAAAACTGCAAAGAAAAGAAGGTGATTTTTTCTCCGGGAACATTTTATTTCAACGATGAGAAAGGTAAAGGCTATATGAGGATGAGCTTTGCCGCTACAGATGTTGATGAAATCTGGGAAGGGCTATCAATCATAGGCATGGAAGCAGAGAAGTTAAAACATAAATGTTGACAAAAGAGGGATTAGAGTTTATCCTTGTATTGTAAACCTAAAATTAATATAAGGTTAACAATAGAAAGGATGGGTAACATGAAATTAACAACAAAAGAAATAACTTTAGTATCCCTCTTCACAGCATTAATAACTATAGGTTCAAAGATTACAATACCGTCACCTACAGTGCCTTTTACCCTGCAGTGGATGTTTGTGGCTTTATCCGGTATGCTGCTTGGAGCCAGATTAGGTAGCCTCAGCATGGTAGTCTATGTTGTTTTGGGACTTATAGGTTTGCCTGTTTTCGCCAAGGGTGGAGGTATAGGATACATAGTATCGCCGACTTTCGGATATCTTGTAGGTTTCATAGTAGCAGCCTATATAATTGGAAAAGCAGTAGAAAGTATGAAAGGCAATATAACATTTTTCAGCGTTTTGCTTTCCATGTCCTTAGGCTTGGCAGTGGTTTATACCATAGGTGTTGCTTATATGTATCTAATACTTAATTTTTATATAGGCAAATCAATAACATTGGCAAAGGCAATCTGGACAGGGGCTCTGATTTTTATACCAACAGATATGTTTTCTGCAGTACTTTGTTCACTTTTAGGAGTCAGGATTGCAAGACAGGTAAGGGAAATAATCGATAAAGTCTAAAAATTCAGAGATTGATGAAGCTTATCATAAATCGGCAAAGCAAATTTGAAATTTTTTGTTAATCAAGAATAATCCATAAAATTTTACCTCATATCAGCCTTAATTGAAGTTTGTAGTTTTATTAGCTTAGGTTTAGAATTGAAATAGTATGGCTAATTTTATTGCAATGTATTTAAGGGGGTTAAAATTTTGAAGATAGGCATTCCAAGAGCATTATTGTACTATTATTACTACCCTCTGTGGAAAACATTCTTCGAACAGCTGGGATGTGAGGTAATCACTTCAGGAAAAACCACTAAAGAATTAATTAATAAAGGTATAAAGGCTTCAGTGCCTGAAATATGCGTTCCAATCAAGATATTGAATGGTCACGCTTTGGAATTATTGGAATCTGGTGTAGATTACATATTTATACCCAGAATGATGAGTATCAGAAAAGGAGAATTTTTCTGCCCAAAATTCATGGGGCTTCCTGATATGGTGAGATACGGCCTCCCAGGCGCCCAGAACAAGGTATTGTTCCCCAAAATATCATCATTGACTGATGACATTTCAGATGAGGAGCTGTACCTGGACTTGGGAGAAGCATTGGGAGTTACACACAAACAGATAAAAGAAGCATTAAAAGAAGGCAGAAAGGTCTGGAAGGAGTATAGAGACATATCCAAAGAAGGGTATACAGCCATAGAAGCCCTGAATTATGTTGAAACAGGAGAAAAGCCTGAAAGAGAGGATAAGGATTGCACAGTTACCATTGGATTGATGGGCTATGTATATGATGTCTACGATGAATTTGTAAGCATGGGAATCGTTGACAGGTTAAGGGAGATGGGAGTTAAGGTTTTAACCTTTGAAATGATGGATGAGGATATGTTGGATAGAGAGCTGGACAACATGAAAAAGAGGCTTTTCTGGACTTTTTCCAATAAGCTTCTTGCTACAGGATATAGATTCCTTAAGGATAAGGATGTTGACGGCATAGTACATGTTACAGCTTTCGGATGCGGACCTGATTCATTGATAGGCAAACTCATGGAAATTGATTCTAATGAATATGAAAAACCTTTTATGACCATAAGAGTTGATGAGCACACCGGCGAGAATCATCTTCAGACTCGCATAGAAGCATTTGTTGATATGATTTATAGAAAAAAGGTAAAGGCTTTGAAGGGGGCATAATCTATGAAAGTAGCTTTTCCCTATATGGGAACAACAGTTATATATAAGAAGCTTCTTGAGCTTTTGGGACATGATGTTGTAGAACCCCCTGAGCCTACTCAGAGAACTATTGATCTGGGTGTTAAATACAGTCCGGAATTTGCTTGTTTTCCCCTGAAAGTTGTTCTGGGCAGTTACATAGAAGCACTGGAAATGGGGGCAGAAACCCTTGTCACTTCCGGTGGACATGGCCCATGCAGAGCCGGCTTTTATGGAGAAACCCATAAAAAAATATTAAAAAATATGGGTTATGATGTAGACATTATAGTATTTGATGATTATAAACGAGACTTTATGGGAACAATTAATAAGGTGTTGAGGGTGAAAAACGGCAAGTCCTGGTTATTTGTGTGGAAAGCCATAAAAATAGTATATGCTATGGCAAAAGCCCTTGACAGAATAGAAAAGAGAATAGAAAAAATGAGAGCCTATGAAATCAACAAAGGCGAGTGTACCAAGGCATGGGAGACAATTAAAGATTTGTTTGATGGCGTGAAAAGCATGCAGGATGTTGAGGAGGCAGAGAGGGAAAGCAATAAGCTCCTTGATGATATCAAACTCATAGATGTGCCAGAAAAAGAAAGGATACGCATAGGTATTGTGGGAGAAATCTATGTGGTTATGGAGCAATCCATAAATTTAAGGATAGAAGAGACCCTTGGGGGCTTAGGTGCTGAAGTGGAGCGATCCCAGTATCTTTCACAATGGATTGATTTTAATCTTAAACCGGGAGCTGCAGCCAAGGAGCATGAACTTTCCATATTGAAAAAAGGTGAGAAGTACATAGAGGAAATCATTGGAGGACATGCTAAGCAGACTGTAGGACATATAGTGGATTTTGCTGAAAGAGGTTTTGACGGTGTTGTGCATCTTATGCCCTTTGCCTGCTTGCCGGAGTTGGTAAGCCAGAGCATAATACCAACCATAAGCAAAGAACATAATATTCCTGTTATTACTCTGGCTATTGATGAGCAGACAGGAGCTGCCAATGTACTTACAAGACTTGAGGCTTTCATGGATCTTGTTAGAAATATTAAAAGGACAAAAACTGCATGATGGAGGAAGCATATGAATAAAGTGTTTATAGGTATTGATGTAGGTTCTGTCAGTACCGATGTAGTTGCTTTAGATGTAGAGGGAAATATACTTTCAGCTCATTATCTGAGAACAAATGGACAGCCCATTGAAGCTGCAAGAAAAGGATTAAAGTGTCTTAAAGAAGAATTTAATGACGATATAGAAGTTCTTGCCGTAGGTACAACAGGAAGCGGTAGGCAGCTAACCGGCATAATGGTCGGAGCAGATGTAATAAAGAATGAGATAACAGCTCATGCTACAGCAACCATCAGCTTAGTGCCAGAGGCTAGAACTATATTTGAAATAGGTGGCCAGGATTCAAAGATTATCTTTCTTAAGGATGGAATGGTTACAGACTTTGCAATGAATACTGTATGCGCAGCAGGAACAGGTTCGTTTCTGGAGCATCAGGCAGAAAGGCTGGGCATACCCATTGAAGAGTTTGGAGACCTTGCCCTTACAGCAAAGAAAAATGTCCGTATTGCAGGACGATGCACAGTTTTTGCAGAGTCTGATATGATTGCAAAGCAGCAATATGGCTTTTCCAAGGCAGAAATAATCAATGGATTATGCGAAGCATTGGTGAGAAATTATATCAACAACCTGGGAAGAGGCAAGAAACTGGAACCTCCTTATGTATTTCAGGGAGGAGTGGCTGCCAATAAAGGAATAGTCGCTGCTTTTGAAAGAGAACTGAATCATGAAGTAATTGTTCCGAAGAATTACAATGTCATGGGTGCTATAGGAGCTGCAATACTGGCCAAGGAATATATTGAAAGGACTGGAAAAACCACAAGCTTCAGAGGATTTGAATGCGCGGATCTGGAATTCACACCTACCAGCTTTATATGCGGCGGCTGCGATAATTCCTGTGAAGTAATAAAGGTTCAGATGGACGGAAAAGTGGTTGCCATGTGGGGAGACCGATGTGGCAAATGGACAAATTCAGTAGCTTAATATATTTGGTAAAATAAATATAAAATAATGCATATATTGGTCCCTTCCATAATAATTTATATAAGAGATAGAGTTAGATGGGAGGGATTTTTATTAAACATAAAATAATATTATTGACCAAAAAAAGATTAATAATTTACGCACTGATTTTAGTCGCACTTATAGTAGCCATTATAGGAGTAACATACCTTATGAAGAATAGGGAAGAACCTACAACTTCATCCAACACATTCATATATATGCAATACAAGGATGGAAAGTACATAGGTAACGAAAAGACTGATAAAGGCAATATTCGGGTGGAAGTAACAATTAAGAAGAATAAAATACATGAGATTAAGATATTGGAATTCCCGAAAGAATACTTAGATGAAAACAGAGAATTGGAAAAAGAATTAACAGAGGTCATAAATAATATAATAAAAACCCAGGAAATTATGAGTTCAGAGGATGCGGAGAGATCCTCCTATGTAATAAACAAATTATTGAAGGCTATTAGAATTGCGGTAGATCAGTCCTTGTTGCAATGATAAAATAATTGATATAAAAACCGATTGGAATAATTAATCCAATCGGTTTTTTATTAATGAGTATTCTGGCAATCAGGACAATAACCGTAAAAATATAGCTGCTGCTTGACTAACTTATACCCTGTTTTTGCCTTAACATTATCCAATAAGTCATATATGCTATCGTCATCTACATCCTCTACTTTGCCACAACTTAAACAATAGATGTGAGGATGTTGTTTAGTTATGGCATCATATCTGGAGCTCCCTTCTCCAAGATCCAGTTCTTGTATCAGTCCAATGCTTTTAAATACTTCTAAGGACTTGTATACAGTAGCTAGACTCATGGTAGGGTACATAGGTAGAAGCTTATTGTATATAGCTTCTGCACCAGGGTGTTCTTTAGTGTTTTTTAGGACATTATATACTGCTAATCTTTGAGGTGTTACTTTGAAGCCACGTTCTTTCAAAATCTTAGTAATTTCTACCATAATCTGCCTCCGGGAAAATATTGTATATACAAAAGGATATTCTAAATAAGAGAATTTGTCAAGAGAGAAGTATTGTTAATTTATAATTATACGCATATCTAAACATAGAAAAACTAGAGAAATGAGAATATATACGGTGCAAATTTATTTGATTGACATATATATAAGTAAAGTACTGATAAAAAAGGGTATAGGGTAATTTACAATAAGAAGTATATTAATCGAAATGTATATATATAAAATTTTTTTAAAATTTATAAATTGGACTTGCATAAGTATACTTTTGTTATTATAATTATTATTAGTTATTAAATGATGGGGAGTAGATATTATGAAATCAATTAAAGAAAAAGTTGTATTAGCTTATTCAGGAGGACTGGATACTTCAGTTATAGTTCCATGGCTGAAAGAGAATTATGATTTGGATGTTATTGCTTGCTGCGTAGATGTGGGGCAAGACGAAGATTTTAATGCTATAAAAGAAAAGGCTATAATGAGCGGAGCTTCAAAGATATATGTAGAGGACGTGAAGAAAGAATTTATTGAGGAATATATCTTCCCTACTCTCAAAGCGGGAGCAATTTACGAAGGAAAATATCTGTTAGGCACATCCTTTGCAAGACCGCTGATTGCAAAAAAACTTGTTGAAGTTGCTGAAAAGGAAGGAGCAAAATATATTGCCCATGGATGTACAGGCAAAGGCAATGATCAGGTTCGTTTTGAGCTTTCCATCAAATCCATGAGACCGGATATTAAAATAATAGCTCCCTGGAGAATATGGGATATAAAATCCAGGGAGGATGCAATAAATTATGCACAGAAAAAGGGAATACCCATTCCTGTTACCAAGGAAAAGCCCTATAGCAGAGACAGAAACATATGGCATCTGAGCCATGAAGGCGGAGACCTTGAAGATACATGGAATGAGCATCCTGAAGACATATATATGATGACTACACCTCCTGAGAAGGCACCAGACAAACCTGCTTATGTGGAAATAGGATTTAATAAGGGAATACCTGTATCCATAAACGGTGTATATTATGATTCTGTAACTTTATTGGAAAAGCTGAACAAGATTGGCGGAGAAAATGGTATTGGGATTGTGGATCTTGTAGAAAGCAGACTTGTTGGCATGAAGTCCAGGGGAATATATGAAACTCCCGGTGGAACATTGCTCTATAAGGCTCACAAAGAACTGGAATATCTTACGTTGGACAGAAACACCATGCAGTTTAAGGATATGCTGGCTCAGAAATATGCTCAATTGGTATATGACGGACTTTGGTTTACACCTCTTAAAGAAGCAATGGATGCCTTTGTTGATTCCACTCAGGAATGTGTAACTGGAGTTGTTAAGCTGAAGCTCTATAAAGGTTCCTGCACCAATGCGGGGGCAAAATCGCCATATTCCTTATACAACAAGGATTTTGCAACATTCGAGGAAGATGATGTATACAATCAGAAAGATGCGGAAGGATTCATCAATCTGTTTGGTTTGCCTATAACTGTTAGAGCACTGATGAAGAAAAAGAACATGGAGGAAATGCTCGCAAAATCGAGCAAGAAGGCAATATGAAGCTGTGGGGCGGAAGATTTGAAAAAAATACAAGCCAGTTGGTAGATGCTTTTCAGAATTCCATCAAATTTGACTGGAGAATGTATAAGCAGGATATAAAAGGCAGCATTGCTCATGCAAGAATGCTGGGGTTTAAAGGAATAATCCCTCAGAAAGATGCAGATTTGATTATTCATGGCCTGCAGGAAATATTGAAAGATATAGAAACAGGAAAAGTTGAATTTAAAGAGGAGGCAGAAGATATTCATATGAATATCGAGAGTCTCCTTATACAAAAGATTGGGGATGCAGGCAAGAAGCTTCATACAGGGAGAAGCAGAAATGATCAGGTAGCATTGGATTTCAGAATGTATCTCAAGGAAGAAATAGATGAGATAATTAATCTGTTAAGAGAGCTTTGCATTTTGTTGTTGAAAAAAGCAGAAGAAAATCTGGAGCTTATAATGCCTGGATATACTCATATGCAGAAAGCTCAACCCATTACTCTGGCCCATCACATCATGGCATACTTTCACATGTTCTGCCGGGATATGGATAGATTCTCCGACTGCTATGGAAGAACAGATATAATGCCATTGGGAAGCGGTGCCTTGGCAGGCACTACATATGATTTAGACAGGGAGATGGTGGCCCGGGAACTGAGCTTTGAAAGCATAAGCCAGAATTCCATGGATGCAGTGGCAGACAGAGATTTTGTAATAGAGTTCATAGGCTGTTGTTCCATCGTAATGATGCATCTCAGCAGGTTCTGTGAAGAACTGGTGCTCTGGAACAGCCATGAATTTGGTTACATTGAAATGGATGATTCAATGGCTACAGGCAGCAGCATAATGCCTCAAAAGAAAAACCCCGATGTGGCAGAGCTTATAAGAGGTAAAACCGGAAGGGTCTATGGTGATCTGATGACTATTTTGACCATTATGAAAGCTCTTCCCATGGCATATAACAAAGATATGCAGGAAGATAAAGAAGCAGCCTTTGATGCGGCAGATACAGTTAAAAACTGTATAAATGTGTTTATACCAATGTTCGATACTATTACATTCAACAAGGAGAAGATTAAAGAAAAGCTAAAGGAAGGCTTCTTAAATGCTACTGATGCAGCAGACTATCTGGTGGGGAAAGGTGTAGCTTTCAGAGATGCCCATGAGGTCATAGGCAATATGGTAAACTATTGCATTAAGAACAAAAAAGCATTGGAAGATTTGGAACTGGAAGAATTCAAAGCCTTCAGTCCTGTATTTGAGTCTGATATTTATGAGTATATAAAAATGGAGAATTGTGTAATCAGAAGAAATACGATAGGAGGACCTTCGCCACAAAGAGTTTTGGAAGATATAGAAAAGGGAAAAGGATTTCTTGGCCTTATTTAGTAATGAATTGGACAATACAGCAGTTTGGTTAGTTGAAATTTGATACTATTTAGAGTATATTAACATTGAGGATGTTTTCGTGACTATTTTTTGCTGTATTTGTTCCAATTTATTATTATGATGTGGAGGCTTGTTGTTGTGGTTGATATTATTAAAGGTCAGAAATCTGTCCTGAAAAAAATGGTGGAAGAAGATCTGAAAATGGTGCATCTATGGGCATGTGATCCTCTCATAACTCAAAATTATCATAAGTGTTTATCTGATGAAGCAGAGTCATTAAGGAAGCTGATTTGCAGTAATGGTAAAAACGTTGAAGCTTATACAATCAATACGGAAGACAACATAACCATCGGAAAACTGACAATAGAAGTAGATGAAGACAATACTGCAAACATCGATATGCTTATAGGACAAAAGATATATATAGGAAAAGGTTATGGAAAAGATGCCCTTAAAGTTGCAGTGAAGCATTGCTTTGAAGATTTAGGCCTGGATGCAGTTAAAATGGTTATCAAAGAAGGCCATATGAGAGCGGAATACTGCTGCTGGGCTTGCGGAATGCGAGAAGATAAATATTATATTCCACCAGAAGAAGATAATAACACTACCAGAATGATTATATACAGAAAGGATTATACGGGATATTAATATGCAGGGACACATCGCAGCTATGCGGATGGTCCCTTTCTGTTGTATGTGATTCATGGATCCTATTTTTTATAATTCTATTTTTGCTACAATTTTATATCCCTTGTTTTCTTCATTATCTTCCACAAAGGTCCATTTGCCGGGTATGCCCAGAAGATCCTTGGCCAGGCCTTCCAATGTAAACATCATGATTCCTGCATCCACATAATTCTCTATGTTTTCTGGATTAACTATTGCAAGGTATGCTTCACCATCCTTAATTATAAAGCGGCAGGGCTGCATATTCTTATAGGAGGGAGCATTTCTTACAAGGAAGAATATATCTGCAATACCTCTGTTCTCCAATTCTTCATATTTTGCTTCATTTCCCCACTCATTCAAATATACTATCTCGCTGACTGCAAGCCTAGCATTTTCTGTGCCTTTATCTTCCACAATCTTATAGCCATATGGGCTTGTGGATACATTTTGTACATAATAGGAAGTTGATTTTTGCTTTAATGCTTTTTCATCTGCTTCACCAAAGGCCAGTAAATAATTTATGCTGCCATTTTCATCATTCAGGAGATCTGTTTTAACATTGCCGGGTATATTTCTGATATTTATCCAGCAGCTTGCTAACTCCATTTCAAATAATTTTTTTACCACAGATTGCATGAAATATGCGCCTAAAAACTCTGTTTCAGCATTTTCGTTATTTAGCTTCAGACCTATATAATGGGGACTATCGATCATTACTCCGCTGTATCCGCCTATACCCTCAAGCTTTTTGAAGACTTCCTGCCCATTTTCAAACAATATGAGCGAAAAGCCCTTTTCTCTGCCTACGGCAGTATTTATTTCTCCCAGATATGATCGAATATCGCTTAGGATAATGTTCTTAACATTAGCATCTTTATAATCTCTGATTGATTGAAGATTAATTAAAAAATCTTTGAAATTCATACTTCAACCTCCTTGTCAATTAATACTAGTTTATTTTATATTAATCTAATTGATACTAAATATCAATAAATATTAAATAACTAACAATAATATATATAGTATATGACTAATATGTTAATTATAGTAATTCTTAGCGTAAAGTTACCATAGGGATTGTATGGAAATAAAAGTAAAACAATAGAAAAGAAGACTTCATCCTGTTATGATATAAGCTGACAAACAAATAAACAAAAAAGGATGGGAGTCTTCTATGTATAATAGTTTACAACATTTTAATGAATTTGGCACAAGGAAAATTGAAGAAACAATAAAAAATTTCATAAATGAGAAAAAGGA
>Ga0134092_1003043_pt1 | contig 11815 bp, 10 predicted proteins | sample 3_6taG_FD_94454 | JGI IMG/M metagenome (GOLD analysis project Ga0134092, IMG submission 94454) | Switchgrass degrading microbial communities from high solid loading bioreactors in New Hampshire, USA - 3_6_20_6_A3 metaG | ecosystem: Engineered > Bioreactor > Semi-continuous > Anaerobic >...
CTGATTTTGTTTTTTTGATAGGGTTAATATACATGAATAATTCCATGTTTACAGAGGCTATAGGTGAATTTTTAAAAGCGACAAAGATGGCAGATTATAAGATGGAAGGAGTAAACAGTTACCTGGCATACTATAATATCGGTGTTATTCATGAATGCCTGGGAAATATTAAAAAAGCTAAAGAGTATTATAAGAAATGCGGAGATTATGAACGGGCAAAAATAAGGTTAACGCAAATTGAATGATAGCAAAAGATATAAGTTTATAGGACAGTGGTTTTATATAAATGGCATTAATTAATATAAAAGGAGCATCAGGTGATGACTACACCATTTGTATCTGTTGTAATACCGGTTTATAATAACGAGAAATATTTAAGGGAATGCCTTGACAGCGTAGTAAATCAAACACTGAAGGAGATCGAAATTATCTGTGTAAATGACGGCTCTACTGACGGATGTGCTGATATTTTGAATCAATATGCATTAAAGGATAATAGAATTCGCGTGATCCACAAAAATAATACCGGTTACGGGCATTCAATGAATGTCGGTATGGCAGCCGCTACCGGAGAATACATAGCAATTGTAGAGTCTGACGATTATATAGAGCCTAAGATGATGGAGATCCTTTATAATATTGGGATCAGAGAGAAAGTTGATATGGTTAAAGCAGACTTTGCATGTGTATATGGTGACGGTGAAAACAGGTTTAAACAGGTATGCAAAGCATTTTGGGACAAAAGTGTATATAATAAAATAATTAGTCCCGATGATCTTCATTTTAAATACAGAAATTATGTTGCTAATTGGGCAGGAATTTATAAAAGAGATTTCTTGAATAAATTTAATATAAGGCATAACGAAACACCTGGTGCATCATATCAGGATGTCGGTTTCTGGTTTCAGGTTTATACCCAGGCTTCAAAAATATATATTACAGATCATGTGTTTTATATGTACAGGCAGGACAATCCTAATGCGTCCGTAAGAAGTAAGGGGAAGGTTTATTGTATTTGTGACGAAATGCAATTTGTATATAACTTTTTGAAAGAACACCCTGAACTTTACAAAAAGTATATATATATTTATCAATTTTTCAGATATGGTCATTATAATTTTACATACAAACGAATTGCAAATGAGTTTAAGCTGGTATTTTTATATAGATTTCAGGAAGATTTTCTGGAGGCAAATAATCGGAATGAATTGGATTTGAATTTATTTAATCCGCAGGAACAGCAAAATCTTCAATTAATTATGTCGGATCCTGAGGAATATTACAGGAAGGATACTGAATTTCCGAGGCATATAAGCAATCTGGTTAAGGAATATTCTGAAGTTATCATATATGGAGCAGGAATGAAGGGAAGGGAAGTTTTGAATGCATTAAGACAAAGTGATGCAGCAGACAAATTAGTATGCTTTGCGGTAAGCAGTTTGGAGAATAATAATCGATTTGTCGATGGAGTTATTGTAAAAGAAACCGCAGATTTACTGGAATACAGGCAAAATGCGGCCATAATTGTGGCCGTAACTGAAATTTATAGAGATGAGATTTTACAAACGTTAAAGGATTTAAAATTTAAACATCCTATACTTATCAGCTAATAGGAGTAATATTATGGATGCTGTTCCCAAAATTTCTGTAATTATACCAATTTACAATACTGAGAAATATCTGCAGGAATGCCTTGACAGCGTATTAAATCAGAGCCTGAGGGATATAGAGATAATCTGCGTTAATGATGGTTCTACAGACAATTCTTTGACAATGTTACAGAATTATTCTAAAAAAGACCTGAGGATAATTATTATTACGCAGGATAATTTGGGACAGGCAGCAGCCAGGAATGCCGGAATAAAGGCTGCTTGCGGAGAGTATGTCTGTTTTTTGGACAGTGATGACCTATTAGTTGAAAATGCCCTCGAAGAGTTATATTACAAAGCAAAGCAGGACAAACTGGAAGTTCTATGCTATGACATTAAATGTATGTATGAAAACGAACATTTAAAAGTCACTAACAATATGGACTCATATTATCAAAGAAATATAAGTTTTGGTGGTGTTAAAACAGGAAAAGAATTATTTACCGAGATGATTGAGAAAAATTCATTTATAGATTCAGCAAGTAATATGCTGATATCCAGAGATTGGCTGATAAAAAACAATATAGAGTTTTATCCGGGAATTTTATATGAAGACAGCTTGTTTTCTTTTCAGTGTTTTATGACGGCAAACAGAATGTACCATATAAATAAGCAATATTTAATATACAGAATAAGAGATAATTCTACAATGACATCAGGTTATACGTTTCATAATTTATACAGCAGATTAATTTGTTATATAATGATAATTCAGAAGGCTTACACATTAGGACTTGATTTTAGAACGCAGACTGCCGTGTATAAATATGCGTCTTTTGTCAGAGAAAACCTCAAACATATATATAATGTTTTAAACAATGAAGAACGTATGAAAATTTTAACTTTAGCACCGTTGGAAAAGCTGTATTTAGAGGGACTTGGGATCGAACAATCGTCAGTGCCTGTTTTTAATGAAGATATATACTTGGATGGTTTTAAGAATTTAATTCATTATAACAAAAAAATAATTATTTATGGGGCAGGTCATGTCGGCAGACAGGTGTTGACATATATACGCAATATTAATCTGGTTAAGCATGTAATGTGTTTTGCGGTTACCGATAAGGAGAATTCCGAAGGTTGTGTAATGGGCTTAGAAGTACGTTGTATTGATGATTTAAAATACATGGCTCAAGATGGATATATCATAATTGCTGCCAGGAAAAATCATCAGGAAGATATGTATAAAAAAGCCCGAGAACTAGGTTTTAATAAAATTGCAGTAATTGATCAGATGCTGGAGAAGGCTATTACTGCAAATATAGAAAAGAATTATAGGATTATGGTTGATTGAGACTATATGTCTATAAAATAAAAAATGTAAGCAAATAATGTAGGCATAAATTAGAGATAAGCCATACGGTTCTGCTTATGTCAAATTGTATTGATAAATTTGAGCAGATATTTATAACAGATAATAAAATGCTTTACGGAGTATATTAACAAAAAAATCAAGTTATGATAAGTCGGACTAAATGTACTCAGGAATATAAAATTTTGAGGATAGGTGTCAGCCATGATATATTCATTAATTTTTGCCGGAGGGACAGGATATGGTTTGGGGCCCGGTTCAAAACCAAAACAGTTTCTGGAACTTTACGGCAAACCGATTATTATTTATACCCTGGAACATTTTGAAAACCATAAGGATATTGACGAGATTGTAGTGGTGTGTATAGAAAGTCATATTAATGAGTTGCAGAGGTTAATTGAAAGATACGATATAAGTAAGGTTTCATTAATTGTCCCGGGCGGAAAAACAGGACATGATTCTATATATAATGGCCTTATTGCCTTGAGGGACAAGGCAAAATCTGACGATATTGTACTTATTCATGACGGTGTAAGGCCGCTGATAACAGAGGAACTGATTACTGATAATATTGAAGCGGTAAGAAAATATGGTGCGGCAATCACCGTAGAACCGGCAAGAGAAAGTGTTGTGCATAGTACGGATCGGTTAAGGATCAGCGATGTACCTAACCGAAATAATATATACATAGCTAAAGCTCCTCAATCTTTTTATTATGGTCTAATATTTGAAGCTTATGAAAAAGCCGGCAAAGACAACAGGAAATCTATCGATCCTGCCCATTTGTGCAGCCTATATAATATTCCAATGCATATGGTAAGGAGCACCAAGAACAATATAAAGATCTCAGCTCCCGAAGATTATTATATGTTTAGTGCCCTGTATGAAGCTATAGAGAATCAGCAAATATTTGGTGTTTAAGATTTATATTATGGTACATTAATAAATTAACCACAAATAGATAAAAGAAGGTAGATACGATGACGACAGCACTTATATTTGCCGGAGGAACCGGTCAAAGAATGAACAGCAGGTCAAAACCAAAGCAGTTTATTGAAATACATGGCAAGCCTATACTCATATATACCTTGGAGCGCTTTGAGTATCATGAGGAGATTGACGATATTATAGTTGTGTGTCTTGAATCATGGATAGACAGATTGAAAAATTATCTGCACAGATTTGGTATAACAAAAGTATATGATATAGTTCCGGGTGGGGCTACCGGACATGATTCTATATATAATGGGCTGTTAGCATTAAAAAAGAAGGCAAGTCCGGATGATATCATTTTAATTCATGATGGGGTCAGGCCTTTAATTACGGATGAGCTTATTTCTGAAAACATAAATACAGTAAAAAAATATGGTAATGCCATAACAGTAGAACCAACCAGAGAAAGCGTAGTTATTAGTACGGATGGCAGCGCTGTTTCAAGTGTTCCAACATTAAATCAAATGTTTGTAGCGAAAGCCCCCCAGTCATTTTATTTTAAAGATATATTACAGGTATATGAAAAAGCCCAGGAAGATGGGGTAAAATCTATAGATTCAGCACATCTTATGAGCATGTATGGCAAAACAATGTATATGGTAAAAAGCTCAAAAAATAATATAAAAATAACTGAACCTGCCGATTATTATTTGTTCAGGGCTTTATGCAAGGCTGCGGAGAATCAGCAGATATTCGGTATATAGTAAACATAAAGAGGGATAAAGATGCGGCGACATATAAAGAGAGAGTTGCTTAATATAGTTCAAATGTTGATGGAAGCCAATGACATTATACAGGATAATATCGGATTGGGGGACGCTAGTCTTATTAGCGATTTGCTTGTAAATTGTCAGCAAAGTGCAATTCAGGTCGGTGAAAAAATTGAATTCTTTGAGGGAGAAGGGACAACAACAGTATCGTTGATTGAAAGGTATTGTGAAATCGTTTATCAGCTTAGCCTGGTGCTGGATGATACCAATAGGGCAAGAAAATTAACAAAGACCATTCGAAATTTGCTTCAAAGTATCTTAAACAGCATAATATACGATATTCCCAATTCAAAGAAAGAAGTGGTTTTTTTTCCATATAAAGCTTCCATGTGGGATAGCCTGGAAAGTGTCTGGAAAGTTGCACAAGAGGATCCAAATTGTGATGTGTTTGTCGTACCGATTCCTTATTATGACAAGAATGCAGACGGAACATTAGGTAAAATGTATTATGAAGGAAATGAATATCCGGACTATGTGCCCATAACATCCTGGGAAGAGTATATTGTTTCAGAAAGATATCCTGATGTGGCATATATTCATAATCCGTATGACAATATTAATAAAGTAACCAGCGTCCATCCTGATTTTTATGCCAAGAAACTTAAAAAATATGTAGGTACATTGGTTTATATTCCATATTTTATTACCTCAGGAGGCGTACCCGGACATTTATGTGTTTTTCCGGGAACAATGTATGCAGATAAAGTAATACTGTCAACTGAGGAAGAAAAAATTACTTATATAAATGAATTTAGAAAATTTGAAAAAGAAAACAATTGTGAAGGGCTTTTTGGCGATTTGGACAAAAAATTTCTTGTACTTGGTTCCCCTAAATTAGATAAGGTCCGCAATACTGCCAGAGAAAATATAGAGATCCCTCAGGAGTGGAAAGAGCTGATTTTTAAACATGACGGAAGCAGAAAAAAAATTATTTTATATAATACCACTTTGCAGCCCTTATTAGATCACAAAGAGGATTATTTGGATAAGATCCAGAATGTGTTTGGATTTTTCAACGAAAAATGTGATGAATATACTCTTTTATGGAGGCCTCATCCTCTTATGGAATCAACCATTTCTTCAATGTTACCCGACCTGTATGAAAGATATATAAATATGGTTCAGGAATATAGAAAAAAAGCTTTCGGCATATATGATGATACTGCAGATTTACACAGGGCTATTGCTTTATCAGATGCCTACTATGGTGACAGAGGCAGCATTGTTGCTTTATATAAAGAAACCGGAAAGCCTTATATGATTCAGAATGTGTCGGTGAGGCTGCGATGATTTATACACCCGAAAGAGATAAGATATGGAAACAGATCGAAGAGGCGAACATTTATTATATTTATGGAGCTCAGGTAGTGGCTTATGGCGTATATGCGGCGATAAAAGAGGTTTTAGGAAAATATCCGGAGGCCTTTTTGGTAAGTTCAATGGCTAATAATCCATTAAAGATAGAGCATATACCTGTTATTGAGATCAATGGAAATATTGATTCCAATGCTTTAATTATAGTAGCTACTCCGGAAATTTATCATGAGGAAATCAAAGATAAATTACAACATTTTAATTTAAATAATATTCTTTTCGTGGATTCGCATAATGAATATCTTATTATGAGCAGGTATTTTCAACAGCTTGGCCGTTTTAAATTATTGGAGGATTTTCCTCTACATAATAAAAGTGAAAATAAATTGCCCGATGTAAAGATGTATATGGCAAAACACCATTTAGACCGGAAATTAAAAGGAAAATATTATATACCGTCATGGGTTATACCGATTCAGGTCGGGGCCGCACTGACAGAGCTGCGTATAGCAGAGCTTACAGATAACACGGGGGACAATATATCATATAAAAACTATAAGTATTCGGAATTAACAGCCATGTACTGGGCTTGGAAAAACAGCAGTGAGGAATATCAGGGTATATGCCATTATCGCAGGATATTGCTTTTAGATGAGGACGATTTGCGGAAAATAAAACAAAACAATATCAATGTGGTTCTGCCTTTGCCATTTGTATGCTATCCCGATGCATCGGGACAGTACAGCCGTTATATTGCAATTGATGATCAAAAGAAAATGATGCAGGCTCTTAAAGAAGTGTCTCCGCAGTATTATATGGAAGCACTTAAAATATTAAAAGAGCCCTATCTTTATAACTATAATATGTTTCTCGCAGATTCACATACATTTAACGATTACTGTGAGTGGATTTTTCCAATACTGGAAAGAGCCGAAGAATTATGCGAACCGGAAGGTTTAGAGCGTAAAGACAGATATATAGGTTATATGGCGGAAGTACTAACTGCAATATATTTTTTGTGTAATAAGTACAATTTAAATATTGTACATGGAGAAAAAAAATGGATGATATAGTTTGGCAAGCAATTATATGATTACTGTCAATAATGAGTTATCCAAGTATCAAATCAAAATATTTATTCAAAAAACTTCATATTCAATATAAGATATGTTCAACCATACCTAGACACATTGGTTGAAGTTGAAAGAGAAAATGGGGCTAGTAATGAGGTAATTAGAGATAAAGTTAAATATATGTTAAATAAAAAAATGATATCAATAAAGTATATATACCAAGATTAGTAGTAGTACTTGGAACCAAATGTTCGCTGAAATGTAAAGAATGTAATAATTTGATGCCTTATTTTAAACCGCAGAAAGATTTAGATGAAAATATGATAATTTTGTCATTAGGAATGATAATGATCCGAAGAAGCAAATCATGCCTGTTGTTTCGGTAGAAGAATTAAAAAAACGTGTAAAGGATTTTGATAATCCGGTGATAGTCGTAGCTATTAGGGATAACAAAACTGTCAATGACGTATTCAGTTCGTTAAAAGGATTGAATGCGGATTTATGTACATATTTTACTATGGAAACTGCATTAAAACATATGGATACAACAAAGGAGTAAATAATTGCCATGGGATTTGGTTGTTATGATGCATATAAGGAATATGATTCAATTTGGTTTTCCGCTATCGATCATAATGGGCTGTATAAAATGAATTTAAATAATAATGAATTGATTAGATTGGCAGAATTCCCCAATGAGGATAATATTTTTGAATTACACAGAAGGATTATATTCCATAATAGGTTATTGTTTTTTATACCATATAAAGGGAAAGGGATAAGTGCTTATCATTTAGATACCGGTAAGATGGATTATTATATACCCGACGGCAAGGAAATTCACGCTTCGGATGCTTTCTTGGACGGTGAAATAATATGGATTATACCGAGAAATTTAAATCAGCCTTTGTACGAATTTAATGTAGAACAGGGGACTTTTTATAAACACGAAGAATGGAATAGTAACATACTTAAAATACCCGGTATAAATGAAAACAATATATTAAGTTTAACATCTACATGTTTTTTTAATAAAACAATGACAACTGTTTTATACAATACCCCATATGTAATAAAAACCGATATAAGAGCGATCAACGATATGGAAATTTACTGCCTATCAGACGAATATCCCTTAAGAGGAATAGCTTATGATGACGGAAGTTACTGGATGACACTGGCTAGAGGCGGCTCCGTTTTACATGTGGATTTTATTAATAAAGATATTAAAGTTATCGATTTGGATACTTGTGACAGAACTATTTTTATGAATTTAATTGTGGATAATGATGCAATTATTGTGTTGCCATGTAAGGACTCATATATATATAAGTTTTATAAAAATGGTAATAGCTCATACAAGTATATAACAGATAATAAACCAAATATGGCAAAGATGGATTTACCCCTGTATATGGGATGGATAAAAGACGGAAATGATTTATTTCTTTTACCAAGTGCAGGGGATAGTATTGAAAAGTACAATAGTGAAAACGAGTATAAAGCTGATTTTAATATAAGTGAAGTTATATGTAAAAGCAATATTTTTTATGAAACAGATGACAGATCTTTGAGTGATTTCGTTGACATTGTGAAATATTACAAAAACTTGATAAGATTTGATGAAATCAAAAATACTTATGGAAGGTTGATTTGGGAAAGTACAAAAGATTTATAGAAGTATAATCCTATTAAATAGACTTGTAACAGAATAATTATTAAATAAAAATATTTTGAGAGCAAAGGAACATTGTTATGAGTAAGAAAAGAAACATATATAATGACTCCACAATTCTCATCACCGGTGCCACCGGTTTCATAGGCGGCTTAATTGCGGAAGAATTACTTTCGCTGAATAGCCTTAACGATGCGGGAATAAAATTAATTCTACCCGTAAGAAACCTTAAAAAAGCCAGAGAAAAATATTCTTCAGATGATGAAAAATACAATACTGTTACATTGGTTGAGACATCTTTGGAAGACCTGAGGCCCGATGTGTTGGATATGCCCATTGATTACATAATTCATTGTGCATCGACAACCACCTCATCCGTCATGTTATCCAACCCTGTTGAAGTTGCGGACGGTATAGTTCTAGGTACGAAAAATATATTGGAGCTGGCAAGAAGAAAGAAAATTAAATCAATGGTATATCTTTCTTCCATGGAAGCTTACGGGGTAATCAGCAGCGATTGTGGATTAATAACCGAAAATATGCTGGGGGATGTGGATATCTTCTCCGCAAGAAGCTGTTATCCTTTAGGCAAGAGAATGGCGGAACACTACTGTTATATATATTACAAGGAATACGGGGTACCTGTTAAAATTGCCCGTCTTGCCCAGGTTTTCGGATATGGTGTAAGTAAGGACGACAGCAGGGTATTTGCCCAGTTTGCCAGAGCGGTTATAAACAATCAGGACATAGTATTGCATACAAAAGGGTTATCCATGGGAAATTACTGTGAGTCTAAGGATGCTATAAGAGCCATATTTACCATTCTTGAAAAAGGGGAGAACGGAGAGGCCTATAATGTGACAAACGAAGAAAACACCATGCGTATCTGTGACATGGCCAATCTGGTGGCAGATGAGATTGCCGGGGGAAGAATTAAGGTAATTTATGATATTCCGGATAGCAATAATTTTGGTTATGCCAGGGATACACAGTTGCGAATGTCTTCAGAAAAACTCCGTAAATTAGGCTGGAATCCGACTAAAAATTTAGTGGATATGTATAAGGATCTGATCGAGTATATGAAAAAGCAATAATTAATGATTAAATATTTTATGAAAAGCAATAATATGATATAGAACAATTTTAAAAATTTCCATAAAAGCCAGTTATTGTTTTTTATAGAAATACTCATAAAATATAATTAACAAAAAGGTTTACCCTTAACATAAATCAGCCGATATTTAATATAGCAGGAAACATAATCAGGAACGGAGGGTATTTATGCATAAGAAACTAATTCAAGCAAGTAAGACAATATTGTGTATTGCGTTATTATTAGGGGTTGTATATTTTAAGAATGATATTGCCTTAGCAGCAGGTTCTGTTACTATCAAAACCGTGGATTATCAGGAAGAAAACATAATCGTCAACAATAACGGCAACACAAAAATATACTTTGCGACGGAAAATGACGCAGCAAAAAATTCATGGGATATGATCCCTGCTGACGTGAACAGCGACGATACAACAACAATTGATTTTTCCTGGTTATCCCCTACAGTCGAACAGGTTCTTATTATTAAAGGCGAAGATAATGTTCAAAGAAGGGTAATTTTAAAGCCGAGAGCCAAAAGGCTGGAGATATCCATCAGTTATGACAAAATGGACAGTCTGGGTAAGTCACAGACAATTGGAAGTTTATTAAATATAATGACCACCGAAGGGACCGCGGTTAATCCTATAATATGGGATGATTTGGAATGGAGAAAGGGGACCAACGGTTCATGGAAATCTGTTTCTGAACTTACCGTAGCCCTGCTGGAAAAGCTTCAGGTAAAAGGTGCGGATTTATATTTTAGAATTAAGGCGGTTAATGATAATTCCGCCAATCCGGACGGAACAAACGGAAGAAGGGCCAGCGGCGAGGTCAGGCTCAAAATAGCAAAGCAAACGACTACAGGGTCAATTTCGGTTGACGGAGAAAAATTTAACGCCCAAATAAGATACGGCAAAGAATATCGTGTAACTTACAACGGAACAACAACTAACTGGACCAAGATCACCGATAAATCGGTAAAGGCAGTTTCCTTTAAAGATATGCTTAAAAACGGGGCTGACGGACTATCACCGGCGACTAAATTCCCTGAAATGGTTATTGAAGTAAGGGACGACCTGCCTCAAAAATCACTGAAATAAAAATTAAAGAACAAAGAGTATTGTCGGGAAGTATTAAAGAAGGCGAGCCGCCGAAGAATGACGTTGCAACTGATCCCAATATTTATATATCATATACCGGTTCGGCTGCTGTATCAATTACCATTCCTTCGGCTTCGTCGGACAATCCTTATCAATATTGTATCGTAAAACCAGGGGAAGTATTTGACCTTGATAAGGTTTGGTCTACGATTTCGAGAAATACGGCTGTCAAGATTCTTTCAAGCAAGGTGCCTGAAGGCAGCTACATATATATCAGACAGAAAGAAATTAAAGCGAAGGCTGCAACAAAAACAACTCCGGCGGTGGATTATCAGATTGCTTCGACCTGTTTGAACTACAAAGTAACATATCCTGCGGTACCGCAGATTGAAGCGAAAAACTTTACTTTCATCAAAGGAGTAACAGATAAGATAACTTTCGATATCGTAATGAATACAAAAGGCAAGCTGCCATTTGAAACCAAGATTAAATCCATTATGTACGGTACGAAGGAAATAGATTTTGAGAGCAATCCGACGGAAATAATACCGACCTCTGCCGATGACGTATATACAATGACTGTTACCCTGAATTCAAATATTTTAAATGGATTGCCTACCAGTTACAGCAGAGCATTGACAATTACTTTCGGCAACGGAACCGTAGATAAAACATCGATTAAACTGGCAATTCAAAATCCCACTCCTGCTCCGTCATTGACCACTTCGGTTACAAAGGGTAAAGCGACAGGGACAACATCAATCAAAGTGCTTAATACATTAAAAACGGGTCATGAACTGGTATATACCATTACTGATACAAAGGTTGAGGGA